>Ga0210085_1000863_pt1 | contig 12365 bp, 6 predicted proteins | sample China_Galinas_PW_5_FD_184866 | JGI IMG/M metagenome (GOLD analysis project Ga0210085, IMG submission 184866) | Wetland microbial communities from San Francisco Bay, California, USA, that impact long-term carbon sequestration - China_Galinas_PWC_D1... | ecosystem: Environmental > Aquatic > Marine... | reverse complement strand
TCCTTTGCTGCCCAGGCAGTCTGGAAAACCAGCAGAGCGGCTCCGATCATCGTGATAGCGCGATGTTTGCTCATGATGTGTTCCCCCCGTTGCCGGAGGCCGGCATCGCAAACCGCTGATCGTCGATGGGTGGGTTGACGCTGATGTTTTCGACGGTAATGAAGTGCGACTCGCTTTCACCATTGTAGCGGGTTTCCTGCCGGCGCGGGATCAGGAGACCATCGACACGGCCCCAGTCCGAATAGGTCGTCTCCATCAGGCGCTCCTTGCCGCGGAGCTTGCGCATGGCCTCCAGCTTGACCTCGAGTGCGGTCTCGTCATCAAGATAGACCCAGCGGACGGTATCGCTCGGCAGCGTAACCTGCAGTTTCGAAGTGCTCCTGCCGTCAACGGACACATGACCGACAAGTTCCACATGAAAACCGCGTTCGTAGGAATCGAGCAGCAAGCCTTCGGGATCAACCGTACCCGCGATCTCCTGCATCTCGGCCGCCGTCATGGGTTCCGGTGCAGCGCGTCCCATGAACGGCAACAGCTTCCAGCCGGTTTTACCGTCCACGCACTGAACCGCTTTCTTCTCGTTGAATTCGAACTCCAGGCACATCTTGCCCGGTCGCTTCTGCACGAGCACGTACGGCACGTGCAGTTCCTGGCCGAGATCCATCTCCCCGGCAAGGCGCAGCGTGCTGACCGCACGCCATGCATCGATGCCACCGCGCGCGGCGGCGTTGCGGGAAATCAGGTCATCAACAACCTGGCCATTACCGCCGATGAAGTGGAAGTCGCGATCCAGTACTGCAAAGACGGCAGCACCGACCACTAACACAGCTACCAGTGCGGCCAGGATTTTCGATTTCAATCCCATGTTCCGATTCCTCACAATCACATTACGACGAGCCCTTCGACCGCGAAATCACCGATCTGCAGGTTGACGAGGTCGCCGGGTTTGACGAGCTTGTTCGGGTTGGCGAAGAACATCCAGTACGTATGATCCGCGAGCGGCGTATCGGAATTGCGCAGTGCGCCGGTCTTGGCGGGCACCGGTACGGTCAGCTGCATGCCGGTACCGACATGCGTGAGCACCGGCTTGGTCTTGCGGGCGAACAGCGCTGCCGCCTTCACCGGATCGAGCACCTTGTAGCGGAACTCCAGCATATAGCCTGCCGCGGTCTCGCGCAGGAACAGGATCTCCACGCCCCACTTGCGTTTCATATAGGTTTTTTCCCGCGGATGCCGTGGTGCAGGCATGGGTTCGATCACCCTCGCTGCCTTCGGCGTGGCCGACGGCTGCGAACTGGTGTCGCCACGTACAGCGGGTGCCGTGACGAGCAGGAACATCAGAACGCCCGCCAGCATACCGGCGGACGTTCCGGTTATTCCTGATCGGTCAGTGCTGTTGCCGGAGCCCGGCCGTGTTGGCCGGACCCGGCTGCGGATCGACTGGTACATCATCAACTGGCTCCTATGATAAGGAGTGTGGTCGATTTACTGACCATGCAGGTTCAGTACCTTCGGACTGCCCGTACCGCCATACGTCATCGTCAATGTACCAGTCCTAGAACTATTACCATTGAACGTGAAATTGACGACAACCGTGCAGGTCTGGCCAGGCTGCAGGGTATTGCCCGTGCAGGTGTCTGCTCCCTTCGAGAACCTGTTTCCGCCGGTATTATTCGTAACGGTTACGCTGGTGAAGGTGACCGGCAGCGCTGAAACGGTCACGGTAACCGTGCTCGATCTGGTGCCGTTACCGTTAATAGTACCAAAGTCCAGCGTATTGCCGCTCAAGGTTGCATTTGTAGCTGCCGTGAACGACGCGCTGCCTTGCGGGCCGGGACCACCACCACCCGCGTAGTACTCATCCGAACCGATATCGTATCTCGGGCCATTCGGTCGAACCTGGCTGTCGATGTCATGATCGACACTCGTACCGGACGGCTGGTTGCCCGGGCGATTGATCGCCGGCGAGGTGCTGGCGATATGGTAATCCCACATGCCATTACCCGGCGGCCATTCCAGCGTCAGCGGGCCGTAGCGCACATCGATGGCATTGCCGCCTTCGATGACCTCGGCTGTAACCTGCATCGGACCCGCTGTCAGGGTACGCGCCGTGTTGCAATACCCGTGCACGAACTGCGGATTGGCCGAGGTGTTGTTGCCGGTTCCCGTTGTCAGCACAGAGAACTGCGGATTCAGGCTGAATCCCGGGTCGGTCACGCCAAGGTCGAAGTAGTTCGCACCCGCGGCGCATGCGCCGACGGCTCCAGGCGCCAGCACGGGCAGCAACCTTGCCGTGCCGGTGCTGTCGTCGTAGGTGAACGCCCGATTCTGCCACAGGATATTGTGGGTAAGCGTCGGGTTGGAGAACACCTTCTGCGAACTGTTGCCCGGTATGGCGCCATTAAGGCCGAGACTGTTGAGCTCTGAGGAAATCCCCGCAGGCTGCGGACCAGCACCGACGAGCGCACCCACCGTGCTGGTGGAATCGTTATGTGCGACTGTATTCAGAACTATCTCTGCGTGCACGGTATCCTGCATCGAGATACCGCCACCTACCCCACCGGCGACATTGTTGACGATCGTGTTGTTCGTCATTCTGAGCAGCCACCAGTTGTTCTGGTTAGTGGGGCTCGCAGACACATCCTCGCCGTTGACGAATTGCGTGCGCAAACCGCCACCGTGCCCGCTGCCGGCCTGGTTGCCCTGGATCAGGTTCGCATCCACGCGCACATTGCCGCTGCCGAGCGTCAGCGTGGTTGCCGCCGGCGGCTCACCCGCGATCAGCAGCCCGCCACCGTTGGCGCCTATACCCTGGTTGAAGTTCTGGTTGAACAGGATCTGGTTGAACGCGATCTCACCGTTGTTGCTGAGGCCGTAATGCCCCATACCGGCGCCATCACCGAGGTTGAAGTTGCCGCAGATGTAATTGTGGTTGACACTGTAACCGTCGGTGCCGGTGCAGATCGAGAGGCCGCCGCCAACGGCCACATCCGCCTGACCACCGTTGAAGGTGATGGCGTTATGGTGGATGTTCACGTTATCGTCGAAATGGAACGGCCCGGTGCCGACCAGCGGCAGTGATGGCTGGCCTATACGGATACCGCCGTGCAGGTTGCCCGAGTTGCCCGTCACGTTGTTGTTCGAGATGACGAGATTATCGGCATAGCCGTTGACGTAGATACCGCCACCGCCGTCCGCACCGGTGATCGTGAAGCCGTCGATGCGCGAGGCGTCCGCTGTCCAGCTGCCGTCGTTCTTCGACAGGACCGTGATGCCTGCGCCCTGCTCCGTAGAGAGCAGGCCCGGACCGACCAGGTCGAGCTGATCCGGCTGACCGGGGAGCAGGTCGATGGTACCGGCGTCAACCAGTCCCGAGACCCTGGTCTGCCACGCACTGAGTTTTGCCGCGGGCAGTTTCACGGCGTCGATCACCGTGTTGGCGCCGGAACCCTGCAGCCGGACGGGCTTCGACATCACCACGAGTTCGCTGTACACACCCGGCCCGACGATGATGAGACTACCGGGCGCGGCCGCGTCGATTGCAGCCTGGATGGACCCACCTGCGGTCACGCGCGTCGCGGTTTCCGTACCGACGGTGACCGTGACCGTATTGATCGACTGCTTGCCGTTGGCATTGGTGACTACGAGTTCATACGCACCGGGAGTGAATCCGTTCGGAACCGTTGCAGTAATTGTTGCATCGCCCCAGCTGATGCCCGTCAGTACCGTATCGCCGAGTTTGACCGTGCCCGCGCTCGTCCCGAACCCGTAGTCACGCTGAATTGTTGGTATGTTATGCGGCGCAACAGCCAACGGACCTTCGTAGTCGGGATTCGGTACATCCACACCGTTGCCCCTGGAAATGATTGTCAGGCTCCCGCCGGGCGCAACCAGCGGTCCAACGCCCGTACCATCGACCTGAACCACTTCGGGGCTGCCGTCGGGCAATGCACAATCCACCGGGCTGTAACCTGCCGCGAACGCCGCCAGTGGCAGGATCGGCGTATCCGGGTAGGTCGTCGTGCCGGGCATGTACATCAGCGTGTAGCAGAATGTGCCGTATCCCCACAGATGGTAGGGTTCGGGCGAACCGTCCGGCTTAACCCTTTCGTTCAGGCAGACGGAATACATGCCAGGCGAGTAGCCACTGGGAATCGGGATGCTGGCGCTGAATGTCGACGGTGTCAGACCATTGTAGTGACCGAAGCCATCCGTGTAGCCGTAGTAGACGATATTGCCCATGAAATCGCGCTGCGAGAACGGCATGAACGCCGGCCCCCACTTGTCGCTGAACGTCGGCGAAGCGGGGTTCGTCTCGATGGCGACGTCATCCGAGGACAGACCGGCATACTGCCCGGCAACCGGCGTCGCGGTGAACAGGTGGAAGTCGGCCGGTGCGTTCTGCTTGTCCATCAGGATGACCCGCTTCATGGTGCACAACGGCCGATCCGCATCGGCGAACGGCGCGTAGGTATCGACCTCGCCCGGGAACAGGCTGAGCGTAGCAGGCACCGTGTGCAGGGGTCCGACACACGGCGGCGCCAGAAGCCCCCACTGCGTGTTCTGGGCCTCGGCAACCATCGCCGCGTCCGGCAGCACCACCATCGCGGCGGCGAACATCATCGGCACCGGCGCGATATCGAAGACATCGCCGAAGTCGACGTTCTTGTCCTCTTCCTTGATGACTTCGTAACCCGCGGGCGGCACAACCTCGACCACGTAGGCGCCGGGTTTCAGGTCGCCGAAGAAGTAGCCGCCGTCGAACACCGCGCCGGGGCGGACCTGCTCGAAGTTGCGGACACCGTCGAAGCAGCGGGTGGCGTCACCGTTGAGGGTTTCGGTGACGAACGGACCCGTCGGATCTTCACCCGGGCAGCCGCTCGGCAGGTTCGCGTCCCAGCTGTCGGTCTGTACTTCGGCAACCAGCTTCAGCGTCGTGCCACCCTCGGCCGTCGGGATTTCCTTGTGCAGGCGCACGGTGACACCGGGGATACCCGGTTCCCAGGTATCGCCGACGGTCAGGCGCGGGTCGTTCTCGCCGCGCGTCGAGCCGTAGAAAACGATGCCGGCGATACCGCCATTTTCACCCTCCGCATACGGCGTCTTGCCCCATTCAAACAGGCTGGTCATGCCGGGCATCGACTGAAAGCCCTCCAGCAGCACCGGCGCGGGCTCGGTATCCGTGCGCGGGCTTCCGGCCTGGGGATTCAGCAGGCCGGGATACGGTCCGCCGCTGACATCACCGCCCCCGTCGACCGTAACCGTCACGCCGGTCGGCTTGAAACGGCTGTAATCGATTTCCGCGATCTGCCAGTTGCCGAACGGGAAGACCTGGTCGAACGGCACGAAACCGGTGGAATCGGTCGGGTAGGACTGGAAGATCGTTCCGTCGCGGAAGCGAATGTTCACGGCCTGTTCCGTCAAACCGATCTCATCGGCTCCGTCGATCACGGCGTTTTCGTTGTTATCGAGGAACACATTGTGTTCATGACGGCCGAACCAGGTCGACACCGGGATATTGCCGACATCGATGTCACCGCCTGCCACCGTGACCGTCTGGTAGGTGATGATCTGGTCAAGATAATCGTCCCAGATAACCAGTTGGTAGGTGCCGTCGGGGATGTCCGGGATCGTGAACGTCGCATCATCACCAGTCAGGTCGGCCTGCACCGTCGCAACGTTCGGGCCACCGCCAGCAAGGCTGTTCAGACCGACCCACGGGCGCGTATGCGAAAGCGCTACGTAGTTACCGCTGTCCCACGCCGTATTATCCGGCGCCCGCGCGCTGTGAATCATGGTCACGTTACCACTGATCGAGTGACCTGGCGGGCCGTTTCCCGGAGGAAGGGTGGTATGGTCCGGATTCACGAAACCGATGAACGCATGATACCCGGGAGCGCCGAATTCGGTCAGGAAGGGCGGTTCACCGGCCTGGACCCAGGTATCCTGCACGTTCGTGCCTTCGATGGTCGAGGTCTCTGTCCAGGTGCCGGCACCGGCCGGAGGTGTCACGATCACACCGAATTTGCCGGGCGGCACGTTCTGGATCAAGGCCGTACCGTCGGGACAGGTCAGGATGACGCCCCGGGGCTGCGGGGTCCCGCCGAAACAATCCAGAGCGTTTCTCATTGGCTCGCCGTTAACATCGAAGTTGACGGTGCCGGGTGACTGGCCGTATCGGCCTGAGGCATCCTCCAGGTGGATCTCGAAGCCACCGAGCCCCGGCTCGCCGGCGTCCGGTACACCGTTGGTCGGCGCATTATCCTCGAATACGATCACGCTGATCTGCGCACTCGGGATCGGCTGGTTGTTGACGACCACGTCGATCGTCGCTCCCGGCGCGGTGCCCGCCGGTATCTGGGCGCCGCCGAGGCTGTGGCCGGTGCCGCTACCGGCGTCGTTCGGCAGCACGGAGACGTAGTAATGCTTCGTCGGATCGAGTACGGCCTGAGTGAACGCAGCCACCGGTATCACGGGATTATCCGTTGCGCACTCCGTGCCGACACAACCCTGCGCGACCACCGGCATGTAACTCTTGTGAAAGTTCGTCGACAGCATGTCGGCCGGATCCGGTGGTGAGGCCGGATCGACGTGGAAGGTGGCGTCCTCCTGCACGATCCAGCGGTACGAATCTACCGTTGTGGTGCCATCCGGCTCGGTGACATTCAGCGCAATGTTCGAAGGTGTGCTGACATTGATCGTCACAGCTGCTGAACCACTGTTCAGGCTGCCGTCATTTGCATGGTAGTTGAAGGTCGTGCTGACGCCCGTGTATTCGAACGAGCCGTCGGGGTTCAACGTCAGCCCGGCGACCGGGCCGCCATCGAGCACCGCGGTCAGTGCATTGCCATCCGGGTCGACGTCGTTGCCGAGCACGCCGTGCGCCGCATCCACGGTGACCGTTGGTCCAATCGCGTTGGTGTAGGGCCCGTCAGGATTGGCCACCGGCGCGTCATTGACAAACGACACGTTGAGTTCGACGTTTGCCGGGTACGATTCGCCACCCGATTCGGCGACGTAGCTGAACGTGTCCGTCCCCGAGAAATCCGGGTCCGGTGTATAGGTGAAGGCACCGGTTGCAGTATTGAATACCAGCGTGCCGTTAGAGACATCGGTACTTACCGACAAGGCAGGAGTAACCAGGCCCACGTCATTAACGAGTACGCTGAAGGCGCTGTTGTAGGGCGCAGCATCCTCGGGAACGGCATAGACATCGTTAACCGCATAGATGGTCGGTGCGGTCACTGTCGTACCGGCACCGATTACAACGCTAGCCAACTCGTTTATCGCGTTCGGGTCGGCGTCGTTTTTATACGTCGGCATGTGGTCGAAGATCGCAAGCGTCACATCCACCGCGGGCATCGTTTGTATCAACGCATCGAGCGTCTTGCCGGCTGTCAGCAAGGCTTCATTCTGCACCAGGGAATTGCCCGGATACCGGTTGCCGTCCTCGGTGATCAGGGTCATTTCCTGATTCACTATCGCCGGAACGTGGGTCCGCTGACCGGCATTGAGCATGCGCAGCAGGACCAGGTCACCCGGATCGATTGCGCCCATGCCCATGCTGGCTGATATCTCGCCATTGACCAGCGTAATGACCGGATAATAATCGACCGTGCAGGGATAACCCGCTGTAGCATTGTCTACGTAGTCCCTGAGCGACACACATTGCTGTGTCGGAACACCACCCGCGGCCGCATCAACCACACGCTGGTTCTGGATCGGATCGAGCTCGCTAAAGAACAGCATCGCCTCCGAATCCGGCGTAATCGCACTATGCGTCGAATCGGCGGGATAGGCTTCGGCGCCATTCGTGACAACCAGCGCGCCGTACAGGCCCATCGGCACCTCGAGCGAGGGCCACGAACCGCTCTGGTACAGGTAGGTGCCTGCTTTCAGTGGTACGGTATAGGTAGCCGTGCTGCTGGATGCCGTTTCGTGTGTCAGGGAACGGACACGCGAGCGGCCGAGACCGTCGGGCATCATCACCGGATCGCCGTCAACGCTCAGCCCGGGAGCGATGACCGATACCGGGATCGGCAGCGTATTGTTGACGTGAATCGTCAGCGAAGTATCCGTTGCAAGATCGACCTCGATCTGCGGGCCGGGCGAACTCACCGGGTCGCAGGTCGTAAAGGTGCTGTCGCACTGCGCGAACCCCCACATCGAGACATTGACGCCGCTCCCACCGTCGGGAATGTTCTTAATGAAACTCTCGGCCTGCAGGTAAACGTCGGCGGCGGATGACACGCCCGCAGTCAGTAGCGCTGCAGCAAATGCGGTCACTCTTAACGCGTTAATCATCATTGTCGATTTCATTGCTTGTCTCCTCCGCGTTATGGGATCGCGACCCAGGGCGCTTCAACGATCATGAAGGTCATCATTCCACCGGGGAATAGATCGTTATTTACCAGTTCCCGCTCGGTATGCGAGTGCCATATGAACGTGAAACCGGCATCGGGATTCAGACCACCCTCACCGGGCGGCAGGCTGCCGAGGTCGCCCATATACGGGCTGCCGCTCCAGTAGCCACCGAATACGAGTGAACTCAGGTCGGGCAGTGTTACCGGAATCGGGGTGCCATGGTCTGCGCACCACTCCCAGGCATTGTCACCGGCGTCATCGTAACCATCGGCGCCAGCCGCACCGGTCACGTTGTTCACGTTATCGACACAGGTATGAGGCATGTTGCCGTAGATATCCCAGCCAAGATCCTTGCCGGTCCACTCCCAGATGGCATCGGTGGTGCCACCCGGAGTCGACGGCAGTGTGAACAGGAGCGGACCCGCGAGCTTGCTCGGGTCCGTGGCGCTCAGCAGCAGGTGCGCGTCGTTGGCCAGCACCCGGGCGTGGTTGCCATGGTGGTGAAACGGGTGTGACTCGCGGCCGGCACCTACCAGGCGAATCAACACCTTCTCGCCGGGGTGCATACGGACCAGTGAACCGTAAGGTTGTGTCGGCAGGATACCGCTGCCGGGGAGGGGGGATGAAGAAGCCATCGTATCCGGTCCGGTCCGGCCGTTCATGAGCCAGAATTCCGAAGAATACGCCCCCTCAGGCAGAACAATCGGGCCCGGTCCGCCAGCCTGCAGTGCCGCGGCCTCGTGGGTATCGAGATCGATCTCACTCAGCAGGAACAGGTACTCGCGGTTGTAGCAGGTATCGGGATGACCGTATGCGGCCGTCATGCCCGTCGGGCAAACTGCTGCTGGGTTCGGACGCACGATCAGCGCACCGTAGAGCCCCATTTCCACCTGCAGATCCGGCTGCGAGCCACTGTGATACTGGAAAGTCCCGGGCCGGGTAGCGGTGAATGTATACGTGACCGAACCGCCGTTCGGTGCTTCCTGGCTCAGCGCGCCCGGTACGCCACCGCTGGTGGATACAACCTGCCCGGGAAACACGATCGAAACGTTGCCTGCAGCAATCGGCAGCGCGTTGTGCAGGGTTACCGTGATCGGATCACCCTGGTTGATAATCAGGGTCGGGCCGGGCAGCTGCATCGTTCCCGCGCCCGGGCCATCGTCATTGGAATAACCCCACATGTAGACAGATTCGCCGGGGGCGGATGCGATGGTACCCTGGCGCGCGGTCAGGTGAAAGTTCGTGCCCATAATGCCATCAATGGCAGCGACCGCCATGCCGGGAAGCAGGAGCATGGCCAGCAGCGTGGCCGTGAGAAACCGGGCAATGCCGTTACCGAGTCTGTTCGTTAATAGTTGAATTCTCATTGCCGGCCTCCTAGTTGATTACGATCTCGGTCATCGCGCCGCCGAAGTTCTCGGCATTGTTTGCCAGCTGACTTAGATTCTTGGAGTACAAGAAGAGTGTCTTCCCGGCCAGTCCGGTGGTGTCGAGCAGAACATCGACGGATTGACCGCCGCCGAGCGTGACCGAGTTCGTCATGTAGTACATATTGTTGCCGGCGCCATCGCGCAGCAGACGCGCATCCTTCGCGATTACCTGCATCGGGATGCCGTTGGTGCCAAGCGTGTTGAACTGAGTCACGTTGAGGTTCGATATCCGCAGCAGGATTTTCTTGCCGGCCTGCGCCTGGATGTGGCTGCTGACCGGTTGGGAATCCTCGGTAGCGCCGAGATCGTTCATCGTGCTGTGCACGGCCGGATCGGTCGTATCGGGATAGCCGCGACCGTTCAGCAGAAAGTACTTGTCCTTCATGCTGCGGAACGGCAGCGGCTGGACACCGTAGCTCGCGTCGTGAAAATCGGGATCAAAGGAACCGATCTGGATCGGCACCTCGACGTCGTAGCGGGTGGTGCCGTCGCCGTCGTTGTAGGCGTAGGTAGCACCGGCAGTATGCGTTTCACCTGTGTTCACGGCCGGCGCCGGCGTCGTGCCACCGTTGGCGACATTGGCCGAATTGGTCCCAAATCCTGTGAAAAGATCAGCGCCGTCAGCCAGTTTGTCCTGTCGTGGCCTGACGTACAGATTGCCGAGCATGCCCATCTGCATGTGTTCGGTGGCTTCGACATGACAGTGGTACATATAGGTGCCGGCGTCGACCGGCTTGTAGTAGTAGCTCAGCGTCGCACCCATGTTGATGGCGATCGACGATTCAGGCACACCGTCGAATACGGAGGAGGCGTTCGGAAACCCGTGCCAGTGCACCGTGTGCGGGTCGGACAGGTCGGGGCGCAGCACCATGCCGACGTTGGTAACATTGAGATAGACCTCATCGTCCTCATCGACCGCGATGGTCGGCGCCGGGGCATTGGCAGACAGCAATCCGTAATCCATTACGTAACCCGCATACAGGGACGGATCGGTCGGAGCACCGGCCACACCGGGCAACGGCACTTCGGAAAAGCTGAAAATATAGAGTGGCTTTGCGGCATCATCGGCCATCGTCACCTGGCCGTCGCCGGCGGCGAGATGGATGCAATCGACACCCGGTCCCGGTCCACCCCCGCACTGCACGTAGATGCTGCTTTCTGGGTCTGCGACGCACTCGTTGAACGCCATGAGGAGAACGGAGCAAAGCGCCGCAATGATCCCCCCGGCCATGCACTTTACTGGTTCAATTCTGACCATTACGCTCTCCCTCCTCTCTGCATCGCAGATTCGTTCAGGCACTCCCGCGCGATCTTCAGGAATCTCTTTCGAGTAACCTCACCCGCCAGAAACATCCGGTTCCTCGTCAACAGCGCCGAAAAACATCGATGGTTTTCACGTCATTCTTATGCTCGTGACGGTCGCGGATCCGGCATGCTGCTGGTCTCCTGCCCATGTGCACCGGGTAAAAACCGGGTGTGCTCCGGGTAAATTCCGCGTAAATCAATCCTAGGGTATGCGGCGACTGAAATACGTCAGGTCAACACCCCATTTACGGGGTAGGGTGTATGTATTTACAGGGTGGGAGCTGGTGCCAATGCCAGACGATATGCGGCGCGATTGTGAGCGGACAGGTACCTGTCGGACTTAGGAGTTTGTAGCGAGGCGAGTGGGAGAGTGAGCACAAATCGTCACGAGTTCGAGGCGCATAGTCATTCGATACAACGAGAAATCGCGGGAGAGCGCAGCGAGGGGGTGATGGGCCGCTCACCCGGCGATGCAAAAGCCCGTGCGGCGGCGGTTATCCGCCCCGGGTGTGCGGGTGCGCGTCAGGCCTGCCCGCGACACCAGATGGGCATGATTGATGATGCAAAATCGTGAAAAATTCGCAGGTTACCCGCCGAGCAGGGCATCCCGGACACGCTCCAGCCGGCCGCGCACCTCGCGGGCCACGACGTCGATATCCGTCCGGTCGACCAGTTTCAGCACCGCGGCGGGATCCATGAATCCGACGGTGATCGAACCGTCCTCCTCCTCGCGCACCACCACATTGCAGGGCAGCAGCAGGCCGATATCGGGATCGGCCTGGATCGCCTGGTTCGCCAGCTCCGGGTTGCAGGCGCCGAGGATGCGATAGGGCCTGTGATCCACGTCGAGTTTTTTCTTCAGAGTGGCCGCCACATCGATCTCGGTCAGCACGCCGAAGCCCTCCTTCTGTAGTTCTTCGCGCACCCGCTCCTCGACCTGCTGCAGTGTGCCGGTAACCGTTACATTGAATCCGTACATGGTTTCACCTCCCGTTGGGTCGAATTACTGGTCGTGATTGACTGAAACATACCTGGACATGCAATGCCCGGATTTTAACTTGATTCAAGACACCTGCGGTTTTATTTCCGCAAGACCGATAGGGTCACGGAAGCACACGGAACAAGCACAATAAGAATCTGCCTCTTCAGAAAAATTCATGGGTAGTTTTCGGTACAGGTAAAGCACCAAGCGCATGATATAAGGCGATTTCAGCAGCACGATAAGTTCGAAAACCATAGGCTTTTCTGGTGGTCAGTTTTGCTTTG
>Ga0210085_1000862_pt1 | contig 12373 bp, 10 predicted proteins | sample China_Galinas_PW_5_FD_184866 | JGI IMG/M metagenome (GOLD analysis project Ga0210085, IMG submission 184866) | Wetland microbial communities from San Francisco Bay, California, USA, that impact long-term carbon sequestration - China_Galinas_PWC_D1... | ecosystem: Environmental > Aquatic > Marine... | reverse complement strand
ATACCGAGGTTGGATTAAGAACACCGGTTATCATTCGCAATCTTCTCGGGGTGTATTCAGAAACATAAAAAGTATCACCAGTTGAAGTCGCTGTTATACCATTTGGATTGTTAAATTGCGCGCTTAAAACGTTTCCATCTGTATTACCAGCAGAACCAGTTCCTGCAAATATAGATTGCCCGCTCCCATCGATTGGTATTTTATAAATTCTATGAGTTTGATATGCAGTTGCATAAATATTTTCACCAACTAAAATCATAAATCCAAGCCAACTTGGAAGATCACCTATTTCAACAAAGTCAGTACCGTTATCAATTCTGAAAACCTTACCATCTGTAAAGTTCCCTATGTATAGGGTTCCTGTGGAATCCTTAAGAACCCCAATCGGTCCATTTAATGGTGGACCGGAAAAAAGCACATTAATATTTTTTGCAGTATCAACCGTAGAAATAGTTGAGTTCGTATAGTTGGCTACATAAAGGAGACCATCCGAATCAAAATACAATTCAGCGGGATTGTTAATTGTTAAGTAGTCAAAAACAGCCCCGTTAAGTGAAACTTTGCTGATTTTATTTGCACCAACACTTGGCACATATAAAAATCCGTCCGGCCCAAATTTTAACCCATTAGGATTTGAAAATCCCGAAGCAAAAATACTTGTGCTTCCTCCCGGAGTAATTTTTGTAACTGTTGTTCCAAAATAATCAGATGCGTAAATGTTTCCTTCCAAATCGATATCAAGACCGTCGTTAAATGTTGAAGGACCAGGTACAACAGTTGAAACTGTTTGTGCTGAAATGCTAAAAGCAAAAGAAAATAATAGTAAAAAAAGTAACAAAATAAATTTCATAATGACCTCCAATTGTTAATGAAATTTCCAGTGAAAATGCACTATCAGAAGATGAAAATCGCTGGGATGATAGACCAAACAAATGTAATTAAAGAGTAACACCAAAATAATGGCGCTGAAAAATATTGACGGGCAAGTATAGTATCATCGGGAAAAATAAGCAAACAAGAAATCTATCCTTTTCCCGGACGAGGTAATTAAGAATGATCCAAATAAACAGAACATCTTTAAAAAATAATTGGTTTAAAACTATTTTATTAAAATCATTTTTCGGGTTTCAACAAAAGAATCGGCTTTTAGTTGATAAAAATATACTCCGCTTGGAAGATTGTAGGCATTGAAAATAATTTCGTACTTGCCAGCCGGCTTGTATTCGCTCACCAAAGTTTCAACCTCTTTCCCGAGAACATTATAAATTATTAATGATTGATAAGCACCGACCGGAGATTGCCAACTTATTTTTGTATTTGGATTGAACGGATTGGGGTAATTCTGTGATAGACTAAAATTAAACGGGATTGGTTCATCACTACTTTCTTCTTCAATATTTACAATCAGAATATTTGCAGAAACCCATGTCGGATCACCTGCATCGGGATCTGCGGATGTGCCTAGCGTTGCAGTGTTTTCATAGAAAGATAAATCTTCTGCAGTCTGTCCAGTGCCTTCATCCAATCTCCAGTAACCAGCAAGTCCGCTATCGGGTGAAGAATAATATTCTTGAGTTAAAACGGTATTCATAGTGCTTTGAATCTGTGATTGGGTTCTTGCAACATTCCATATTCTTACTTCATCAATTTTACCATTGAACACTCTTCCCGGAAAACCCGGGGACTCACCAACAAACAAATTGCTGTTCGTGGCATTACCAATTGTAAATACCATATTTGATTGTGCAACTAATTCACCCCCCACATAAATTTTCATTGAGGTTCCATCGTAAGTAACTGCAACATGCTGCCATTTATTTAACTGAACAGAATTTGCAGGAGTATTAGTCTCATGCCAGCTACCGTTACCAATATTGAAATTGATAATCCCATCTCCGCCGCATCGAATCATATATCCGGAACTGTTTGATCCCTGATCTTTTACAATCACACTTCCGGCAAATGGTTGACTTTTAAACTCATTAACATTTATCCATGCTTCAAGAGTAATTGTGTTTCCTGTAATTTGTAACGAGCTTCCGTTCCCACAATCAAGCCTATCATCTGTTCCGTCAAATTGAAGTGCAAATCCGTTTGTGTCTGCAATTGAATTACCCGTTGTAAAACTCCACACTTCACCTTCTGTGGTATAATATTGATTTTTACAATCAATGCGCCAGTAATATGTGGTGTTTGAACTTAGAATTTCTGTTTGAAAAGAATTTGATTCAACATTTGTTAAAAAACTTGGAGGATTAGCAGTGCCCATATAAACATCAAATGATGCTGAGCCATTTCCTGGCGTCCATCCAAGTGTTGGATTCTTGATTAATATTGTATCCCCATTTTCCGGGGAAGGGTTGGTAGCAAGTCCCGGAGGAGAAAACCATTCGAAAGATGTTTCGGCAAATGCAGATTCACCAAACTCATTCCCTACTGTCTGAACCAAAACAGAAACAGCACTATCTCCCGGCTCATATTTAACAAAAGGAACGAAGTATGCATTGTTTGAGGTTCCGCCCAGATAGGTAAGTGAGTTATCCTGGTTTCTTCTGAACACATTATAATAGTAAGCCAAACTTGTTGAATGATCCCATCTTAATCTTAATGTTACAAAATCTTGTTCATCAACTTTGTTTTCAACATAAAGATTTGTTGGGGGATTTGGGATATCTATCGAACCGTTATAAATGCTTAGTCTTCCAACTTTCATATCATAACCGTTTCCAAAACCACCGGTAAAATAGAGAGCAACTACAGCAATCTTTTGTCCACTGAAAGAGCCAATATCTATTGTTTCCAAATTCCAGTCTGAAGAGGTAGTATTTCCAACATCGAAATAACTAAAAGCAGATGGATCATTTTCAAATGCTAATCCTACTTTCATATTTGTTGCACCGACGGATCCAGTTTTAAAGGCGACATCAATTTTTGTTTCAGAAGAAACCAGACAATTAGCTTTGTAAAGTTTAATCAGATTATCGCTTGTTAAATCACCAGAAATTTTTAACGAGCTGCCTCCATAGTATGCATCTGTAAAATCAAATCCAGGGGTGAGCTTGGTTCCGTTGCTCTCAACTACCCATCGCCAGATCGGAAGAACATCTTGTAACGAAAGATTATTCCATCCGGTAGCTGTTAATTCGGGATATGATAATTTTTCTCCGTTAACATAAAAATCATATCCCTGTCCTGTACAGAAATTTGTAACAAAGGGAATTTCAGTTATCGGAGTAAAAGCAGGAATGTAATTAGCGATTCCTTTCCAGTTGCTCGCCGTGCTTGTATTGCTAGGGTCGTGATTCCATCCCACCCAGAAAATGCTTGAACGGTTATAATAATCTGCAAGACTTGTGGATGAGTTGTAGCACCAATCCGGTCTGTAAATTCCGAGAGAAGTAACGTGGGGAAGACCCGAAGGAAATGGAGCAGCCCAATTAATGCTTGTATTATATCCGTTTGCTTCAACATCAATTCCAGAAAACAATTCATATTCGCTTCTGCCTAAACTTTGAGCAAGAGTTCTTGAACTGTTCAATCCAGCAGGACTCCACCAAAAATTAAGGAACATAGCTTCAGAAACAAGCGTATCTCCCCATTGAAAATACCAATCGTTTAGAGAATTAAGTTGATTCTGCCATGCAATAGCACCGGTTTCAGTCATTGCATCATACCATTCAATTTCCAGATCAGAATTTTCCTGGAAGTAGATCATAAACTCTCTCATATCAATTGCAGTTTGGGTATTTCCACCAACAGTTTCCTGATTTATAAACCACCCATCGAATCCGTAATACTCAGCCACTTCAATTAATTTATCCGCAACCGGGAAAGAGTTTCCGTTCTTTTGAAGAAAATCATTCACCCATTGGAACTGTCCGCCGTAAACAACCGGTGGAAAAAAAATATTGCCCAAAACTTTTACTCCGTTCCTGTGTGCCGCATCAATAATAGTCGGGTTTGGCGCAAGTATTAATCCTTCACCTGCTGAACCTCCCCAGAAGCCAAGCAGATCAGTGTATTGCCAGTAGCTGAATGTATAATAATTAATATTTAATGAACCCTGCGATGGATTATCACTTGTTGGTGCAAACGCAGATAACGGATTCACTCTTGCTTCGTTCACTCTTGCATTTGCATTTACAACCGTTATGCTGTCAACATATTTATTCTTTAATAGAACCCCAGAACGGTTATAAGGTGCATCAGGGTCAGAGGAAGGTGACCAGCTTAAAATTTCCAGAGGAAACCAGTAAGATGCATAAGGTTGATCAGATGAATAAAAAGTTGATTGGGTTTTTTCAGAGGAATTTGAAGGGTTAGTTTGTGCTTTGAGTTGAAGGAAAAATAATCCTGCGATAAAAGTTAGCGCTAGAGTGAAAACGTATAATGTTTTTAATTGGTTCATATTATTTCACTTGTCTTCTTAATTGTATTGAGAAAATAATAATAAATTTACTTAGTCAGCAATTAAAATTGCCTTTCAGGATGCAAAATCTGCACTTCATAATTTTTATCTTCCTTAAATCAGATTGTAATCATTTACTGATTGAGTAATTACTATTTTCTATTCGGATTAATAACTAAAGTCCCGGTTTGAAATGAAAAAGAAAACAAGTAAAGTTGCTGTAATTATTTTTGCACCCTTCCTTCAAATATTTTTAGCTTTGTTTTTTCTTAATCCCTGTTCAAAAACAATTCTCAAATCCAAACACTACCCAATTAAGCATCTGAATCAGAAAGCATGAAAAAGTGAATTAATAATTATAGGAGGAGTTATGTATTACAAAAACACTTTAAAGAAATTATTTAATCTATTACTAATCTTCTTTGTAGCAATAAGTGTTCAGACTTGTACAAATGAAGAGCAGGATAATGATCCTGTTGCACCGACAGTACACGAACGAGGGGACATAGCACAGGCAAATAGTCTTGGCATAATGACAGTTAATGATCTTCAACAGATGCTTGCTAACGCAAATATAACAATGCCATTCACACTAAATTATTCTGTTGAGACAATATCACTTAATTACTATACAACAGATGGATCCGGCAAACAAACTATTTTATCCGGAGCGATTATGATTCCACAGGGAGTAAGTAATCTGCCACTTACAAGTATTCAGCATGGAACACAAACAAAAGATAATCTGGTTGCATCTGTTTCACCTTTAAACTCAACTGAAGGAATAATCGGATTGATAATGGCATCTATGGGTTACCTTGTTGTTGTTCCCGATTACCCGGGTTTTGGTGTATCAAATGTTATTCATCCGTATCTTCACGCAGAGTCTCTTGTTCCAAGCATAATTGATTTAATGCGTGCTGGCAGAAATTATAGTTCACAGCATCAAATTATTTTGGATGGCAAAGTTTTCCTAACTGGTTATTCAGAGGGTGGCTATGCAACGTTGGTTACTCAAAGAAAAATAGAAATGGATTATTCACAGGAATTTAACTTAACTGCAGTTGCCCCAATGGCAGGACCATATGATTTATATGGTATGATGCAAACACTTTTTCAAACCGGTCAGTATAATCACACAGCTTATGTCGCCTACATATTAACCGCCTACAACAATGTTTACGGATGGAACCGACTAAACCATTTCTTTAATCCACCATATCCTTCAATGATGCAAAATTTATTTGATGGATCAAAAACGTTTGGTGAAATTGTAAATCAATTACCGTCAACATTTTTAGAACTAATGGATTCAAATTTTGTAAATAATGTCAGGAATGGTAACGAAGCGGCATTTTCCGCAGTATTGCTGGAGAACACATTACTTGATTGGATACCACAGGCACCAATTAATTTTATTCACGGAGATGCTGATGAGATCTCTCCGTATCAAAATACGTTAACAGCATTTGATAGACTAACAGCAAACGGAGGAACGAATATTCAGATATCAACAATCCCTGGTGGAAATCATGAAGATTCCGGTCAGAGAGCAGTTGTCGAAGCAATCGAGTGGTTTGAAAGTATGTAGAAATAAGCTAGATAAAGAAAAGCAACTTTTAAAAAAAATACGTAATTACTCTTCAGGAAGAGGGAGATATCCTCTTCTGCCAAAGTAAAAGAGTGTGTATCCGTAAATCACCGAACTTACAAAGACAAACATAAAAAGTAACGAAGGGTTTAATGAAGAGTTCATGAACAATGTTGTAAAACCTCCTAGGATACCGATAGGCCAGCAAATTATAAAAAACCATCTCGAATGTTTTTGAACGCGGACCAGCAGTTCAATTAATTTCTCTCTCTCAGGAAGAAAATCATTAATTGTGTTGGGCTTTTCTTTTTTGATGAAGAGTTTCACTAACACTTTTATTATTGGCCACTTGATACTGCTAAATGCAAGGGCGCTAATAAAACTGACCCACAAACCGTAGCCGAAAAAAAAGATTAACAAAAAAACAAAGTATATCACACCCGATGCAAAGTCCGAACCGATTCCGGCAACACTGCTAATAAACCAGCCGAGAAATATCGCAGTAAAAAAGGCACTAACCATAAATAAAATTTGAACGCCCTGAGTAGGCGGGCAAAAAAAGATAACCGTTTGGTGTAGTCACTCCTTCAGGCGGAATACCGTTGTATGTTTTGGTTCCTTTCATAGAAAAAATATTCCACAATAATTATTCCGCATAAAATTTATTTAATTAAGTTCAAATGAATACTTTCAACAGGTAACAGCTACCACACAAATGCCTTTGATGCCGGTAACAATATCGATGTACGATTCAGCCAGTATTTATTTGCAATGCAAACAATTATTTATTTATTGTGAACCAGAATTAGAAATTATTAAAAGGAAACTGGTCATGCATTTATACCGAAAATTCACTTTAATAAAAACAATTGTATTATCAACAGTTTTAATCTTAAGTTGTTCCAACAACCCGCAGGATAATATTGCTTCGACAAATCCGGAAGGTAATAATGTTTTAATGCTTGCACCCAAAGATGACCCGGGTGAAAGATTAATTGTAAACTTTCTAATAACAGACAAGCAAACCGGCGAACCATTACCGAACACAGAATTCTATCTTTACCAGTCTAATACAAACGGAGAATATCATCCATCAGATCCTGAAGATGAATCAGCTGCCAAGCTGAGCGGAGTAATTACCAGTGATGATTCGGGAAGGTTTTCAGTGCACACTATTTTACCTGGTGAATATGAAGAGCCGGGTAACAGACACATTCACATACACTATGCACGTGCTGAAGGTTACGAACAGATCGGTGGCGTCATTCTTTTTGAAGATAACGTAAATGATGAGGTAAGACGATGGGCTAATGAAACGGGTTTCGGTTTTATTATTGATATTGAAGAGGTCAACGGAACCCTAACTGGAAATCTTAATTTAAAATTGACAGCTGAAGATTAAAAAATCAGGGCATTATTAGTAGTAATAAAATTATAACTGTTACATAAATCTCAATTTGTCTTCTTATATTCTATCTCGAAACGTTTATTAAACTCAAACTTTCTACCTTTCCAGAGCATTGTGTTTCCCTCAACGGTCACCGACCAATAGCTGTCATCGTCTTCTCCTGCGTCGCTGTCAAGATAAAGTTCATTTTCATTCTTATCGTAGAACCATTTACCTGAGTTTTCTTTTACATTATCTCTACCACTTTCAAAAAGTCCTCCCCTCTCAATGTTTCTATCCTCAATAAATCTTATCCATCTGTTTTTATCCGGGTTGTGTCTTTCAGTAACATCCTCTGAAAGTTCTTTTACTTTTATCATCTCCCACTTACCTATTATTTTCTCTGTAACACTTAATTCTTCACTGCAAGTGTAGATAAAGATCAGACTAATTATCAACATTAAGCCAAGTTTATTTCTGTTCATTCAAAACCTTTTTGATAATTTATTTATTAATGGGTGTACCACAGTATTTACAATGGACTGCGTCAGGATCGTGTCCTTCTTTAGAACAATTCGGGCAGACTTGTGTGGTAGTTCTTTTCTTTGCATCTGCTATTTCAACTGAGACAATTCCGGTTGGAACAGCAATTATAGCGTATCCCATAATCATAACGATTGATGCAAAAACTTGCCCGATAGGAGTTTGGGGTGAAACATCACCGTAACCAACCGTTGTCATTGTAACAACAGCCCAGTACATACTGAAAGGAATACTTGTAAAACCATTTTCAGGTCCTTCTATCACGTACATCACTGCACCAACTATAACTATCAATGTTAATACAGCAAATAAAAACACAGTTATTTTTCCACGACTTGCAATCAATGCTTTCTTTAATATTGTTGCCTGCCTTACCAGGTGTGTCAGCTTTAAAATTCTGAACACTCTTAGCAAACGAAGAATTCTGATTACCAATAAATATTGACTGCCGATAATAACCAGGCTAAGGTATGTTGGTAGAATTGCTAATAAATCTATAATACCGTAAAAACTAAAAATATAACCGAGTGGTTTTTTAGTGCTGATTATTCTTAAAGCATATTCAATGGTAAAAAGAATTGTAAAAAACCATTCAAGGTAAAAGAAGATATCGCCGTAGTCTTTTTTTAGTTCAGATATGCTTTCTAAAAAAACCACAAGAACACTTAACAGTATTGCCCAGAGCAGAATTATGTCGAACCATTTTCCTGCGGGGGTATCTGCTTCAAAAATAATTTCGTAAAGTTTATTTCTGAAGTCTCTGTTATGATCAGTTGAATTTATTTGATTATCTCCCATTTGTACATGTTTCCCTGTGAAATTTATTTAAATATAATGCTTTCTAAAGTATTTTTATTCGTTTGTTGAAGAAGTTATACTTGGGAAAATATATATGGGCAGGGAGGGAGCTTTAGATTATTGAAAAAGAAAAAGGCAGGATAAAAAATTCTTAATCCTGCCTTATCGATTAAACCTCACTCTTATTTCCATATCAGAGGGACACCAAATATTCTGTGCCGTGAAGTTTATGATAAGAGTAGTACAGGTTTTTACAAACGGTTGCGACCTTTTCATTTTCATCAAAAACAGCAACACCTCTTAAATGGTAGATCCCAATTTTATCATCGAGCTGATATATTGCGAACGCGGCTGCAATTCTCTCTTCATCGGTTGTTCCGTGCTTTAACATGTTCAGAAGAGGAATCAGAGTAAGAGATGCATCACTGCTTTCGATATACGATTCCTTGATCAGGTCTGATAATACGGCGGCTCCACTTGTCTGAAGACCATCATTTTCGGATTCAATGGCTATAGTAAGATTATCAACCGCAGCGGTTTTTTTCTCTGCAGAAAGTGCTGTTGGTTGAGCAAAAACCATCTGCATCGAAATAAAAGTTGCGAGCAAAAAGATAAAAGTTTTCATGGTTCACACCTTTTTCTGTTTATTGATTTTTGATTTCGATAACAAAATAATTTTAAAGTGTATTCGCCGTACTTTTATAGTGATAGTGGGGGAATAAATTTTAAGAGCGGAAGAATTGTCTGGTTAAAAGAAATTTTAACAAAAGTTTTTTGAGGGAGAAAAATTATTAAGAGTTTTTCACCAGTGCGCCAGTGTACTTTTAATGAAAAACAACCTCCAAATGTCTTTTCAACCCCGGCTTACGTGGAGATAATTTATTTTTATTTTAATCCAGCTTAAAAACTATAGGTATCGCCACTTCAACTTTAACAGGAACACCATCCTGTTTAGCGACTGTAAATTTAGATTGAAGCACTGCATCGCTGGCCACTCCATCTAACCCGTAACCAAGCCCCTGTAAAATCTGTGTGCTATCGACAGTGCCTTCTTCATTTACATATGCAAGCACATATATTTTACCCTCTATATTATTCTTCTGCGCTTCTTCAGTATAGTAGAGCCTGGTTGATATTTCCTCAATACCACCGATGGGTTCGGGCATTACTTCAACCGCCATATAGTATGTTGTATCATCTGTTGCGCGCATTGGAATTTCCACCTGACAAAAACTGGTTAATGGATAGAATGAAACAAATAGAAGCAAAAATAATCTATACATTGCTGCCTCCTCAAAAACTTCTTAAAAGAATATAGATAAGATAAATAAATTTTGCTCATCCCTTTTACGTTAGGAGTATCGGCGGAAACGGGGCTGTTTTTCGGGTTTTCCTTCCTGCCCTAAACCTGTTAGTGTCATTCTGATTCCTACATCAATCAAGAAAAGAATCCTCGGCTGTCATTGCGATCCGGCAACCGCCGGAGAAGCAATCTCCAATCAGCCGGATTAAATCTTGAGAAGAATCATACCAGGAAATATTTTTTGTTGACTCAAAAGTATTTGTGCGTATTTAAAAGTAATATAGTTCGGCTATAGTCGGATATTGTTATTTAAATCACAAAAAAATGCGAAAACAAGCAAAAAACTTTACTTTCTTTACATTTATGGTTATCTAAGAAACAGCAGACGATGAGCTGCTAATAAAAGTTTAATCATTAAATACCGAAAGGATTGACACGATGACAAACCGCAAAGATAAAATTGATGAATATGCTAACAAGCTAAAAGAGTGGGATGAACGAATAGTTGATGCAGAAAAAAATCTTTCCGAGCTTGCAGACGATATGAAAAATAGCGCAAGAAGGAAATAGATAACCTGAAAACGCAGATCACAGAGCTGAAGGAAAAGCTTAGCAACGCTGACTTTAAGACAGACAATTTCTATGATGAATTAAATAAGGGGATAGAAAAAAACTGGAATCAGTTACAAGAAACAATGAAAAATGTTCCTTCCCCGCTTCATTAAAAGCAAAGAATATTTTGATTGCAAAAAAAGAAGGCAGCAAATCGCTGCCTTCTTTGTTTTTAAAATATTATTATGATCGGCACGGCCCTGATATTTATCCAGAGAAGAATCTCCCAATGTCATTCCGGCTGTACCGGAATTAGCGGAAAAAATATGAGTGTAATTTTTTCTTCCTGTTCTTTCCTCTTGATAGAAAAGCATTAAAAGATCAAAACTGACAAGCTTTTTGCTGGAGCTATAATTTAATCTATAGTAAATGGGATCAAATTATTCTTAGTTACCAAAAAGCAATACACTCGTGACCTTCTCGTTACAATCTGAAGTTAAGTTAAAGCCTGAAATTATTTTTCAATTAATAAAGGAGTTTTGCTATGTTTAAGCGGCTTTTATCACTCACGTCTTTTTTGATTCTCTTGTTTATTCTTGCAGGATGTCAGGACGATCAAGTCCCTATTACGGGGCCCGATAATTCTCAGTTTCTCAGTAAGAAGGGGAGCAATGTTTTTTCGGTTTACACACTTTCAAACTCAACAACTGGCAATGAAGTAATTATGTATACAAGAAATGCCTCCGGTCATTTGTCAATGTCCGGTTCTTATGCAACCGGCGGAACAGGTACTGGATCCGGGCTTGGCTCTCAGGGTGCGGTTGTTTTATCAAACGGATTTTTATTCGCCGTTAATGCCGGAAGCGATGAAGTTTCTGTAATGAATGTAAGTCCTGGTGGATTATCCGTAGCAGATAAAGTTTCTTCCGGCGGAACAATGCCGATAAGTTTAACAGTTTATAAGAACCTGCTATATGTTTTAAATGCTGGTGGCAGCGGAAACATTACCGGTTTCTGGATTTCTGGAAGTGGAAATCTTACGCCAATTCCTGGTTCTACACAACCATTAAGCGGGGCAGGCGTTGGACCTGCACAGGTTGAGTTTAATCCTTCCGGAAATGTTTTGGTTGTAACAGAAAAGGGAACTAACTCGATTAATACTTACGCTGTTGGTTCGGATGGTGTTGCCGGCCCACCCATTACTCAGCCCTCGGTTGGGAATACTCCCTTCGGTTTTGAGTTTGATAAAAGAGGACGCCTGATTGTGTCTGATGCTTTCGGCGGTGGTGCTAATGCAGGTGCAATGTCTTCTTATAATGTCAGCCCTGCAGGTATCGACGTAATAACAGGACCCGTTGCAAATTCACAAACAGCACCTTGCTGGGTTGTTGTAACTAAAAACGGAAAGTATACCTACACTTCAAATACGGGGACACATAACATATCAGGATATACAATTGATCATGATGGAAGCATTACTCTATTCAACGACGGTGGTAACACTGCATCCACAGGTGCCGGACCTATTGATATGGCAGTTAGCAATGACTCACAATACCTCTACAGTCTCAACGCTGGCGATAATTCAATAAGTGTTTTCAGAATTGATAATGGACATGGTGGACTTTCACCTGTTCAGACTGTCAGCGGCTTGCCGGGCGGAAGTGCCGGTCTAGCTTCTAATTAAAATAATATCAAATTAGCTTTTTCTTTAAGACCGGGTAATGCCGGTCTTTTTTTTGATTCAATTATCGTCTTATTAGAATTTCCAGTGACTTTCGTAAGTTAAGC
>Ga0210085_1000859_pt1 | contig 12385 bp, 13 predicted proteins | sample China_Galinas_PW_5_FD_184866 | JGI IMG/M metagenome (GOLD analysis project Ga0210085, IMG submission 184866) | Wetland microbial communities from San Francisco Bay, California, USA, that impact long-term carbon sequestration - China_Galinas_PWC_D1... | ecosystem: Environmental > Aquatic > Marine... | reverse complement strand
CCGGCGGCAGCCAATTGTCTTCCGGACCGACGAAGGTCTCGAAGAACGCCCATGTTTTCCGGGAAAGCTTCCGCAGAAAGAGGATCTGATCCACGGTTAGCTCTTCTCGCCGGCGCGCGCGGGGCCGACTGATCCACCAGGCGATGGCAGGAGAGGCAAACCAGAGGCCCAGGATGGGCCCCGCCACGGCGAGTGCGGCCGGCCTCGCAACGGTCAGATATATTCCCGCCGCAGCGGCCAGGGCGGGGGCAAACCACATTGTCCGCCAGGAGGCGGCGAGGTCTGTGCGGCTTTGGTTATCCGCGTTCGGTAGGTTCCACAACAGAAGTCGTTTGTGGGTTACCCACATTCGCCAGACCGTGCGCAAAATCGCATCCAGACTGAAGAAGGCTTCATAGGGGAGACAAGTGAGCGTAAAAGCCGCTTGAACGGAGTGCTCGCCTGCCGAGCGCACCGTGACCGCAAGATGCTGCCCCAGCCGCACATCACCCGGTTTTTGAAACAGATCCAGAAGTGAGGCCATCCCGGGGGGGATCAGAATGGTTCCGATGACGGCGAGGGTCCATAGCCAGGGCGGGGACAAGACGGCCCAGCCAAGGAGAAACAACAAGGTCAACGCCGCCGGTACGAGGCTCCGACGAAGATTGTCGAAAATCTTCCAGCGGGACACCCCGGAGAGCGGATTCTTCCGGTGGTTTCCCTCGAAGTCGGGAACGCCCGGCAGCAGCCAGCGGGCAATTTGCCAATCCCCGCGAATCCAGCGGCGCCGACGGCTTACATCCGCGCTGTAGCGGGATGGATATTCCTCGTACAGCAGCACATCGCTGAGCAGCCCCGACCGCGCGTAGCATCCCTCCAGAAGGTCATGGCTGAGGATCCGGTTCTCGGGAAAGCGTCCCTTGAGGACCCGCTCGAACGCATCGACATCATAGATCCCTTTGCCGATGAAGGAGCCTTCACCGAAAAGGTCCTGGTAAACATCGGAGACAACCCGGGTATACGGGTCGATGCCTGGCTCACTCCCGCACAATCGCGCGTACCGCGACCGTTTCATTCCCGACAGGCTCACGGCCACCCGGGGCTGAAGGATGCCGTACCCCTCATCGATCCGCTGCCTGTCTTCGTCGTACTGCGGCCGATTCAGCGGGTGCGCCATGGCTCCCACAAACTGCCATGCTGAATCGCGGGGAAGCTGAGTATCCGTGTCCAGGGTGATCACATACTTAACGTTTGATAACACGGCAATATTCCCAACGATGAGGGAGAAGCGATCTCTTGATCCGCCGCGCAGAAGCCCATTCAAATCCGCAAGCTTGCCGCGCTTGCGCTCATACCCCATCCAGATCCGGTCCCGCGGATTCCAGCGGCGCGGGCGATGAAAGAGAAAGAACGTGTCTGCTTTTGGGCCGCGGTACTTTTCGTTCAACTCTCGAATTCTCATTTGGGCCAGCCGCAACAAAGGTTCGTCCTCCGGAAGCGTTTCCTCAGGGGCGTCCCGGAAATCCGTCAGCAGACCGAAGTGCAGGTGTTCCTCTCGATTGGCCAGAAATCGAACTTCCAGCGCCTCGACCAGATCCTCGACGTTTTGCGCGCTCATGAGCATCGTCGGGATGACGGCCAGGGCGCGCGATTCCGAAGGAATTCCTTCGGAAAAGTCCATTCGCGGCAGCAAGCGCGGCGTCGCCAGTAATGTCGCCAGCCAATTCACCAGCGCCACGGCCAGATGACTTGCGCCTATCAGCAGGGGGAGACCTATCAGCGCAATCAGCCCAATCTGGTACCCCATGGCATGAATCTTCGCCAACAAACTCCCGGTGAAAATAGCCGTCATCAGCGTTATTACGCCCAGATAGAAAAGCAAAGGGAACTGACGACTTAATCGCCGAAGAGCCTCAAGGGGAGATCGGCGCACTTCCGCCATTCGTTCGAGCTGCGCCAATCCCTCGTCGATCAGGTAGAACCCGATGTGGGCCTCGCGGTCGTCGCCGCCTTTCCGATCAGCGCTCGCATGCGCCAGCTGGATTGCTTTGCGTGCCACCTCTGTCTCGGAGAAAGGACTGCTCTTCGCCGTCTTCTCCACGACGTGGCGGTAGCGATCACGGGTGGTAAAATCCATCTTGCCGTAAATGTCGCCGGGATCCTCATACAGGGTCTGCTCGACAATGCTCATCGTCTCGACGAACTCGCGCCAGTCCATCGCGCCCAGAAAACGGAGGCTGCCGATGCTGTTGCTCATCGAGACCTGGTCAGCAGCCTGTGTCTGGTTCTCCGAGCGCACCAACTGTTCGATGGTCAGGCCGGACTCGGAAAGTCGCTGTTCAATCCAGGTGAGCGGCAAGGCCAGGGCAGGGCCTTGTCCCTGCAACCGCCGTGAAAATTCCGCGACAAAAGAACTCACCAGCAGCGGGTTCGACCGGGCCATATCCGCAATCACGAGAATCAGGCTCTTCGGGTCTTTCTCTGCAATCTCCGTCATCTGGTCCGCCCAATACTCGGCGCGGTTGCGGTCGATCCGGTCGGCAATAATCCGGGCCCCGACGCGACGCAGATTCTCGATCAGGGCCAGGCGCAGCATGATCGGTACGGCCCACAATTCGCCAAGCTTCAGGATGGTTACCGTTTGGTAGGCGGCCACGAAACTGCTGAGACTTTCCGGATCCGCCCGCCCATCGCCGTGCGAGACAATCTCCAACGCAATGTCGTACACGCGTGGGGCGCCGGCCGATGAGCCGTTCAGCAAGCGCGGCAGTTCCCGGCTGTAACCCTTGGGCAAGTGTCGCCTGGCCATTCGGATCTGTTCTTCGATCAGATAGAAGTTGTCGAGCAGCCATTCCCCGGCCGGCACAATCCGGTGGTTGTCCTTAACGGCCGCCATCAGCAGGTTGCGGGCTTCAATCAGGACACCTTCATTCTCGGCCAATCGCGTCAGAAGCCGGTCCGAAGCACGCCCCAAACTCAGCTTGTGCGAGGCTGCCAGCACCTTCCCGTGCTGTTTTAACTGGCCGTTGCTGAACAGTTCCGATCGCAGCGGCGGCTCGGTGCCGGTGACCTCTTTTGTCAGGCCGGTTCTGCCGAAACGCGCTTTCAAATTGAGCAGGGTACGGAGAATCCTTTTGAAACCCATCCTCACTTTTTTTGTCTCCTTCTTATGACATGCCGTTCGCTGCGCACGGCTTGCGGACGTTGTCGAAAAGTATCATCACGAAAAAAACGAATTATAGAAAGTACGAAATTTATTTTGTATCCTTTTCGTGATTAATCTTTCTCTTTAGGTTGAGCCGTGACCGGTCGACAGGACAAACCGATTCCGCGTGAACCATTGCGGATTGGCTGGATTATGTTGGAGAAATCGGGTCCACAGCAGTTAGGTCATCGAGGCGGCGCCAGGCTGCAAGCCCGTGCGGCCACTGTCGGCCTTTTGCATGGCGTCGAACGACATGAAATGGATTGGATCGACTGACAGTCGATCCAAATGGTGATCCGTTATTCTCACGCTTTTACCTTTGCAGTTGCTTTGATTAAACTTGATCGAAAGAATTATCAGACTCTTCATTTCCCAATACGAATTGCCGAATGGATTATCTCCTTTCATGTGGTGTTTGGACACCGTCAAAAATGGTGAAAGATTTTTAATATTTGATTAGATTCTGCCTAATTTATTTTCTGTTCCTTTTCACTCCTCACCTATTCACCAAGTTGACGCCTCGATGAAACACGAACTGCCGCCACCATCATCCTGGGCGACATTATTCATTCCGGGTGGCGTGGATTGTTCGTTTAAAAGCGTAAAAACCTGATCCGCGATGAGCTCGTGCATACTGGTGGTCGGATGCCTTTCATCCCAAAATAAATAGCCGGCGCCGTCAAAATTGTTCGGGACTTCGGGGACTTCGAAATTCGGCGATGGATCGGTCACATTGATGAACCCGTAGGTGGCAGGATCATTTCGAACCGCCATTGTAAAAGAGAATACGTTGAATTCATACAAGCCGATCTCCGGGTGTTCAACTCTGAAATTATCCAGCATGTCCGCCAATTCGGCATTGAAATCTGTCGAAAACGCAGTTGCTTGAGAGGCTTCCGGTTTGTCCAGCATTGCGGGTATTGCTCCCAGATCGGGCAAATTCAACACCAGCAGATGCATGGCTCCGAATTGCACCAGCTCTTCCATGGCCTCGTTGATATTGGCCACCGCAGCCTGAAAATCTCCATCACCGTTGAAATAATCATTGCCGCCGATCCATATAATGAAAAGTGCGTTGGGCGATGGCGGGGAGTCGGCGCTCGTTTTATAGGCGGTCACCTGTTGAATCAGCCCCGGGGGTACGAATCCATCGGTTTGCGCGCCGCCAAGTGCCCGGTCGGTTAACGGTGCATTCAACCGCTGCGGGTCGGCCAAATATTCGACCCAGACCGGTCCGTTGGAAAAACGGCCTTCGTAATACAACTCCGGATCGGGTACCGGTTGGTCTTTAAAGATTACAAGATTACCGTTATCCGACAAACTATCGCCGAATACGACGATTTCATCGAATGAGGCTGCGAATCCATTGGATGCGAAAGGGGTTAATAAAAGCAATATTAAAAACGCCTTCATTATTCTTTTGATGATTGCCTCCATTTTATACCTCCATTTTCAATGGCTCCATACGCGTGAACTTCGGATAGAACAACCGACTCAACAATTTGTATCCTTTTCGTGATTAATCTTTTTCTTTGGGTTGAGCCGTGATCGGCCGACAGGACAAACCGATTCCGATTGAACCATTGCTGATTGGCTGGATTGTGCTGGAGAAATCGTGTCCACAGCAGTTAGGTCATCGACGCGGCGCCAAGCTGCAAGCCCGTGCGGCCACTGTCGTCCTTTTGCATGGCGTCGAACGAAATGAAATGGATTGGATCGACTGACAGTCGATCCAACTGGTGAGCCGTGATTCTCACGCTTTTACCTTCGCAGTTGCTCTGATTAAACTTGATCGAAAGAATTATCAGACTCTTCATTTTCCAATACGAATTGCTGAATGGATTATCTCCTTTCATGTGGTATTTGTTCACCGTCAAAAATGGTTATGCTTACTTCCCAACGACCTTCTTGATCTCGCCGATCTTTTTTTGAACCTTGCCGGTTCTGTTTACCTCTTTGCCTAAGGATAGCCTATTTATTTCACGATCAGATCATTCTTTACGGATTTGACCCCTTTGACACTCCTTGCGATTTTATTCGCTTTGTCGAGGGCCTTTTGAGAACCAACGAACCCGCTCAGTTGAACGGTGCCCTTGTAGGTCTCGACACCGATCTCGAATGACTTGAGAAAATCATCGGCTGCAAGCAAAGATTTGACCTTGGTCGTAATGACCGAGTCGTCAACGTATTCCCCGGTGCCTTCCTGTTTGGATGTCGATGCACAGGCCACAAATGTGGCGATGAGCATAAGAAGTAAAAAATAGCCGAAAACCCAATTCCTCTTTTTCATAGCAGTTATTCCTTTCTGTGAACATTTCACCTTACCCGGCAAGGGTTCAAATGGTTACACCCGTCTTCGTCCTTGAATAACCTGGATCAGCACCACGATAATGGCGATGACCAGCAAGACATGAATAACGCCGCCAAGCGTGTAGCCGGTCATCAATCCCAGCCCCCACAGAATTAAGAGGATCACAAATATGGTCCAACGGAAATATTTATGCCGCTACTACTTTTTAACCTTTATTAGTTCAAGCTTCGTGCCAGGTCTCCAACACTCAGCGTCACGTCACCCATCATTCTGATATTTAACAATAATTAGTTAAAAAAACATCTCCGGGGCTGTCATTAACAGCCACATAAAAAGGGTCATATTTAACCGTTTGTCAAATATGACCCTTTTCCGGTCTCCCTGGTGTTATGGGCGGCAAATGATAAGGGCAGATTGAAATTGGAATGGGAATTTATGGTTTGCGGATATTGAGCTTACGCATGCGGGCGCGCAAGGTGCTGCGGTCGAGGCCAAGGATTTCAGCCGCACTGTTTTTGCCGCCGACTTTCCAATGGGTCTGTTCAAGGAAAAACACAGTCTATCCAACCTTCTCTCGGGAGGAGGGAGGAATCTGCAATTTTTTCAGGTAAGCTCTTTGTTTGAGATTAGCTGACGAACACCATCAAAAACCCATAGATTTTCGATATCCCGATTATTCTGTCAGATCTCGAGTCTCACGCCCACTTCAATGACTTGATCCCCGGGAAGGTTGAAAAACGATCCGGCGTCGGTGGCGTTGCGGGACATAAAAATAAACAAATTAGAACGCCATCGCGAAAACTCGGATTTTTCTCCGACTACCAATTTTTCGCGCCCGATAAAGAACGTTGTCGATTCCTTGTTGATATCCAATCCTTGTTCACGCGCGAGTTCCAAAACGTTGTCCATTTTAGAATCTTCCATAAATCCGTAGCGTGCTATGATGCGGGAAAATCCGCCGCCGAGCTTTTCTGTTTTGATTTTTTCTAAATTGGGTACACGAGAAATGTCATCTACCCAGAAATACAACATAATGTTTTGGCTATGGATGACACGGTTATGCTTGACATTTTTCGCCAAGGCCACGGGTACCGTGTACGGCTGATACGTCATTGAATTATGCTCTTTTAAGGGCAGTTCACCTTGCCGAAACTGATCGCGAACACATCGAGTCCAATACCACCTGAGCCATACATATATTCCACCAAGTTTGCGCCATCAACATCTTTGTCATCATCAAAATCTACGGGACATATATTTCCCTGGGCAGCTAAAGCATACCAGAATCCCGGGTACAGGTCATAGGACTTTTACAAGGGGGGCACCAGCGGGACGATCAGCGGCGACGGCTGGCCGGCGGTGCCGGCTGCCTGGAAAAGGTCAGATATGACCCCATCGGTCAAGTATGATCCCTTTTATTTGGCGGTATTGGCTTGCCAGTAAAGATCTTTCAAACCGGTTATGCATAAAAATCAGAACTATGGGTAACATTACGGTGAGCATTAGAAAACTGGCATAAATATTGAAGTGATAGCAAGTACGTATCGATACAATGATGGCCGTTGGACAAGTAGTTACCGTCATCCTTGCCAGGTCCATAAGTCAACAGGAGGAATATCATGAAATCAGGTACAAGGGACGAAACAGAAGGCAATCTGCACCAAATAAAGGGTAAGATCAAGGAGATGGCCGGGAAGGTAAGCATGAATACCGGCTTGGAAATCGAAGGCAAAAACGAAAATAAGGACGGCAAAGTGCAGGAAAAGATCGGTCAGGTCAAAAAGCTCGTTGGCAAATAGAGCGGTGTAATACGAGCCGGTACTCTATTGAACATAAGGAGACTCAAAATGAAAAAAACACTCTTAATAGCACCGCTTTCGATCCTGGTAGTGCTGCTGGCGTTGGGCAGCGTGTATGCCCAGTCTTCCAATCAAGGGTACAACACGCCGCCGCAGTCGGGTCAGGGCGGTGGTTACGGAATGGGTCCTGGCATGATGGGGGGTCGAGGCAACGGTTACGGTATGGGGCCTGGCATGATGCATTCCGGTCAGGGTTATGGACCCAACCAACAGTATCCAAACGCTCAACAGCAGTCCCAAAAATCGATCGATAAGGACCAGGCCAAATCTATGGTTGAAAATTACCTTAAATCCACCGGAAATCCGAACCTGAAGCTGGGCGACATAAAAGATGAAGGTCAGAATTTCGAAGCCGATGTGGTTACCAAAGACAATTCGCTGGCAGATAAAATTCTGATCGACAAGAACACGGGATGGATGCGGCCTGCTAATTGATTGCCGGAGTCAACCTGCAGCTTCACACGGACTAACAGCTGAACAGATGCTCTACCCCTTTGCGACATCGCAAAAACAGTTGATTATCAAAAAGGAGGCAATTATGTTCGATCCCAATCAAATGCTGAAGCAAATGCTCGACTTCAACAAAACGGCCTTTGACAACAGTTTCAAAGTCATGTTGACAATCGGCGGACAGAATGAAAAAATGTTGAACACGTTCCTGACACAGGCCACCGGGGTTCCCGAAGAAGGCAAAAAACTCATTCAGAACTGGGTCGATGCCTATAATAAAGGGTGCCAGGATTTCAAAAAAATCGCTGACGACAATTACAAGAAAGTGGCGGAATTTTTCGACGCTGCTCAAAAATCGAAATCCAAATAGTGCCCCCTTTTACCAGCCGAGGAGTCTCTCATGGACCGACAATTCCTGGAATTCTGGGGAAATTATCTTCTCTCTGTCGCCAAAGGCCAGAAACAACTCGAAGACGTCACCCGCTGGATCCACGGGGGATTCAGCGGTGTCGACGAATTGAGCGCACTGTTCAAAAAATACTACGGCCTCGAAGAGAAGAGTCAGGACGTCCCGGAAGGCACTGCTGCATGGGAAAGGGCGGCGGCGGATTTCAAGAAATCCTTTGGTGATTCCTTTAGCACCATGGGATGGGTTTCAAAGGATGAATACCGGATCTTAGAGGAAGAAAATCAGGTCCTCAAGCAAAAGGTCGAGGCGCAGGAAGAGACCATCTCGCGCCTGCGAGACCTCCTCAAAAATCCTGGCACCGATCCAGGTCAGGCGCTCGACGTATTGCAAGATCTGATCAATAAGCAAAACGCCGAATTTCAGAAGTTGATGAAAAGATTTTCGAAACCAGACCAATAGCCAGCATCGTCACGCATGCAAAATTCGGCGATAGGTTCAACTGAAAAAACCGCCTGCCGACTTTACAAATGTGCACTCTCGTCTCAATAGATTGTCAGGCCGCATACCAAAGGACCAAGAAATAATGGCATGTGGTGCCGGCAATGACAAATAGATGCCAGATGAGGTGGCCATACTTTAGCCGCGAGTCGGTTGCAAAAAATGCTACGCCGGCGGTGTACGACAAACCTCCCGCAGACAATAAGAACAGGCCAGCTGCAGGCATCCCGGCAAACAAAGGCTTTACCGCAATCACGAGTAGCCACCCCATCAGCAGATAAAGGCAGGTGGAAAGAATGGGATGTGCGGTTTTATAGAATGCCTTCAGCGCTACCCCGGCTATTGCAAGACCCCAAATAACCCCGAAAAGCGTCCAGCCGAATGCACCACGAAGTATACCAAGGGTTAACGGCGTGTACGTGCCGGCGATAAGAATAAAGATCGCGGAATGCTCGATGATCCGAAAACAGCGCTTGACCTTGCCTATTGGCCATGCATGGTAGAGCGTGGATGCAAGATAGAGAAGGATCATGGACATAGAGAAAACACTCGTACCGACAATGAATCCGGCATCCCCATGCCGTACTGCATGCATAATGAGAAATGGCGTTCCGATGAGCGCTCCGACCAGCCCTATGCCGTGGCTGATGCTGTTGGCGATTTCTTCGCCTTGCGACTGCCCGTGCTTGGGGTTTAAAAGGGTTAAGCGCACGTCAGTTCTTTTCGGGGACTCAACATTCATTTTTTATCACAATCCTCGCGATAGCCACTTATCGTTATCATAGCCACACGCCAAACTATTTGAAATTATGTCATTTGTACAATTTTTTCATTAACGTCATGGCCTGGTCTCTCCGAAAAAATCACAAAAAGAAGAACTACTCCCTAAAATAAAAAACCGGCAATAAAGAGGCGTGTCAAATTTCCAGCCGAACGCCGACTTCAATGGTTTGGTCCGCTGGAAGATTAAAAAACGAGGTGGCATCGGCTGCGTTGCGGGACATAAAAATAAAAAGGTTCGTACGCCAGCGCGCCATGGCGGATGTTTCAACGATAACCAGCGGGAACCAGGCACCATGGTAGATTTTGCTGATGTTGGCCGCAAAAAAAGGCACGTCCACCATCAAAAAGAGGCCTGCCAGCGCTGCGGCCCACATCAAAGACCAATGCCACTGTCTGCGGATCACAACAAAAAACAGCACCGTGTTAATGATCATCGTGGAGGTTACGGCTAACCCGTATGCAGCCGCAAGTTTGCTGGAAGATTGAAAACCGGCCACAAGGGAGATCGTGCAGACCATGAGCATCCAGTTGACCGGGGCCACATAGATTTGGCCGATTTGCGTTTCTGTTTGGATTGCGCGCCATGACTTTTGGGCTTTTCCGGGGTCGCTTTTTCAGCCTCTTCATGGGGCATGGTCATTCCAGGTCCTTTTTTTTCCGGTCAAATTCCTCCGTGTCGATTTCACCACTTGCATCGTTCCCATGCTGTGTCTACCACCCCGTCCATACGGGCCGTGACACGAAACACACGCCAGATGCCCTCCCATCATCATCCAACCTGTCGATCCCGGGCCACCCGTGTAGGTAATCTCCGTTCCACGTTCAATTGTAGCAGTGAAATAGACGCGTTCTCCATTCGAGCGACTTCAAATCCAGCTGCGCCGGAAACTTGAAATTGTTCTGAACCGCTGGAAACTATGGTGCCGGCCAATGCATGATCGGTACCGTACTGATGCTGTTCTTCGGGCTGCCCTCAATTACCCGATCGCTGTAGGACACGTAGACCAGCACATTGCGCTCGGAGTCGAAGAAGCGCACGACCTGAAGGGTCTTGAACACGAGGCTGCGGTGTTCGTCGAAGACGCGCTCGCCGTCCTTGATCTCTCCAAGGATCTGAATCGGCCCGACCTGGCGACAGGCGATGCTGGCGTCACTCGTATCCTCCGCAACACCCATGGCGCCTTTCACGCCTCCGGTCTGGGCCCGGGAGATGTGGCAGGCGACACCCTTGACTTTGGGGTCGTCGAAACCGTCGACCACGATCTTATCGTCGGGGCCGAGCCATCGAAAATTCGTGCTGATCGAGCCGGTTGTCCCGCGTTCGGGGCGACTGAAGAACCACCATCCGAAGAGCACGATGACCAGACAGATTCCTGCGCCGATAATAATAACGACCCTTTTCATGATGATCCGCATTCCCTGGTTAATGGGTGACCGAACGAACTCTTTTTAAGGTACCTAAACACCTACCGCCAGACTCCATCCGGGAGAGAATAAACACATCTATTTAACAATCAGATCATTCTTTACGGATTTGACCCCTTTGACGCTGCGTGTGATTTTACCCGCTTTATCGACCGCTTGTTGAGAACTAACGAAGCCGCTCAATTGAACGGTGCCCTTGTAAGTCACGACACTGATCTGGAATGATTTGAGAAAATCATCAGCAGCAAGCAGTGATTTGACCTTGGTGGTGATGACCGAATCGTCTACATATTCACCGGTACTTTCCTTTTTGGATGTCGATGCACAGCCTGTGTAGCAGCATCAGGATCTGAGCATTGCTGAAATGATGGAAGCACATGGAGGTCACGGCATAATCATACGGTTCGACGGGCTGGTGGGTAAAGGCGTCCTCCTGAAGCAGTTTCACCGGTGGGTTGCCCGCTCGGGCGAGCTGCCCTCGTGCAATGTCAATTGCGTGGCCGGCCATTTCCAGGCAGGTGAAGTGCAAGGGGATGCCGTACGTGCGCGCCCACCGGATTACCGCCAGCGGGATGTCGCAGCTTCCTGAGCCGATGTCGAGGATGCGCAGGGGGACGCAGGCATGACGCCCCGCAGTTTCGGCGGCCAGAAAACGCCGGACCAACCGGATGCCGCCGAAGCGATAATTGACCGTCTCCATGTAATAGATCTGCGTACCGTCTTTTGTCGCAATCGTGCTCATTGTTTGCCTCCTTTCTATTGAGAAAAAACGCAAAAAAACCTGAACTCGATACGCGATGGATTACCGTCCAAAAAGAAAAGGCTCATCATTGTCATTGCGATCAATGCATGAGCCCCAGTACCTGAAGTTGATGGTGCGATGATTCCTTTGAGCATTTTGTTTGACAACAGGTTGTACAGTGATCACAGCGCATTCTGTAAATATTTAATCATTAGGACATTTAAATATTAAAAGCAAGTAAATTTGGCTGCTTATCGCTATCCACTGGTGCAGACTCCTTGAAAGAGTGCTCTTTTTTATTAATACCAGCTGAACGGTGATTATTTCGGTAGGTAGTGTTGTGATTTTTAGAAATAAAGGAGAATTCCCACATATTGTGTGGTTGGTATAGAATCCAAAAGCTACAAATAGTTAGAAAGTGACGCTTAACGGGAACGGGTGAGGCTAGTTACCGGTTGCACCCCATTCAGGTTGGTTTGCCTGTAAAGATACGCAAACCTAATCGTTTTTTATTTTCGACGTTCCCGGAATCAATGTCTGGGTGGAAATGATGCCATCGATCTGTCGCACCTGCTCATGGACGAACTGGCCGATGATCTCGGCGTCCGAGGAGAGCAAGTCCCGTGTCAGGACAATCTTTACCAGGATGTCGATACTTCCGTGAATCGAGTGAACCTCCCTGACTTCGGGCAATGCGAAAAGCTTTTCCACGACCTTTAATTCC
>Ga0210085_1000857_pt1 | contig 12415 bp, 7 predicted proteins | sample China_Galinas_PW_5_FD_184866 | JGI IMG/M metagenome (GOLD analysis project Ga0210085, IMG submission 184866) | Wetland microbial communities from San Francisco Bay, California, USA, that impact long-term carbon sequestration - China_Galinas_PWC_D1... | ecosystem: Environmental > Aquatic > Marine... | reverse complement strand
GACTCAACCGGCACAACCGTTTTCGTATGAAACAAGTGAAGTGAAGAAAATATCGAAAATCCAGATCAGGAACCGTCACCGGGAGCTGGTTGCGCTGGTCAAAGAGAACCGCATGCGGCTGCTGCTGGCCATGGTCTGCATGCTCGTAGAGGCGGCCGGCACATCAACCGCCGCCTACCTCGTCAAGCCGGTTCTGGACGACATCTTCATTGACAAGAACGGGGAAATGCTCAAACTGATCCCGCCGGGTATCGTCGGGATCTATTTCTTGCGCAGCCTGGCCTTGTTTTACGGCGACTTCTTCATGAGCTATGTCGGACAGGATATCATCCGCCGTTTGCGAAACCGCCTGTACGATTCCATTCAGGACCTGGACTTGGCTTTTTTCCACAAAGAAACCACCGGCGTCCTGATGTCTCGGATCATCAACGACGTGAACTTTGTCAAGGACATGCTCTCCTCCACTATCACCGGTTCCCTGCGCGATTGCTTCACCATCATCGGGTTGATTTTCGTCATCTTCTATCAGATCTGGTACCTTGCGGCCTTTGCGGTTTTGGTGCTGCCGGCGGCTTTCATTCCGATCGTCATTTTCGGTCGTCGGGTGCGGAGAACCAGCACCGGCTGCCAGGAGGTCATGGCCGACATCAGCGCCTTCATGCACGAAACCTTTGCCGGCAATAAAATTGTCAAAGGCTTCGGCATGGAAGGCTACGAAAAAAAACGATTCTTCGACAAAACCGGTCGGCTCTTCCGGATGGAGATGAAGGAAGCCCTGGCACGGCTGATCACCAGTCCCATCAACCTGTTCCTCGGCGGGCTGGGTGCGGCGCTGATCGTCTGGTACGGCGGCCTCAAGGTTGTCGCGGGCACTTATACGGCCGGGACTTTTTTTTCTTTCTTGACGGCCGTGCTGCTGCTCTACAAGCCGGTCAAGGACCTGAGTAAATTCAACAACGCCATTCAACGAGGGCTCGCGGCAACCGACCGTATCTTCGATATCATCGAAAAGGAAACCGGCATCCCCGATGATCCGAACCCGGTCGAGATCGAAACCCGCCCGCACAGGGTCGCATTTCACGACGTCTCCTTCAAATACGAAGACGAAATGGTTCTGCAGGACGTCAATTTGGATGTCGATCCGGGAAAGGTGCTGGCCATCGTCGGCATGAGCGGGGGCGGCAAGACTTCCCTGGTGAATCTTATTCCGCGTTTCTACGATGTGTCGAGCGGCTTCATTGCCATCGACGGTGTCGACATCCGCAGGATCTCCTTAGCCTCTTTGCGACGCCAGATTGCCATCGTCACCCAGGAGCCGATTCTTTTCAACGACAGCGTGAGGAGCAATATTGCTTACGGCTGCATTGGTGCCGCTGATGAGAAGATCATAACCGCCGCCCGAGCCGCCTATGCCTATGACTTCATTCTGAACTTTCCGAAACAGTTCGACACCAATATCGGGGAACTGGGTGCACGGCTATCGGGGGGCGAAAAACAACGGATCTGCATCGCCCGAGCGCTGCTCAAAGATGCGCCGATACTGATTCTCGATGAAGCGACGGCTTCGCTGGACACGGCCGCGGAAAAAACCGTGCAGAAAGCGCTCGAAAATCTGATGCACGGCCGGACGACCTTTGTCATTGCCCACCGGCTGTCGACGATACTGAGCGCCGACCATATCATCGTGCTGGTCGACGGGCGGATCGTGGAGCAGGGGAGTCATCAGGAACTGCTGTCGCTTCGCGGCGCTTATTTTCGTCTTTACCAGATGCAGTTCAGCGACGAGCCTGCAACCCGCGAACTGCACCATTATTGAACCCCTGTGCAATAATCCGGCTGCAATCGATAGCTGAATGAGCGTCCGAGCGATCATGAAACTCAATTCCATTCTCAACCGCTATATTTTCAAAGAACTCTTGTCGCCCTTTGCCATCAATCTCGTTTTTTTTACCTTCGTCTTTCTGATGGCCCAGATGCTCAAGATTACCAACCTGATCGTCAACTATAATGTCGGGCTTTTTTCCATCCTGAAAATCCTTCTTTTTTCGACGCCCTATTTTTTGATGTACGTCATCCCCATGTCGGTCATGCTGGCGGTGCTGTTGACTTTCCTGCGGATGAACGGCGATAACGAAATCATCGCCATGAAAACCGGCGGGATCAGCCTCTACCGGATGCTGCCGCCGGTCCTCCTTTTTTGTCTGGGTGGCTGCGTTCTGTCCTTTTACATGGCCGCCTTCGGCGCCCCGGCCAGCGAGCAGGCCGTCAAAGAGCTTACTTTTAAGATATTTTCACAAAATATCGACATTGGTCTCAAGGAACGCACCTTCAACGACAGTTTCAAGGACGTCATGCTGTATGTGAACGAAGTCGATTCGAAAAAAAAGCAGTTGATCGATGTCTTCATCGAAGACAAACGCGAACAAGACATGGCGACCACGGTGGTGGCACCGCGCGGCAAACTTTTCAGCGAACCGGGCAATCTGATCTATCACCTCAGGCTCTTCGACGGCAGAATCAATCAAGTCAGTATCGAAAAACATTCAGCCCAGTCCATTACCTTCGACACCTACGACATTCGGCTCGATTTGAACAAGGCTCTGAAAGCCGTTGAAAATCCGGCGAAGAGATGGAAGGAGATGCCGCTCGATGAACTGCACCGGTACCTGCAGGAGGAGGACGGCGGCGACGCAAACCTCGTCAAACCCTGGATCAGATTCCACAGCATCATTGCGATGCCTTTTGCCTGCTTTGCGCTCGGGATTCTGGCGGTGCCGCTCGGCATCCAGCCTAAGTCAACGCGGCGTTCCATCGGACTGGTGGTGGGGGTGACCTTCTTCCTGCTTTACTACCTCGTGCTCTCAGCCGGCCATGTGTTCGGTGAAAACGGCAGCTTGTCGCCAGCGCTGGCCATGTGGAGCCCGAACATCGTCATGGGGTGCCTGGGAGGCTTTCTTCTGCTGCGCTCGGCGCGAGAGCGCCCCGTGCATTTGATGGCTCCGTTTCAGTCGTTGTGGCATTGGGTGAACCGCATCGGGCGCCGCAGCGCCTAAGGGTCACGGTAAGAAATAATTCTACAAGATTGCGCCGGAATTGGGTTCGGCTACAAGGCACATCCAGCGGCGCATATCGAGATACGTGTCGGTGGATGTAACGCAGTAGACGGGCCCAAAGACAAGCAAGAATGTGGAATTATTTTTTTCCGGGGCCCTAAGACGGGATGCGCCGATTTTCAAGCGGCGGAGGCGATGGCAAAATGGATCGGAAATGGTCTTGAAGCCTGTGCTGCCGACGCCCAAAAGTCTTTTGATCTTCGATACCATGCTGATTCTCGATCGCTATTTCATTCGTGAGATTTTCAAATATCTGGGCATCATCCTGACGGCCGTAATCGGCATTTTTCTGGCGATCGATTTTTTTGAAAAAATCGATGATTTCCTGGAGGCGGGTCTGCCGATTCACAGAGCCGCCGTGTTTTTCATGCTCCGGATTCCGTTCGTTATCGCCCAGATTTCGCCCTTGGCGATCCTGCTGTCGGTGCTGATCGTGCTCGGTCTGATGAACAAGCGCAACGAACTGCTCGCGTTGCGCAGCGGTGGCGTCAGCATGCTCTTTTTTTTAAGATCGATCGTGGCCTTGGGGGTGCTGTTTGCGGTGCTGTTGTTTTTAAACGCCGATATCCTGGTTCCCATCACCTTCAGCAAAGCCAACCGGCTTTACACGCGTGAGGTCGACAAGGAAGAAGTCATCGCATCCAGAGAGAAGAACATTTGGATCAAGGGCGACCGCAGCATATCGCATATCAAGTACTACAATCCTTCCAGCCAGACGATCTCCGGGATCACGCTTTATTTCTTCGATGAGAAATTCAGGCTGGTGCGACAGGTGGATGCGGTCAAGGGGACCTTCAAGGCCGACGGGTGGCTCTTTTATGACATCCTCGAACAGGTTTTGGACCCGCTGTCGGGCGAATACAAGGTCGTTTTCCATAAAGAGCGCACAGAGCCGCTGGACACCCGTCCCGAGGATTTCAAACGGGTTTCCAAGAAATCGGAGGAGATGAATGTGCTGGAGCTCTGGGATTATATCGACACAATCGAAAGTGAAGGCTACGATGCCACCAGTTACAAAGTGGATTTGCAGGCCAAGATTGCCTTCCCCTTCGTCTGCATCATTTTGTGCATTCTGGGGCTGGGAATCGGGGTGAATAAGAAATTAAAGGATAGCCTGGCGCTGGTCGTTGCCCTGGGTATCGGTGTGGCGTTCCTGTATTGGACGCTTTACAGCTTCTGCCTGTCACTCGGCTACGGCGGTGTTCTGCCGCCTCTTGTGGCGGCTTGGACCACCAACTTCGTTTTTCTCAGCGCCGGTGTGCTGAACCTGCTTTACGCCGAGTGAGGTTTTCCCGATCCAGACGCTATGCCGCTTATACACAATTTAATATTTAGGTTCTTTACCCTATTTATTGAGAAAAGGAGTCAAGGATTCGAGGGGTCAAGGGTTCGAGCGTTTGTTTTTAAACCTTTATAATGACTTTTTGCATTCTCGACCCCTTGAATCATGATGGAATCATCAACCTTCCTCAAGATTCTAAATGATTCGGTATTAACCACCACTACTGATGCCGCGTTGCACATTATGGACATCCTGAGACGCAAAATTGAACGGGTGATGGTTTCCGATAAGCCTTTCAGCCGGTTATCTCTGGTTTCCGTGCTCACCACCCTCTCTATGATATACGGGGCAGCCGTCAAGTTGAGAGCCGGCGCCTACCGTTCCGGCCGGCTGATTTCCAGGAAGCTGCCCTGCAACGTGATCTCCATAGGAAACATTACCACGGGCGGTACCGGGAAAACGCCCATGACCCTCTATTTGGCCGAGCGGCTGCACCGATTGGGATGGCGCACAGCAGTCGTCAGCCGGGGATACAAGGGCGGCGCCGAAGAAAACGGGGGCATTGTCAGCGATGGGAGAAAAATACTTCTGAACTCCGCGGCCGCAGGGGACGAACCCTATCTTCTGGCCTCCAGGCTGCTGAGTGTCGCGGTGCCGGTTGTGGTCGGTCGGAAGCGCTATGATGCCGGAATGCTGGCCGTGAAACACTTCAAACCGGATGTGATCATTCTCGATGACGCTTTTCAACACCTGCAGTTATCGCGCGACATCGATCTGGTGCTGCTCGACTGTCGGCGGCCGTTCGGCAACACGTACCTTCTTCCGCGGGGCACTTTGCGGGAACCGATGTCGGCACTTTCGCGCGGCGATATCTTCATCCTGACCCGAACCGCTTCAGGACCGAACCGCATTGGTTGCGAGACTCTTCCGAACGGTCTCTTGAGGGGTCGGCCGCTCTACCGTTCAGTTCACGTTCCAGAGCTGGTCAGCTGGATCGAGGCCGGGCAGGCAATGGCAGCCCACGAGACCGAAAGATTGGAGGCGGCCGACACCAAACGCTTGGCCGGTCGCAGGGTGTTTGCCTTCGCGGGTATTGCCGATAACAGCGATTTCAAGAAAACCGTCCAAGATCTGAACTGCGACCTGAGAGGATTCATGGGATTTGCCGACCACCACCAATATGCGGACCGAGACGTGGCGGCGCTGCTGCACGCCGCCCGCCAATCGGGTGCCGAGATCATGTGCACCACGGAAAAAGATGCCGTTCGGATGGCCCCCCGCATGCAATGGCCCATGGACCTGGCGGTGATCGGTGTCGGAATCTCATTCGGTGGCGATGGGGCGGCTTTCGAGGCCGAGATTGTCAAACGGCTCGGTGGAAACTAAAAAGTGCCTTTACACGATTTCAATCAAAGCACTGTTCAGTTTCCGATCCAGAAATGTGCAATTTTCTGCAAGTTCAAGGAAATTGGCGGCATCGCGCGGAAGCATACTGTCGTATGCCGCACAAGCGATGCCGCCAATTGACGCCGAAATTGCGGAAAAGGGCCATTTATGGAACGGAAACTAAAAAGTATAGTCGAACAGTTCAGTATCCGGCCTGAAGTGTTCGGAGATCAGATCGGCCGTGGCGTCGTTGTAATACCCGCGATAATCCGATCGATCACTGGCCTGCCGCCGATGGGCCAGTCGCGGCGGGTGGATCCCGATGCGGCGGCACACCTCGCGGAAGTCATGACCGAGGTTTTCATAACGGCCGATGAAGTCGACCAAGACCTTGCCATGCAAGTCGACCAGATAGTCGCTTTGCAGTTCGATGGACGTATCGATGTGAAATTGATACGGCCGGTTCGGGTCGAACTTGTAACGTAAAAAACTTTCGAAATCGTCGTGACCGGCCATAAGGTGCGGTCTTTCGCGTCGAATGTGATGAAAGGAGCTGACCTGCAGGTCCCAGGGATTGCGGACGAATGCGAATTTGAACACCGATTCGAACAGTTCACGAGGCAGCATTTCTCTGGCGGCGATGATCTTGGCGTGCCGGGGAAATTTGCAGCCGAGACGATGGCCGGTCAGATGGCTGATGCGGCTGCACATAAACTGTGGCAGATAATACGGGTCCCGCCAACGATACCGGCTGAGCGTCGCCCGGATGCTGGTCCCCCCGGTTTTGGCAATGTGAACGAACAGAAATTTGTATCGCAATGACAGTAACAACAGGGCAGTCCTTTCCGGTGCCGGATGCTTCTTATGGCACTGTTCTGCCGAGCAGCAGGTCCAGGTACCGCAGGCTGCTGAACTCAGCTGTGTATTCGCGGACCGCGCTTTTCAGCAGGGTTTCGTCCGGTGGGGAGGACAAGGTTGCGAGCATGGCCTCGGCCAGGGCATCCGGATCGCCGACCGGCACCAGGCGGCCGATGGTACCGTCTTTGAGGATCTCGCGCGGTCCACTGGGGCAGTTCGTGGCCACCACCGGCACCCCCAACGCCAGTGCTTCGGTCAGGGCGTTGGGAGATCCTTCCCAGGCGGAAGAAAGCACGAACATGGCGGCCCGCTTCAGGTAAGCATAAGGGTTTTCGACAAATCCGGGCATGGCGATCTGTTCCGACTGAGAGAGCCGCTTTGCCAGGTGTTCGAGATCGTCGCGGTCTTTACCCTCGCCGAGTATGATCAAACGGCAAGGCAATTTTTTTCTGACGGCGGCAAAGGCCCGGATCAAGGTCGGGAAATCCTTTTGCCGCGTGAGGCGGCCGATGCCCACGATCACCGGCTCGCCGCCTTTTACCAGCCATGGGTGGGGAGCCGGTTCACGGGCCAGTCGAAATATTCGGGGCGTGATGACCGGATTCCGGATGATCCGTATGGCTGAGGTTGGCAGTCCCGTGATGCGGGCCATGTCCCGGGCCACCCCCTGCGAAACCGCCACGATGGCATCGGCGCTGCGGTAAATGAGCCGCATCGGCAGGTACCAGAACAGCTTTCGCCATCGGTTCTTCCCGGCCAGGGCAGCCGAGACGGTCGTTCCCATCCGCACCACGACCCGGGTGGGAACGCCGGCCGTCTTCTTGGCCAGAACGGCGATCTGATTGGCGCGGTCCTTGGCGGCCAGCAAGGCATCGGGGCGTTCGGTTTTCAGATAACGGACAAGGGCAGGCAGGCTGGTCAATGTGTGTTCGGCTTTTAATTTCCGAACATCTACAAGGGCCGGTAGTTGCTCCAGGTGCTTGCTGCGGGCCTTTACCTGAAGAAGGTCCACTCGACACCCAAGAGCGACCAATCCCTCGCACAGGTTCAGGACCATCCGTTCGACACCGCCTGTGCCCGAAAACGAGACGAATACCCCGATTCGGGGCCGATCTCCGCTTTTAACCACGTGATTTCGCACCCTGCTTGAAATCCTATCCGCCCGCAATTACCTCCAATGGATCGGCCTTGACCGGCGGCCTTTGGCCGTGACCGACGATAAACAACTGATACCAAATGACGAACTGCAGCAGCGCCCAGACCAACCGTGTCGCAGGCACCGATGATGGGCATTTTGCGATAAGCTCTTTGACGCCCTCGGCTCGAAACCAGTTCCGAATGGCCGGATGACGCGGCAACACGTCCGCCAGGGCGGTCAAATAACGGCCCGTCGTCCATTCTCCGATCGGCACGTAGAACCCGCGCTTCGGTCCGCTGAGGTGGCCCGCGGGCAGATGTTTAGCGGCCCAGTGCCGGAGAAAAGACTTGCCCTGATTGCCATTGACCTTCAGGTGATCCGGCAGGCCGAGGCCGAATTCCACCACCCGGTGATCGAGAAACGGCACCCGGCCTTCGAGGCTCCAGCCCATCAGCATACGGTCCAATTTGACCAATAGATTGTCGGGCAGCGCGGTGACCAGATCGACGTACTGCATGCGCTGCAAATCGCTCCAGTCGCCGGGGGTTGCCTTCCAGGCGTTGACGAAGGGGGTGCGTGCGGCGGCTACAAATGGCAGCAAGTCCGGTTTCAAGAGACGGTGCGGCCACCGGCCGCGCAAAGCGCCCCGGGTCCTGAAACCACCGGTACCCGGGGCAATAACGCCCTTGAACCAGCGCTCCAATCGTGAGGTCCGGTAACGCCGGTAGCCTGCAAAGACCTCGTCGCCACCTTCTCCGGAAAAAACGACCTTCAGTTCTCTGCCGGCCGCTTCAGCCAGCAGTGCGGTGGGAAGACTGGCATAATCGCGCATGAGTTCATCGGCCGCCCAGACGCTGTAAGGCAGGCAGTTAAATATGGCATCCGCGTCGGGTCTGATAGAGGTGTGCCGACTGCCGAAGTATCGGGCCAGTTTTTCGGCTTGCGGCAGCTCGCAGGTCAGCGTCGTGCCGGAAAAACCGACCGAAAAAGTCCGGATGGGTTCATCTTTGAAACGGCTGAGCAGGGCCAGGAGAATCGAGGAGTCCACACCGCCGGACAAAAACAGTCCGAAGGGAACATCCGAGCGCATGTGTTCGTGCATCACCGTTTCAATCAGCCGGTCGAACGTTTCATGCGCCTCCGGCCCGTCCATCGCAACCGGTTCGACCATCAAGGGCGACCAATACTGCCAGCGCTCCCGCAGCGTCCCCTTCTCGATACAGACCGCCTCGCCCGGCAGGAGACGCTCACAGCCTTTGAGTATCGTTTTGCGTTCCGAACAAAATTGGTTCTGGAGGTATTCGACCAATCCGGCCGGGTCGATCTCCGGCGCTGAATCGAAAAAACGCATTAGGGCCTTGAATTCGGAAGCGAAGGCCACGCCATTTGCCAGGTGTGCCAGAAATAGCGGTTTGATACCGAGGCGGTCTCGCGCCAGGATGAGGCGCCGGTTCGTCTTGTCGTAGAGTGCAAAGGCAAACATCCCGTTCAGAGTCTGCAGGAACTCTTTGCCGTAAGCCATATACGCGTGCAGAATGACTTCCGAGTCGGATTGCGTGCTGAAGCGATGGCCCGCCTGCTCGAGGTCTCGGCGCAACTCGATGAAATTGTAGATTTCCCCGTTGGCAATCAGAACCAGTTCACCGTTGCGGGCGAAAAGCGGCTGATCCCCACCGCTCAGGTCGATAATCGACAGCCGCGTGTGGGCCATGCCGAACGGCCCGTCGATGTAACTGCCGGTATGGTCCGGGCCGCGGTGGCTGAGTGTGCGCGCCGATTCGACCAGGCGCTGCCGGTCGGCGAAACCATTCTTAACGTACATTCCGGTGATGCCGCACATAGTCCTTGGCTGTTTCCTTCTGTCTGTTTAGCGGTTTGCCCCATCTTCTAAGAACGGGAAATTTCTTCGCGGTCACATGTTAAATTTTACTTTTTGAGACGATACAGCACGTGGTTCTCGCGGGTCAAGACCCATTGCTTTCAAATAGGCTGTGGTGCTGCATTCGATTTCATAGGGCCTGGCGGCTTCTCGCAGAGTGTCGGCTGGCAGGGGGGCTTGTAGGGTTTTGAGAATCGCTTCGGCCAGCGCATTGACGTCTCCAACTGCCACGAGATGGCCGTAACGTCCATTTTGGAGGACCTCTCTGGGACCGCTGGGACAGTCGGTTGCAACGACAGGTGTTCCGACCGCCAGGGCTTCGGGCAAAACAAACGGGTTACCCTCCCAAAGAGAGGTGAAAGCAAACACCGCCGCATGCGCCATGTAGCGGTATGGCGTCGATTTGAAACCGGGTAGGTCGACGTCCCGACGGACGCCCAACTCTTTTGCAAGTAAAATGAGTTCTTCGCGTAGTTTTCCGCGTCCGATGATCACGAGTCGGCACGGGCGCTGCCTTCTGACGATCGCGAAAGCACGGACGAGAGTTGCAAAATCCTTGCGTGCGCCGAGTTCACCGACACCGAGCACAACCGGCGGCTCCCCAGGCTGGAACCAGGGGTGATCGGGGCGCGGCTGCGGCTTCTGAAACAGCGATTCCGGAACCACAGGGCTCAGGACGACCTCGATGAGATCGATCGGCAGACCCGTGTAGGCCGCCATGTTTTCGGCGACCCCCTGCGAGGGGACAATGACCTTATCGGCCCATCGATAGAGCCTACCCATGGACGAGCGCTGCAATAAACGTTCAAATGGTCCCCGGTGGGCCAGGTCTACGGAGATCGTCACTCCAGATCTCACCACCAGCCGGGTGGCAACCCGCGCCCAGGCGCAGGCCAGAATGGCGGTGCGATTGACCCGGTCCTTGTCGGTCATCATGACGACCGGGCGACGGCGTTTCAGGTAGCGGACGAGCGCGGGAAAACTTGCGTAGACATGACGCGTTTCCAGTTCGATCAAACCAACACCATGCGGAAGTTCTTCCAGGTTGGGGCCGTGATCCTGAATTTTCAGCATGTCGACGGCGTAGCCCCGACGCGCTATGGCCGGCACGAGGTGTTGGATCAGCCTATCCACACCGCTGTGGCCGGAAGTGGCCACGAATATGGCGACGAGTGGATCGGTTTGTTGCGGTATTTCTATCACTTTACTTCAAAATTCTGTCTGCCAGTTGATTTTCTGCCAGCGACGCATACGGACAGTTTGGTGCCGAATTGCTTTTTGCGTGATACTCTTACAGCTGTATGATACTGTCAAGCGTTTTAAGCGGGCCACAGGACCGTCATGTATAAAGGAATGAGTCCGCTATAAACACAGACTTTATTCGGTAGAACCGAATATAAAAAATAGTAGTCATTGCTGTAAACAAGCCTCAGACAAAGGTTATCCAGGGGAGTCTTGGTGACGACAAAGTCGATGCGATACTTTTTCGCCAATTCGTCGATATAGGCAATGTCTGCCTTGACCCTGTCTTTTTCCTGCACGCGTCGATACCAGTCATAGATCATCCTATTGGATGTCGGGACGAATTTGGAGACAGAGAAACGGTCCCGCTCGGTTTTTCTCATAAAGTCGAGATCATCTCTTAGGTGCTGGTTCAAATTTAAAAAAACCGCATTCGGCGGGGTATGGGTCTTGATCCAGCCGTAAAGTGACATTCTGGCCGATGTTTCCGGCGCCGGCCAAAGCAGATCATGGGAATCGCGGATGTTTTTGTACAAATTGACACCCAATCCCGCCGTGATGCAAACAATCATCACCGACGCTACGACCATCGCATGACCGCCGGCCGTTCCTTCTGCGGGGGATTCCGGCCTCGAAAAGGATCGTTTTGCCAGGACCATGAGTAGAAGAGAGACTAAAAATAATGACAGCGAGCTTGTGCGGTACGGATAGAATTTGAGAAAAGCACCGGAAGTGTCTTTCAGCGCAATCAAAAGACTTACCAGTTGTTGGCCGAAGATAACAATATTGAGCAGCGCCAGCTTGCGGATCACCTCGTCGCGGTTGGAGACGTAGAGGTGCACGCATAGCCAGCCGGCGAGAAGGGAAAGGATGACGCCGATTTGGGCGGATGAGCCCCAGTGACCGATTTGTCTGATGATATCGAGGTGGTGCGGATTGCGAAGGTAGACATAGATCTGGCTTATCCTGACGCCGTCGATGATGCCGGGATTGTCCACGAGATAGGCATCGGCCAGGTACAAGCCGAAAGGCGCCGTCAAGGCCGAGAACACCAGGGCATAGCGGAGGATGCTTTTTAACGGCGTTCCAGAAACCAGCAGAAAGACAAACAATAAGAGCGCATACCAACCGCCGACAAGGATGTGAAAGTAGACCGCGAAACCGGCGAACAGAACGCTTCGCAGATAACGCGTGTCGAGCAGATAAAACAGACTGTAGAAGACAAACACGTAAGAAATGGTTTTGGTCTCGAAAGAGCGGAAGATCCACTCCTTGCCGAAAAAACTCTGGTGTGACAGAACACAAATGAGCTGCAGCAGAAAAAGGCTTTCAAGGTTGGTAAGGCGCAGCTTCGTGAATATCCTGGCAAGCGGAAAGGCAAAAAGAAGGGCGATCAGGCATCTGCCGGCCAGGGCTACCTGTTCGAACGTCGCATGGCGAAGGGCAAAGCCGATCACTGTATCGAAAAGGATCCGGGTGCCGGGAATGTCGATAACGCTTTTGGCCCCCGGGATCCA
>Ga0210085_1000856_pt1 | contig 12419 bp, 11 predicted proteins | sample China_Galinas_PW_5_FD_184866 | JGI IMG/M metagenome (GOLD analysis project Ga0210085, IMG submission 184866) | Wetland microbial communities from San Francisco Bay, California, USA, that impact long-term carbon sequestration - China_Galinas_PWC_D1... | ecosystem: Environmental > Aquatic > Marine... | reverse complement strand
GCCGCAGACGGGGAAGTCGAATGGCCGCCCCCGGGGAGAGCCGACGGCCGTTGAGCACTTCAGCGAAACAAACGCGGCTCGTCCGGTTGAAACGTGAACATAAGTGGAGGTCAAAGGTGAAGACCTCCCAACGGGAGCGACGGGACTCGAACCCGCGACCTCCGGCGTGACAGGCCGGCGCTCTAACCAACTGAGCTACGCCCCCGAGAGACTCGGATGGGCCAGCGGACATGCGGCCCGGAAGGGGAATCTAGCGGGTGGCGGGACTTGGGGGTTGCCGTCGCGGGTCAGGCGGCCGGGAGCTCGGCGCCGGGCGGGGCGTAGCGGTGGTGGAGGATCAGGGCGTTGCCGTCGGGGTCGCTGAAGAAGGCCATGTGGCAGACACCCGAGTCCAGGGTGTCGGCGGAGAAGGAGACGCCCTTGGCTTCGAGGTCGGCGCGGGCGGATTCGACGTCGTCGACGCGCAGGGCGATCGGGCCCTTGCTGGGCTGGAACTCGATCCCGAAGGCGTCGGCCTGCATCAGGGCGATCGTCAGGTTGCCGGTCTCGAACTCGCCCGCCGGCATCTCGCCCCAGCGCTTGCCGAAGGGCAGCCCGAGGACCTCGCCGTAGAACTTCGCGGCGGCGTCGTAGTCCCGGGTCGGCACGGCGACGAAATCGGTGCCGGTGACCATGGCTGCTGCCTCGCTCATCCCATCCCCCTCGCTCGGTTGTTCGCCCAAGAGTAGGCGCTGCGGGCGGTGAGCGGGCGGACCGGCGCTACACCTGGCCGGGGTGGAAGCCGAGGCGGGCGAGGGGCTCGACCAGCTCGTGCTCCTCGTAGGAGAGGTGGGAGAGGAGGGTGTCGGTGAGCAGGTCGATCGCGGCCTGCAGGGGGGCGAAGTCGTCGGGGTGGCCGATGTGGTGGACGAGGGCGCGGTCGACGGACTCGATCGCGTCGTGGATGACGAGGTGCTCCTCGGCAAGGCGGTCGATGACGGGGTCGAGGGAGGGCTCGGAGCGGCGCAGGTGGGGGAAGATCGCGTCGTCCTCGAGGCCGTGGTGCTGGGCGACCGCGCGGCAGTAGCGGCTGCAGAACGCTCCCAGGGTCCAGTCGTTCTGGCGCATCGCCATCTCGTTCAGGGCCGAGCGGGCCTCGCCCGCCGTGATCGCCCCCTCGCGGACCTGGGCGACCACCTCGCGCAGCTCGCCGAGCTCCTTGCGCAGGACGTCGTGGACGTCGATCAGGTGCTGGCCGGCCGCGCGGCCGCGGTCCGTGTACCCGGCCCCGGGGCCGGAGGGATCGCGGTGGGGCCGGGTCGACTCGTCCCAGGGCATCGAGTCGCCGACCCGGGTCCCGTCGTCGAAGGTCGGGGTCACTCCGAGCCTGCCGTACTCGGTGCTCGGCTCGGCGCTCAGCGGCGTCTCCCGGGCTTCCGCCCCGGCCTCCGTCTCGACGGCGTCCGGCGCGGCCGCGGGTCGGTCGCCTCCCCCGCCGGCCCGCTCGGCGTCGACCAGCTCCCGCACCGCGGGCGCCAGCTCGGTGGCGAAGGTCTGGATCGTGGCCGCGTCGTCGGCCATCGCGATGAACGACGAGACGCCCTGCTCCAACGCCAGTCGCGCCATCTCCTCGACCTGGCGGGCGGGGTCGCCGTCGAGCGGCCCCGGGGCGCCGTCGGCGTAGGCGCCGGAGACGTTGAGCAGGCGCCGCACCGCCGCCGGGTCGCGTCCCGCCTCCTCCGCCGCGGCGTCGATCGCCGCGTTGCCGGCCGCCAGCTGCGCCGCCTCCAGGTAGGGGACGCTCGGCAGCCAGCCGTCGCCGAGCCGTCCCGTCAACCGCAGCATGCGCGGCTTGTAGGCGCCGAGCCAGATCTCGATCCGGTGCGCCGGCGCCGGCCCGCGCGCGGCCCCCGCCAGCCGGTAGTGCTCGCCCTCGAAGCGGACGCCGCCGCGCTCGTCCGCGTCCCACAGCTCCCGCACCAGCCCGATCGCCTCCTCCAGCGCCGCGACGCTCTCCCCGGGGCTGAGGCGCGGCGCGCCCATCGCCTCGATCGCGTCCCAGAACGCCCCGGCGCCGAGCCCCAGCTCGACCCGCCCGCCGCTCAGCAGGTCGAGGCTGGCCGCCGCCCGCGCCACCACGGCGGGCGGTCGCAGCGGCAGGTTGAGGACGTTGGGCGCCAGCCTCACTCGGCTGGTCCGGGCGGCGACGAAGGAGAGCAGCGTCCAGGTGTCCAGGAAGCGCGCCTGGTAGGGGTGGTCCTGGAAGCTGACCAGGTCGAGGCCGACGCGCTCGGCCAGCTCCGCCAGCTCCACCACCGCACCCGGCTGCGCCGCCGCGGGCGTGACGAAGACACCGAACTCGAGCCGGTGGCCGTGGTCGGGCACGCTCAGCCGCCGTCCGGCTCGCGCCGGGCCAGCTCGGGGACGGACTCCGGCGCCTCGGCCGCGGCGATCTTCTCCAGGGCCTCCCGCAGCCCCGCCATCCGCTTCTCCCCGTAGCGCTCCGCCCAGCGCTCTTCCACCCGCCGGATCAGCTCGGTGCCGGTGCGCTGCGCCTTTCTCCCCTTGGCGGTCAGCCGGATCAGCTTGGCGCGGCGGTCGGCCGGGTCGGGGATCCGCTCGACGTAGCCGCGGGCGGCGAGGTCGTCGGTGATCTCCCCGATCGATTGCTTCGTCATCCCCGCCAGCGCCGCGAGGTCGGTCGGTCGCAGTCCATCCTCGGGGATGAAGCGGAAGACGCAGCCGTGGGTGGGCCGGATGTCGGTATAGGGGGTCGCCTCCAGCTCAGCCCGGAATTCCCCGTAAAAAGCCTCTTCCACGGCCTCCAGCAGTCCCGCCAGGGGGATCGCTTGCCGGATGTTCTCGGGGATGGGAGACATATCGTCAGGAAGCCTGATAAGGTGCCCTGCCGAGTTGGTCAGGGGGCCTGACAAGGCATCCTGACGAATTGTAGACAACGGACTGGAGGCTCCCGTACATGGCTCGCAAATGGTGGACGCTCGGCGTCGTCTGCGTCGCGACCTTCATGCTTCTCCTCGACATCACGGTGGTCAACACCGCGCTGCCCGCGATCCAGCGCGACCTCGGCGGCAGCTTCGCCGACCTGCAGTGGGTGGTCGACGCCTACGCCCTCTCGCTCGCCGCCCTCGTGCTCACCGCCGGCGCGCTCGCCGACCGGTTCGGCCGCCGCCGCCTGTTCGCCGTCGGGCTGGCGGTCTTCGCGCTCGCCTCCCTGCTCTGCGCCCTCGCCCCCGACCCGCTCTTCCTCAACGTCGCCCGCGGCGCGCAGGGCGTCGGCGGCGCGATCATGTTCGCCGTCTCGCTCGCCCTCGTCGCGCAGGAGTTCCGCAGCGGCCCCGAGCGCGGCATGGCGATGGGCATCTACGGCGCCTCGATCGGGATCGCGGTCGCGATCGGCCCGCTGGTCGGCGGGCTGCTCACCGACGGGCTCGGCTGGGAGTGGGTCTTCCTGATCAACGTCCCGATCGGGCTGGCCGCGATCGCCGTCACCTACTGGCAGGTGGTCGAGTCGCGCGACCCCGGCGCGAGCCGGATCGACTGGGGCGGGCTGGTCACCTTCTCCAGCTCCCTCTTCCTCCTCGTCCTCGCCCTGGTCCGCGGCAACGACGAGGGCTGGGGCAGCGCCCCGATCGTCACCCTGCTCGCCGCCGCGGCCGTCCTCATGGCCGCCTTCCTGGCAATTGAGAGCCGCATCCGCGAGCCGATGCTGCCGCTCTCGCTGTTCCGCCGCCGCGCCTTCACCGGCGTCCAGATCGCCGCCTTCGCGGTCTCGGCCTCGATGTTCGCGATCTTCCTCTACCTGACGATCTACCTGCAGAGCTACCTCGGCCTCTCGCCCGTCGAAGCGGGCGTGCGCTACCTGCCGATCACCCTCGGCGCCTTCTTCGTCGCACCGATCTCCGGGGTGCTGCTGGCGAAGGTCCAGGCGCGCTACCTGCTCGGCGCGGGGCTCGTCCTGGTCGGGATCGGCCTGCTGCTGATGGGCGGGCTCGGCACCGGCTCGGAATGGACCGCGCTGCTCGCCGGGTTCATCGTCGCCGGGGTCGGCATCGGGCTGCTGAACCCGGTGATCGCCGACGTCGCCCTCAGCGTCGTCCCCCGGGAGCGCAGCGGCATGGCGGCCGGGATCAACGACACCTTCCGCCAGGTCGGGATCGCGGTCGGGATCGCCGCCTGGGGCGCGCTCTTCCTCGGCTCCGGCTCGGCGCGGACCGAGGCGGTCGCGGGCGGGGCGGTCACCGGCTCCCGGGCGCACGACCTGGTCGAGGCGACCTCCTCCGGAGCCCTGCCGCAGGCGCTCGCCTCCGTGCCGGGGGCGAGCCGGGCGACGGTCCGCACCGCAGCCGAGCAGGGCTTCATCCACGGCCTCAACCAGGTGCTGCTGGTCGGCGCCCTGCTCGCCTTCGCCGGCGCCGTGGCGGCGCTGTGGCTGACCCGCGAGAGCGAGATCGAGCGCGAGGCCGGCGCCGGGGCGCCGCTCGAGGCGGAGGCCGAAGCCGAGGCCGAAGCGGCGCAGGCCTGAACCCGCCCGACCGGCCCGACGTGGCAGAGGTTGGTTGCGAATAACGCAACCAACCTCTGCCACGTCGGGGGAATCGTTGTCTTAGGCTGCGCGGCATGCGCTTGGTGACCTATGACGCCGGGGACGGGCCGCGGGCCGGGGTGGTCGAGGACGACCGGGTCGCGGACGCCTGGGCGCTGCTCGGCGAGCCGCACCGGGGGAGCCTGCGCGAGCTGCTCGCCGCCGGCCGGGTCGAGGACCTGCGGGCGCGGCTCGGCGACGCCGGCGCGCCCTCGCACCCGCTCGCCGCGGTGGAGCTGCTGCCGCCGATCCCCGACCCGGACAAGATCGTCTGCATCGGCCTCAACTACGGCAAGCACGCCGAGGAGGCCGGGATGGAGCGACCCGCGTCGCCGACGATCTTCGGCAAGTACCGCAACGCGCTCGCGGCGCCGGGGGCGACGGTCGCGCTTCCCGCCAACAGCAGCAAGGTCGACTACGAGGCCGAGGTCGCCTTCGTCGTCGGGCGGCGCGCCAGGCAGGTTCCCGAGGCCGCGGCGCTCGAGCACGTCGCCGGCTACACGCTGCTCAACGACCTCTCCGCCCGCGACCTGCAGTTCGCCACCCCGCAGTGGATGCCGGGCAAGGTCTTCGACGGCTCGGCCCCCTGCGGCCCGGCGCTGGTCACCCCCGAGGAGGCCGGCCCGCCCGACGCGATCGAGATCCGCCTCACCCTCAACGGAGAGGAGATGCAGGCGGCAAGCACCGACGACCTGATCTTCAGCATCCCGCAGCTGCTCTCCCACCTCTCCGAGCTGATGACGCTGGAGCCGGGCGACATCGTCTCCACCGGCACCCCCGAGGGGGTCGGCAGCGTGCGCAAGCCGCGCGTCTGGCTCGCTCCCGGCGACGAGGTCGCGATCGAGTCGCCGACCCTGGGCCGGCTCGAGACTCGATTGAAGGATTGACGTGCCGACCGGCACCACAACCCTTCAATCGGCAGGGATGCTTCGCCCAGGTGGCTACGGCCGCGGGCCGCGGCCGATCTCGTAGGCCTTCGCCGGCAGCGAGGCCGAGAGCGGGCGGGTCGCCGGGCGGGCACGGGCGCTGTGCGGGCCGCGCCGCTTCGCCTTGGTCCCGGCCCAGCGGGTGCGGACCGGCTCGTAGCCGAGCAGCGCTTCCCAGGTTTCGGTCCCGATCATCCCCACCACCGGCAGCTCGTTGTCGGCCTGGAAGCGGCGCACCGCGGCCTGGGTCCGCTTGCCGAAGATCCCCGTCACCGGCACCGTCGCGCCGGCCGCGGCGAGGTGCTGCTGCGCCCAGACGACCATGTCGCCGCGGCTGCCCCGTTTCAGCAGCGGGTGCTCGACCTCGACCCGGTAGCGGGCCAGTGGCCGCTCGCCGACACCGGCGCCGAGCGCACCCCACTCGCGCCCGCGCGTCTCCTGCCAGGACCACCAGCTCGGCGCCAGGCCGCCGTAGCTCGCCGCGTAGCGCCGGAACAGCCGCACCGAACGGCTGCCGGGGCCTTCGTAGGTCTGGCCGAGCGGGTAGATCGGCGCTCCGTAGATGCGGTTGTAGAGGTAGGTGTGCTCGAAGACGGTGCGCACCGAGGTGCCGATCGTCTTCCAGTACATCTGCGGCTGGTTGTACTCGGCGCCGCCGGGGCCGAGGAAGACCGAGTAGGGGAAGGACGGGTGGTAGTCGACGTAGGGGAAGGCGGCGAGGGAGACGGGGAAGCCGTCGCCGATCCGCGCCCGCAGCGCCCGCACGTAGCGGTCGGCGGCGGCGTAGCGGCCCTCGTAGTCGGCCTCGGCGTCGATCGCGAAGCAGTCGGCGCCGCGGCGCACCGCGGTCGCCGCTGCCTTCGCCTCGGCCAGCGGTGCGCGGCCGTAGACGAACTGCCAGGCGCAGACCTCGATCCCGGCCCGGTGCAGCCGCCGAACCAGGCCGCGGCTGAACTGCTTCCAGACGTCGCCGCCGTCGCCGGCCTTGACGTAGACCGTGCCGATCCCGTGACGGCGGGCGCGGGCGATGATCTGCGGCACGCTGCCCCCCTCCGAGCGGCTGACGTACCAGATCCAAATCCCCTGCCGGTCGAACGGCGTGTCGCCGACCGGGGGCGCTTCCACGACCGGGGCCTCGGGATCCCCGGATTCGAACTGGCCGGCGCCGCCGGTCTGCGCAGCCGGAGCCGAGACCGGCGCCCAGGCGGCGACCAGGAGCGCGGCGAGGACAGCGAGCACAGCGGGCGCCAGCCTCCGGCCATGCCGGGTGCGGTCGCACTCTTTCCCGGATACCGGGCGAAAGTGCGACCGCGGGATGGTCGAGGCGCCTTGCGGGCTCACTGCTGAGGTCAACACGGTCTCGTCTGGGTGGGTGCGGAGTCGGGACGGTCCGGGATCGCGGTGCGCCCGTAAGATCAAAGGGTCCCGCATCGGCCGCCTCTCCTCCCCGCCATCGCCTCCCCTCGCAAGATCCCGTGCGCCCTCGCGCTCGCCGCGCTGACACTGACCGCGCTGGCTCCGGCTGCTGCCCAGGCGAGCGCCGGCGCCGGGCCGCCCAGCGGCGGCGGCGCCCGGCGCCAGGCCACCGCCGGCGGCTCCGCGCAGCGGCTCGCCGCCGCCAATCTCTTCCAGGCCGGCCGCTCCCTCGTCTTCACCGTGCGCACCGCCAGGCCCGTCCCCCTCGCCACCCTGCAGGCGCGCCCCGACGCGCGCCGCGCCGGCTCCCGCTACCTCTGCTTCGGCCTCGCTCGGGCCGGGCACCGCGGCGAGCGGCGCCTCTGCCTCGGCGGGCGCGACCCCCACAGCAGCCTCGGCACGGTGGTCGTCAACGCGGCCGGCAAGCCGCTGCGTCGCAGCGCGGTGCGGGCGAAGGTGAAGCGGCCGAACCCCCGCAAGCTGGTCGTCTCCCTGACTCCCGGCGACGCCCGCCTCAGCCCGCAGCGCTACCGCTGGCGCGTGCTGGAGAGTCGCGGCTGCGCGGTGCGCAACCGCTGCGCCCAGACGCTCCCGGCCGGAGGCGCCCGCGCCTTCCGGCTGCGCCCGGCGCGCGCCATCGGCTGCACCGGGGGCGAGGCGGCCCTGGTCACCAGCGGCCCGCGCGACCGCAAGGTCGTCGCCCTCACCTTCGACGACGGACCCAGCGAATACACCCCGGGCTTCCTCCAGGTGCTGCGCGACAAGCACGTCCCCGGCACCTTCTTCCTGGTCGGCCAGGAGATCCCCGGCCGCGAGGCGACCCTGCGCCAGATGCTCGCCGAAGGCAACGAGATCGGCGACCACACGATGAACCACGTCGAATACCCGGGGACCTCGCAGATCGCCGGCGCCGCGTCGCTGATCCGCGGCGCCACCCACTTCGAGCCCTGCCTCTTCCGCCCGCCCGGTGGCGCGGTCAACTCGGGCGTGATCGCCACCGCCGGCAGCCTCGGCATGACCACGATCAACTGGGACGTCGACCCGTCCGATTGGCGCACGCCCGGCAGCGCCGCCGTCTACAGCCGCATCGTCGGCGCCGCCCGCCCCGGCTCGATCATCCTCATGCACGACGGCGGCGGCCCGCGCGGCGGCACCCTGGCGGCGCTGCCCTCGATCATCGACACCCTGCGCGCCCGCGGCTACGGCTTCGCCACCGTCAGCGAGCTCCTCGGCCACCGCCTGATCTACCGCCCCTACGGCTGAGCCGCCGGCCGGCGGTCGCACTTTCGCCCGCTGAGCGGGCAGCACTGCGACCGCGCGCGGTGGGGGTGTGGCGGGATGCGACAACCGATCGGCGGGTAGGGCCGTATTGAGGAGAGATGAGGATCGCGATCGTCGGAACCGGGATCTCGGGGCTCGTGGCCGCCCACGGGCTGCACCGCGAGCACGAGATCGTCGTCTACGAGGCCGGCGACAAGCTCGGCGGGCACACCAACACGGTCCCGGTCGAGGACGAGGACGGGACGCAGGCGATCGACACCGGCTTCATCGTCTTCAACGACCGCAACTACCCGCGCTTCGAAGCGCTCCTCGCCGAGCTCGGCGTCGCCGGCCAGCCCTCCCACATGAGCTTCTCGGTCGCCGACGGCGAGGGCCGCTTCGAGTTCGCGGGGACGCCGCGCGGCCTGTTTGCCCGGCCCGCCCACCTGGTCTCCCCGAGCTTCCTCGGGATGCTGCGCGACTGGCGCCGCTTCAACCGCGAGGCGCGCGAGCTGATCGGGATGAACGGGACCGCGCCCTCGCTCGGCCACTGGCTCGAGGAGCGCGGCTTCTCGCGCCACTTCGTCGAGCGGCTGATCGTCCCCCAGGCCTCCGCGGTCTGGTCTGCCGACCCGGCGCAGATGTGGAGCTTCCCGGCCAGCTTCATGGCCGAGTTCTTCGACAACCACGGCATGTACAGCCTCCGCAACCGGCCGAGGTGGCGGACCGTGCGCGGCGGCTCGGACCGCTACGTCGAGGCGATCTCGGCGCCCTGGCGCGAGCGGGCCCGGCTGCGCGCCCCGGTGCGGCGGATCGAGCGGCTGCCGGGCCGGGTGCGGGTCGAGGCCGAGGGCTGCGCGAGCGAGGTGTACGACCGGGTCGTGATCGCCACCCACTCCGACCAGGCGCTGGCCCTGCTCGCCGACCCGAGCCCGGCCGAGCGCCAGATCCTCGGCGCGATCCCCTACCAGCGCAACGAAGCCGTCCTCCACACCGACGCCTCGCTGATGCCGCGCCGCCGCGCCGCCTGGTCGAGCTGGAACTTCCACCTGGGTGGGACCGGCGACGGCCCGCCGCGCGGCACCACGGTCACCTACTGGATGAACAACCTGCAGCGCCTGCGCTGCCGGCGCGACTACTTCGTCACCCTCAACCGCGGCGAGGAGATCGACCCGGCGAAGGCGATCCGCCGGATCTCCTACGACCACCCCGTCTACACCAGGGAGGGCGTCGCCGCCCAGGCCCGCCACGCCGAGATCAGCGGCCCGCGCGGCACCCACTACTGCGGCGCCTACTGGGGCTGGGGCTTCCATGAGGACGGCGTGCTCAGCGGCGAGCGCGCCTGCGGGGAGATCGCCGCCGCGGCTGCCGGGGACTCCGCCGCCCCGCCGCTGGAGGCGCTCGCCGCATGAGCGCCTCGGCCGTCTACGAGGGCTGGGTCCGGCACCGGCGCTTCGAGCCGGTCGGGCACGAGTTCCGCTACCGGATCTTCCTCATGTACCTCGACCTCGGCGAGCTGCCGCGCGTGCTCGATCCCTACCCGCTCTACTCGGCCCGCCGCCCCGCCCCGGCGCGCTTCCGCCGCGCCGACTTCATCGGCGACCCGGCCCGCCCGCTGGCCGAGTGCGCGCGCGACGCGGTCGCCGCCGAGACCGGCTCGCGCCCGCCCGGCCCGGTCCGCCTGCTCACCGGCCTGCGCTATTTCGGCCACAGCTTCAACCCGGTCTCCTTCTATTACTGCTTTGACAAGGAGGGCGAGCGGGTGGAAGCTGTCGTCGCCGATGTCGAGAACATTCCCTGGGGAGAGCGGCACGCATACGTCCTGGGCCGCGGCGAGCACGAGGGACCGGTGCTGAGCGACGAGATGGACAAGGCGCTGCACGTCTCGCCGCTGATGGGGATGGGCCAGACCTACGCCTTCCGCGCCGGCGAGCCGGGCGAGCGGCTCGCGGTCCACATCGAGTCGCGCCCGCGCGACGGCGGCGGCCCCGGCGACGCGGCCACCGCCCCCGGCAAGTCCTTCGACGCGACGCTCTCGCTGCGCCGCCGCGAGCTCGACCGCCGCCGCCTCGCCCTCCTGCTCGCCCGCTACCCGGCCCACTCGCTGCAGGTGGTGGCGAAGATCTACGCCCAGGCGCTGCGCCTCAAGCTGAAGGGCGCCCGCTACTTCCCCCACCCCGAGGGGAGCAACCCGAAGGGATTCGTCTCGCCATGAGGGACGCGCTCTCGCGCGCCGCGGTCGGCGCAGTGCTCGGCCGGGTCGGCGCGGGCCGGATCGAGGTCACCGAAGCGGGCGGCTGCGCCCGCGCCTTCGGCCCCGAGGACGCCGAGCTGCGCGCCGCCGTCCACGTCAACGACCCGGCCGCCTGGCGCGGCCCGCTGCGCGGCAGCGTCGGCCTCCGCGAGCTGCGCGAGATGGACGGCGCGCGCGGCCTCGTCGCCCGCCCGCGCGGCCTCTGGCACCGCCTGCGCCAGCTCGTCCCGGAGAACACCCGCCCCGGCGCCCGCGACAACATCTCCGCCCACTACGACCTCGGCAACGACCTCTTCTCGGCCTTCCTCGACGAGCGGATGATGTACTCGTGCGCCTACTTCCCGAGCGCGGAGACGGACCTCGAGGAGGCGCAGGTGGCGAAGCTCGACCGGATCTGCGAGCGGCTCCGGCTCGGCCCCGAGAACCACCTGCTGGAGATCGGCACCGGCTGGGGCGGGATGGCGATCCACGCCGCCTCCACCACAGGCTGCCGGGTGACCACGACGACGATCTCCCGCGCCCAGTTCGAGCTCGCCCGCGAGCGCGTGCGCGAGGCCGGGCTCTCCGACCAGGTCACGATCCTGCTCGAGGACTACCGCGACCTCGAGGGCCGCTACGACCGGCTGGTCTCGGTGGAGATGATCGAGGCGGTCGGCTGGCAGTACTTCGATGAGTACTTCGCCCGCTGCGACCGGCTGCTCAGCGACGACGGCCTGATGCTGCTGCAGGCGATCACGATCGACGACGAGATCTACGAGATCGAGAAGGCGGCGAGGAGCTTCTCCAACACCCACGTCTTCCCCGGCGGTTGCCTACCCTCTGAGCGGATGATCTCCAGCTGCCTCGACCGGGTGACGACGATGCGCCAGGTGTGGATCGACGACATCACCGCCCACTACCCGCCGACGCTCGCCACCTGGCGGGAGCGCTTCTTCACCGCCTGGGACCGCCTCCGCCCGCACGGATACGACGAGCGCTTCCGCCGCCTCTGGGACTTCTACCTGAGCTCCTCGGAGGCGGGCTTCCGCGAGCGTCGCATCGGCGACGTCCAGGCCCTCTTCGCCAAGCCGCGGGCGCTCTGAGATGAGCGGCAACGGAGCGGCACCCCCGCGGGGGGAGGGCGAGGCGCTGCTGCTGATCCACGGGCTCGGCGCCTCGGGCCGGGTCTGGGACCCGGTCGTCGACCTGCTCGCCCCGCAGCGACGGGTCCTCGTCCTCGACATGCCGGGCTTCGGCGACGCGCCGCCGCTGCCGCCCGGGACCGAGCCCAGCCCCGCCAACCTCGCCGCGGCGCTGCACCGGCGCTGCCTGGAGCTGGGCGCGCCGCGCCCCCACGTCGCCGGCAACTCGCTCGGCGCCTGGGTCGGGCTGGAGATGGGACGGGCCGGCTGGGCCGCCTCGGTGACGGCGCTCTCCCCGGCCGGCCTGTGGAAGGAGCCGCTCGGCCCGCGCCGCGGCGACCCCCACCGCTGGGCGCGCCGCCTGCGCCCCGCCGTCTCCGCCGCGCTCCGCGCCCGCCCCCTGCGCGAGCGCTTGGTCTCGACCTTCGCCGCCCGCCCCGAGCGGGTGCCGGCGCAGACCGGCCGGGAGCTGGTCCTCGGCTGGATCGACGCGACCGGGTACGAGGGCGCCAACCGCGCGATGCGCACCCACCTCTTCGACCCGGCCGGGTACCCGGAGGACGTTCCGGTGACGATCGCCTGGGGAGTCCACGACGACCTGGTCGGCCCGCCCCGGCCGCACCGCCGCCCGGCCGGCGCCCGCTTCCTCGTCCTCCCCGGCGTCGGCCACACGCCCACCTGGGACGACCCCGAGCTGGTCGCTCGCACCCTGCTCGAGGGCAGCGCCGCGCCCCCGTTCCGGGAGCCCCGCCTGACCGAGCCGGCGCGGCGGGACCCGTAGAGTCAGACGCGCCCCAACCGTCGCCCATGAGGAGGAGCAACTTGATCGTCGAGCGGACCGAGAACCCGAACTGGCTGTC
>Ga0210085_1000855_pt1 | contig 12441 bp, 11 predicted proteins | sample China_Galinas_PW_5_FD_184866 | JGI IMG/M metagenome (GOLD analysis project Ga0210085, IMG submission 184866) | Wetland microbial communities from San Francisco Bay, California, USA, that impact long-term carbon sequestration - China_Galinas_PWC_D1... | ecosystem: Environmental > Aquatic > Marine... | reverse complement strand
CTCGACGCTGCCGCATCGAACCGATCAAACAAGTCGCCAAGAGCCTTAAAAACCACTGGGAGGGCATCCTCAACGCCTTCGACTCCAAGTTGACCAATGGCCGTGTCGAGGCCGCGAACGGCCAGATTCAGGCCGCTAAAGCCAAGGCGCGCGGTTACGGCACCATCCGACATCTGATCACCATCGCCTACCTCATCGCTGGCAAGCTCACCCATTTGCCAGCTTCGCCCTTCAAGGCGCCCGCACGAGCGCAGACTTGATCATGGCTCCGCGTGCTCTGGTCTCACCCACAGCAAACGTAAGAGAGCCGAATTTTTTGCAATGACCGCTTCTTCACTCATGCGCGTCCTCCATTGAGGTATTGGTTTACGGTTCGGTTCGGTTGCATTCTTCAAGCAGAGAGCTGGACGCCGGCATGACCGCGTCCATGGGGCGCCCAGAAATCCAACTCGGGACCCTTCGGTACGATACCCGTCGGATTGATTCCGCGGTGACTGCCGTAGTAGTGGAGCTTTATGTGGTCCATGTTCACCGTCTCGGAGACGCCGGGCATCTGGTAGAGTTCACGCGTGTACGCCCAGAGGTTGGGATAGTCCACCAGTCGCTGGCGATTGCACTTGAAGTGTCCGTGGTAGACCGCGTCAAAGCGTACCAGGGTTGTGAACAATCGCCAGTCCGCCTCCGTCAGACTGTCTCCGACCAGACAGCGTTGCGCTGACAAGCGCGGCTCGAGGTCATCGAGCGTCTCGAACAGCCGATCGAAGGCGGTCTCGTACGCAGTTTGAGTACCCGCGAACCCAGCCCGATAGACCCCGTTGTTGACGTTCTCGTAGACGACCGCGTTGATTTCATCGATCTCGGAGCGCAGCTGCTCGGGGTAGAAGTCAATATCCGTGCGACCCCACTGGTCAAATGCGCGGTTAAACATGCGGATGATCTCCGAGGACTCGTTGTTGACGATGACCTGACGCTGCTTGTCGTACAGGACGGGAACGGTCACCAGGCCATCGAAGCCGGGGGCGCTTTGCTCGTAGAGCTGATGCAGCTTGCCAAACCCGTGCACATGGTCGGGCGTGGCACCGGGGTAGTCACCGAACACCCAGCTCTCGGCCGGCATCAGCGGATGAACCACGGAAACCGAGATCACCTGCTCTAGTCCCTTCAGCTTCCGAAAGATCAGGGTGCGATGGGCCCAAGGGCAGGCATAGGACACGTACAGGTGGTAGCGACCAGGCGCTGCCTGAAATCCGCCCTCCCCTGACGGCCCCGGACGACCGTCCACCGTCACCCAGTTGCGGAAGCTGGATTCCGAGCGAATGAAGTCTCCGGCCGTGTTCGTTTTCATGCTGTCCTCCAACTAGATCCGCTCAGGCGGTCGCGGCGAGGGGCTCGGCGGACGGGATCAGTCGATCGACTTGCGCGTGGGCTTCGCGCATTGCCTCTTCCTCGCCTCTCGCCATCAGTCGATCGGCCGCCACGATCTGTACATCGTCGATCCCCAAAAATCCCAGCACATGGCGCAGGTAGCCGGTGGCGAAGTCGAACTCACTACCGACCGCCGTGCCGCCCGATGCGACGGCGAGGTAGGCCCGCTTGCCGTTCAGAAGTCCCACGGGGCCATGCTCCGTATAGCGGAAGGTGAGCCGCGCCCGCGCGACCATGTCGACCCAGGCCTTGAGTGCCGCCGGAATTCCGAAATTGTAAATCGGTACGCCGATGACCAGGACATCGGCGGCCTTGAGCTCGGACACCAGGGCGTCGGACTCCGCGAGGGCGGCCCTTTGCTCCTGGTTCCGTTGCTCGGGGGGCGTGAAGTTCGCGCCCACCCAGGCCGCGTCGACGAAGGACGGGGCGTCGACCGCGAGATCCCGTACCCTAACCTCGACCGCGCCTTCGTTTTCCTGCAGTTGCTCGATCAATTCGTCGGCTATCCAGCGGCTCATCGAGCCCTCCGAGCGGGCGCTGCTATCCACGCGCAGCACCTTCAGGTTGCCGAACTGCTGATTGCGGTCATTCGTCGTTTGCATCCGATCCCTCCGGTATGTGTCTGCCGAATTGCCGGGGCGCACCTTTGCGCTCCGTTGGGAGTCAATCTAGGCATTGCTCGGAGGCGTATAAAGGGTAGGATGGCGAAATCACTTTCCCTCGATCGAGAACAATGGACCGCTTGGAAGAGATGCGCACCTTTGTCGGTGTCGTGGAGGCCGGCAGCATCACAGGGGCGTCGGAGCGCCTTGGCATCGCCAAGTCGGCTGTCAGCCGCCGGCTGGCGGACTTGGAGGAGCGTCTATCCGTCCAGCTGTTTCGCCGCACCACTCGCCGACTCGACCTCACAGACACCGGACGGAGTTTCTACGAGCGTTGCCTGCGCATCCTCGCCGATGTCGAGGAGGCCGAGCTGGCCGTTTCCCAGGAACACGGCGATCTGCAGGGGCGGCTGCGGGTGGCCGTCGCGCTCTCCTTCGGTCTGAACCACTTGGGGCCGGCCATCGACGCCTTTCTGCGGACGCACCCGGGGATCGAGTTCGACCTGGACCTTAACGACCGGCAGGTCGATCTGCTGGCCGAAGGGTTCGACCTGGCGGTACGCATCGCGGTACTCGAGGACTCCACCCTGATCGCCCGACGGCTCGCACCCGTACGCCACGTGGTCTGTGCGAGTCCTGCCTACCTGGCCGAGCACGGTACCCCGCAAAGCGCCGCCGAGCTCGCCGAGCATGACTGCCTGATCTACGCCAATGCGCCCAACCCCGGTCTCTGGGCGTACATCGATCCGGACGGCCGACAGGGCCGCGTGCAGGTCCGAGCGCGGCTGCGGGCCAACAACGGGGACTGCCTGCGCCAGGCAGCGGAGGACGGCCACGGCATCGTGCTAGAGCCGAGCTTCATCCTCTACCGGTCGATCGAGGAACGGAAGCTGCGCCCGGTCCTTACCGAGTTCCAATGGCCAACGATTTACGCTCATGCGGTCTACCCGCGGACCAGGCATTTGTCCCGGCGTGTTCGAGCGTTCGTCGACTTCCTCGCCGAACGTTTCGCCGGCGTACCCTACTGGGACCGCTGCCTGACGGAAGTCAATCAAATGCCCCTCGCGGCGGAATCAATCGAGCCATGAGCACCCGTGCGCTGCCAGGTCCTGCTGGCTGGCGGTTGATTGAGACATTCGCATCGCTTCTGCAGGGCGACCTGCTGAAGCCCTTTGTCCGCCTGTTCGAGCGGTATGGGCCACTGTTTCGGATCCCCCTCCCCCTGGGCCAGGACCTGGTCATGCTCGCACATCCCGATGCGGTCGAGCAGGTGTTGCGGTCCCGGCAGGAAAACTACCGGAAGGGCTCCGTCTATGATGGCGCGCGTCTGCTGCTCGGCAACGGCCTGGTGACCAGCGAGGGGGACTACTGGCGCCGCCAACGTTCGCTCGCCAATCCTGCCTTTCGTCCTGCGAGGATCGAGCAGTATTTGGAGACCATGGGGGCGTGCACCCGCGAGGTCATCAGTTCCTGGCCCCCTCAGGCCGGCCCGCGAATTGATGCGCAGGCCGAGATGACGCGGCTCACCTTGGCGATCGCGGGACGAACGCTTTTCGGATTGGATCTCAGCGAGCAGTCGGAGCGCGCCAGCCGCGGCTTCGATACCGCGCTCGCCGCCATCGGTCGAAGGGGACCCGCCAATCTGCAGGTGCCCCTGTGGGTGCCGACCCCGGGGAACCTGCGCTTCCGCCGCGCCCTGCGGGAGCTGGATACCATCGTCTACGATATCATCCGCCGCCTACACGCCGGTCAGGCCGAGAATGCGGACCAGACGCTGCTCGGTGCCTACATGGCCGCGCGGGACCCGGAGAGCGGCGAAGGCATGAGCGACCGGCAGCTGCGCGACGAGGTGGTCACCCTGTTCCTCGCCGGCCATGAGACCACTGCCAGTCTGTTGACCTGGGTGCTCTATTGGTTGGCACGGCGGCCGGACATCGCCGAACGGGTGACCGTCGAGATCGACCGCCACATCCTCAACGACAACCCGTGCTCAGGCGATCTGAAGGCGTTGGAGTACACGGCGCGCTTCGTCCACGAGGTCCTGCGCCTCTACCCGCCCGCCTGGACCATTGCGCGCAATGCCGTTTCCGAGGATGTCATTCTTGGCTACCGGATCCCGGCCGGTGCGATCGTCATGCTCTCACCCTATCTTGCCCACCGCTGGGAGGAGATCTGGCCGGATCCGCTGCGCTTCAACCCCGACCGGTTCACCCCCGAGGCCGTCAAAGGCCGCCATCCGTTTGCCTATTTCCCGTTCAGCCTGGGTCCTCGCATCTGCATCGGTATGCAATTCTCCTTGCTCGAGGCGCGGCTTGTGCTCGCATTGATCCTTCGGCGATTCAACGTAGAGCCGCTTGATGAACCCGAGATCGCGTGTGTTGCCGCCGGGACGCTACGCCCGGACCAGACTATATGGATCAGGCTCGCTCGTCGCGACTGATCGAGAGTCTTCAGGTTACGATCGAGAGTGCCCAAACTGTTCCCGTATCGGAGCGGCCGATCCGGGGGAATCGATTTCCGGGTCCATCTGTCAGCGACAGGAGCAGGTATGTTCGAGAACCCATCCTTGACGACACGCGTCGCCATCGGCAAGGGCGTCGGCTTTCTCTTCGGTCTCGCGGGCTTCCTGCTGTTGCCGTCCTTTCTCCCGGAGGCCGGCTGGCTGATCCGCTGGGGCATCCTGCTGTGGTACACGACCGTCGGCGCGATCATCGGGGTCTTCGGTGTCTATACCCGCCACCCGATCCTGAAGCTCCCACTGCCCTGGTGGGTCCGCGCCCCCTTCGTGGGGGCCTGGATGAACTTCGTCCTGACCTTCTTCGCCTACGACACCATGGCGGCAATATTGGTCGCGATGTTTGGCAAGGACGGCATCATGCAATCGCCGTTCTGGTTCACGGCCGAGGGCGCCATAATCGGCCTGGTGATTGGTTACTTCGCGACCCGCTTCGGCGGCGAGGGCAGCGAGACGGTGGGACGCTGAAAAGGCCGATGGCCCCTTCGAATCAACGACCCGAAGGGGCTCCATCCGAGCATCTGCAAGGCTCGGTCGAGCGCGTCACCTTCCACAGCCCCGAGAGCGGATTCTGCGTCCTGCGGGTCAAGGTCCGGGGCCAGCGTGAGCTGGTAACCGTCATCGGCTCGGCAGCCAGCATTACGCCCGGGGAATACGTCGAGTGTGCCGGGGCCTGGACCAACGACCGCCAGCACGGACTCCAATTCAAGACCCAACACCTGCGCGTCGTCCCGCCGACGACACTCGAAGGCATCGAGAAGTACCTGGGCTCGGGCATGGTCAAGGGCATCGGCCCGCATTTCGCGCGCAAGCTGGTCCGCGCCTTCGGCGAGCAGGTCTTCGACGTCATCGAGCAGGAGCCCGAACGTCTGCTGGAACTGGAGGGCATCGGGCCCAAGCGCAGGGAACGGGTGACCAGTGCCTGGGCGGAGCAGAAGGTCGTGCGCGAGATCATGGTGTTCCTGCAGTCGCATGGCGTCGGCACCGCCCGGGCGGTGCGCATCTACAAGACCTATGGTGACCATGCGGTCGAGCGGGTGCAGGAGAACCCGTACCGCCTGGCGCTGGACATCCACGGTATCGGGTTCAAGACCGCCGATGCCATCGCCGAGCGCATCGGCATCCCCCACGACGCCCTGATCCGCGCCCAGGCCGGCGTGCGGCACGTCCTGCAGGAGATCGCCGGTGATGGGCACTGCGCCGCCTACCGGGATGGCTTGCTCGAAGCTGCTGTGAAACTGCTGGAGATACCAGAGCCGATCATTGGACAGGCAATCGAGGAGGAGCTCGCTCAGGAAAACCTGATCGCCGAGCCCATCGAGGAGAAGCCCGCCCTGTTCCTTGCCGCCCTGCACCGCGCCGAGCGCGGCGTCGCCGAGCACATCGCCCGCCTCGGTGGCGAGCCCTCCTGGGGGCCCATCGATACCGGCCGCGCCATCCCCTGGGTAGAGGATAAGACCGGATTAAGCCTCTCCGAATCCCAGCGCAACGCCGTGGCGCGGGCGGTCAACGGCAAGATCATGGTGATCACCGGCGGGCCGGACGTGGGCAAGACCACGGTCGTCAACAGCATCCTGCGGATCATCCGGGCCAAGGGGATCAAGGTCCTGCTGTGCGCCCCCACGGGGCGGGCCGCTAAGCGCCTGTCCGAGTCCACCAGCTCCGAGGCCAAGACCATCCACCGCCTGTTGGAGTTCGACCCCCGAACCATGGGCTTCAAGCACAACCAGGACGAGCCGCTGGACGGCGAGCTGGTGGTGGTGGACGAGGTCTCCATGGTCGACACGGCGCTGATGAATCAGCTCCTGCGCGCCGTGCCGGATCACTGCGCCCTGTTGCTGGTGGGCGACGTGGACCAACTGCCTTCGGTCGGACCCGGCGCCGTGTTGGCGGACATGATCGGCTCTTCTTCAGTGCCCACCGTGCGTCTGACCGAGATCTTCCGCCAGGCGGCCTCCTCGAAGATCATCGTCAACGCCCACCGCATCAACCGCGGCCAGATGCCGGAGCGATCAGAGAAGGCAGAAAGCGATTTCTACTTCATCGGTTCGGATACCCCCGAGGACATTCACGACAAGCTGCTTCAGGTGGTGACCGAGCGAGTACCAAAGCGGTTCGGTCTCCACCCGATTGACGATATCCAGGTCCTCACCCCGATGAACCGCGGCGGGCTGGGGGCGCGATCCCTCAACGTCGAGCTGCAGCAGCGGCTCAACCCCAGCGCCGAGCCCCGGATCACCCGATTCGGGTGGACCTACGCCCCTGGCGACAAGGTGATCCAGACCGTCAACAATTACGACAAGGACGTGTTCAACGGCGACATCGGTCGCGTTGTCAAGATCGACGAGGAAGAGGGATTGGTCTTCATCGACTACGACGGCCGGCGCGTCGAGTACGAGACCGGCGAGCTCGACGAGATATCCCTGGCCTATGCCACCACCGTGCACAAGAGCCAGGGTTCGGAGTATCCGGCAGTGGTCATTCCGCTCGGCATGCAGCACTACATGCTGTTGGAGCGTAACCTCCTGTACACGGCCGTCACCCGCGGCAAGCGGCTGGTGGTCGTCATCGGACAGACGAAGGCGTTGGCGATGGCCGTCAAGCGCCTGGGCTCGGTGAAGCGGCTGACCAATCTGCAAGCCCGGTTACGACAAGCATCGAAAAGCCAGGAACATGGGATTTGATGTCGAACCGACCGGCTACGAGAAAACCATCCTGTCGGACCTGCAGGGTGCTTGGCAGTGCCTGCGCCAGGAAGTGGCAGAGAGTCCGGGGTTCGACGGCTGGGAGCGCGCGCTGCTTCATATCGACGAGGCCATGAGCTGGGAGTCCGTGCGCAACCTCCGGCAAATGCAGCGGAGCTCGCTGCTCGTTCGGAATATCCTTCGGCAGGCCGAAGTACCAGACGGAGTGACCGAGTGCATGGAAGCGGTGAATGAGCTCATGGCCGAAACGCTAGAGGCCCTCGCGAAGGGTGAGATCGGTTGATTCATCTCTGTCAGCCAGTCGACCGGCTTGGAATGCGAAGAGCCGTACTGCCGCTCTTGATCCTTGGATGCCTGCTACTCGGACCTGCAGGGGTTGCTGCGGGCCTGGGTACGGAGCCGGCAACCGTCGGACCGGAATGCGTGATCCTGTTGCACGGGCTGGGTAGGACCAGCCGCTCTCTGAACAAGATGGCAGATGCGCTCCAGGCTGCTGGATTCAAGCCGGTGAATCTCGACTACCCGTCGCGAAAAAAGACGATCCAGGAGCAGGCGCTGGAGACCATAGAGCGCGGCTTGGGCCGCTGCACTCAAATGCAGGCCGGAATCGTTCATTTCGTCACCCATTCCATGGGCGGGGTGCTGGTGCGCTACTACCTGAGCCGCCATCGGCCCGAGAATCTGGGCCGGGTCGTCATGCTGAGCCCGCCGAACCGGGGCAGTGAGGCCGCCGATCACCTGCGAGACTCCGCCCTTTACAGGTGGTTCAACGGCCCGGCAGGACAACAGCTCATGACCGGCCTCGAGGGACTTCCCGAGCAGCTCGGACCGGTAGACTTTCCGCTGGGTATCATCACCGGAAACCAACACAGCTTCTTCGATGCCTGGCTTGCCGACGTCATCCCCGGAACGGACGACGGCAAGGTGTCCGTGGAGCGAGCGAAGGTCGAGGGTATGGCCGACTTCCTGGTGCTCCCCTATTCCCACCCGTTCATCATGAACGCGACCGAGGTCATCAAGCAGACATTGCAGTTTCTGCGTGGCGGCCGATTCGGCGCACGGCGTCCTTCAGCGGAAGGATCCCGAGACTGACTCCGTGAAGCTGACCAACGCCATCGCATATGCCGCCCAAGGCGCAGACCTATGGCGCATCGGCGCCAAAAAACGGCGCGTCCAGTTCGCCGGTGGCAATAAGTGTATCGAAGCGAGCCGCGATCTCGTCGACCCGGTCCGTGATCCGCAGAAAGCCGGATCTATGTAAGCTTGCCGCATGAGCGCTCAGAAGACCGTCCACTACCGCACCTGCAACCTGTGCGAGGCGATGTGCGGCCTCGAGGTCAAGATCGACGGCGAGGACATCGTATCGATTCGCGGCGACGAGCGCGATGTCTTCAGCCGAGGATATGTGTGCCCGAAAGCAACCGCGCTGAAAGACCTGTACGAGGATCCAGATCGGTTGACACGACCGGTACGTCGCTTCGGAAGCCGCTGGGAGCGGATTTCCTGGGAGGAGGCGTTCGACGAGGTGGTGAGCCGTATCCATCAGATTCAAGCCGAACACGGCAGCGATGCGGTCGGGGTGTATCTGGGCAATCCGAACGCGCACAACCTCGGGACGCTCATTGTCGGGCTTCCCTTCCTAAGAACGCTCGGATCGAGTAACCGTTTCTCGGCCACCTCCTGTGACCAGTTACCGCTGATGCTGGCCTCATACTGCATGTACGGGCATCAGCTTCTGCTCCCCATCCCCGACGTCGACCGAACCCACTTCATGATGCTGATCGGCGCAAACCCGCTTGTCTCCAAGGGCAGCATCATGGCCGCGCCAGGTATCAAGCAGCGGTTCGAGGGCATCCGCAAGCGCGGCGGGAAGGTCGTCGTCGACCCGCGCCGAAGCGAGACTGCCCGACTCGCCGACGAGCACGTCTTCATTCAGCCGGGGACGGATGCACTCTTTTTGCTGGGCCTGTTGCACGAGGTGTGCGCAGCAGGAATCGATCTGGGTCGCTTGGTCGCCGTTGTGAAGAACGCGGATCGGATCATCGAGCTCGCGAGAGCGTACCTGCCCGAGAAGAGCGAGACGGTCACCCGCGTCCCATCCCGAACGGTCAGACGATTGGCCGCCGAGCTCCGAGTTGCTGAGAAGGCCGTGGTGCACGGCCGGATCGGCGCATGCACGCAGGAGTTCGGCGGCCTTTGTATGTGGTTGGTCAACGTCCTCAACGCCGTGACCGGCAATCTCGACGAGCCCGGCGGCTCGCTGTTCGCGTCGCCCGCCATCGACGTGCTCGGCGCAGCTGACCGGTTCGGTGCCGGCCGAGGTTCCTATGGGCGCTGGCGAAGTCGCGTCCGGGCTCTCCCGGAGTTTGGGGGGGAGCTTCCCGCCTCGGTACTGGCCGAGGAGATATTGACTCCTGGTAAGGATCGGATTCGCGCCATGATGACGATCGCTGGGAACCCGGTGCTGTCGACGCCGAACGGTGCTCAGCTCGACCGCGCCTATGCATCGCTTGATTTCGCAGTGTCGATCGATTTTTTCATTAACGAGACGAGCCGCCATGCCGATGTGATCCTCCCTCCCGTGTCTCCAATCCAACGGAGTCATTACGATCTCGCGCTCTACCTGACGGCCGTGCGCAACACGGCGAAGTACTCCCTGGCGCCGTTCTCATTGAAAGAAGGCGAGCTCGAGGACTGGGAGATCCTAACCGAGCTACGCTGCCGACTCATCGCGCGTCGCCACGGAAAGCTGAGCACGCGGTACCTGGCCGCACGCGCGATGCAAAAGGCGGGTCCGGAGCTGATGCTCGACCTCGGTCTTCGCCTCGGTCCATACGGCAAGCGATTCAATCCGTTCGCGACGGGCCTGTCTCTCGGCAAACTCAGGATGAACCCGCACGGCATTGATCTGGGCCCGTTGCAGCCGACCTTTCCCGGACGTCTTCCCGAAGAGCATGGACCGATCGATTTGGCGCCGGATCTTTTCGTCAAGGATCTCGAACGCTTGCGAGATCGCTTCTTTCGAGCAGATTCGACGAGGGCCGATGGACAGCTCTTGCTGATCGGCCGGCGGCACCTGAGAGGCAAGAACTCGTGGATGCACAACACGCAACGCCTGATGAAGGGTAAGGCGCGGTGCACGCTGATGATGCATCCCAATGACGCAGAAGCCTCGGAGTGACGTCCGGGGATATGGTGACGGTCAGCTCAAGCAGCGGGCAAGTCGTCGCACCCATCGAGATTACCCGCGATATGATGGCGGGCGTCGTCAGCCTGCCCCACGGCTTCGGTCATAGCCGCGGCGGCGTGCAGCTTCGCGTGGCTACGAAGCATCCTGGTGTGAGCGTCAACGACCTCACCGACGATCAGCGCATCGACGCCCTGAGCGGCAATGCGGTGTTCAGCGCTGTGCCCGTCACAGTCACCCCCGCAGAACAATAGGCTGCCACGGAGTCAACCAAGGCTGGCGGCGCCGCTTTGCAGGCTGAGGTGGTCTAACGGCACGGACGCGGCAGGCCGACTAAGCTGATAGCTAGGTTCAGTTCAACTTTATCGATTTACTCTTGCAAACGAGGCAGTAACTCGGTATTGATCTGAACTAATGTTTTCTATTTTCGCTGAAACAATCGGCTTTATTTCACTAGGGAAAAGATCTACTTTTTCTTTAATTAAACCGTTAAGGTCTTCCTCGAAGTATTTTATTAGCTCTGCATTTTTCAATCTTTTCTTGGCTTTGTTAACGTATTTTTTTTATTCTTTCTCTCTCTTGTTTTTCGGGAGTATTGATAAATTCAATGCCGCACAGGCTATATCAAGATGAGTTTGGCGTTCTTCCTCTGACTCAACCATTTCAATAAACTGAGCTGCGACATCAAGTATCATTTGAGAAACTTTATTGTTCACTGTGCATGCCAAATCTTCACCATTTCACTGAACCTAACAGTTTTTCTTAGACTGCAAGCAGACATTGGTGTGCCAGGACGCTCCCGCTCGCTGACGGCTAGGCCCGGTCATTCGTCGCAGTGCAGTATTTCGACAGACTTGACCGGCCAGGATTAGGAACCCGTCCCATCGTCAGTTGGAAGCTTGTACGACAAGGCGATTCCAGAGCTGGATGGAGGTCGACTCACAGCTTCCCAAGCTACGGACGTGACTCGTGGTCAGCGCCACTGTCGCCTGCGAACTCACCGCCCAGTGCGAAACGAGCCATTTCAAACGGACTTCTCACACACCGGGCAACACCGCCACTCAGGGTGGAGCGGGTAATTGCACGATACGCAGGCCTGTTTGTACTCCGGCGCCGATATCTCGCAGCTTTGCGCCTCGCGCTCCCAGTTTCGCGACGCCCTGAACGCAACGACTCTCAGCAGCTGATAATACGCCTCTGGCTTCTCCTCCAAGAGCATCTCGCGTAAACACAGCCAGTGCGCCAGCTTCGCGGAGCTCTCGATCATCAGCTTCTTCATCTCCGGATCCGTAATGCGGGCGAAGCGGGGATTCGTTACCAGGGGGGACGGCAGACCACTGTGGAGGTCTTCGAGAAAACCGTTTCGGAATACGTGGGCAGTGATGGCATTCGCCTCATCGCGAAGGGTGAGCTCGGGATGATCGCGCAGGGGAATCGTCTGACTCCTATCGGTCTCTAAGTCGAGAAGCTCCAGGGGTGAAATCATCCGACCGGCCTCATCCTCGGCCAACTCAGCGACGACGCCGTGTTCGTCGTGATCGCCCCTGCGCGTTCCGGCGACCATTGCCTCCCAGTGCTTGGCGAGTCCTATCGGTGCATCCATCTCGACGGCGACCTTCGCGACCGAATCGTCTCTTGCTGTTCGTTCCGTGTATGCCCAGCGCCACGAGGATTCGGTGAGTAGCATCAAGTCAGCTCTCAGGGCATCTCGCAAATGCGACTCCTCTAGAACCTCCTCGGGCGCGCCGCAGCACATTTCGGCAGTCGCGGGAAACGCGAATTTCATGATCGCCTCAAGCATTTCAGCGGCGGTATCACCCGCGCCCACTTCTGCCTGTATACCCCCTATAGCCACAAACTGTCGTTTACAATGTAAATTCTAGGAAGTATGCGCAACCTGCAGAATTTTGGTATATTGGTTGTCACAGAATGTTTTTGTGCCCTCCGAGACAGCAATGATAAGAATCGATTTTTCCCAGCAAGATATTCGTAAGATCAAGCAGTTAC
>Ga0210085_1000854_pt1 | contig 12442 bp, 6 predicted proteins | sample China_Galinas_PW_5_FD_184866 | JGI IMG/M metagenome (GOLD analysis project Ga0210085, IMG submission 184866) | Wetland microbial communities from San Francisco Bay, California, USA, that impact long-term carbon sequestration - China_Galinas_PWC_D1... | ecosystem: Environmental > Aquatic > Marine... | reverse complement strand
CGAAGAGCATCTGTTGCCGCTGCACGTGTGTGTCGGTATGGCGAACAAGGCTGCCACATTGATCTTTGATGACGATATCCTGGGCAAACGTGCGGTTGCGTTTTTGTGGTGAGAAAAAACAAAAACGTATAAGGCAGGTCTCGCTCAACGGCGCACAGCCTAACGCTTAGCTGCGCTCAGCGTGGGTGAGCGTGATGGGCCAAGAAAAGTATCCGCGTTGGAACTTGAATTCAGTCGGATTGGATCTCGCATTGGCTGATGCTAACATTGAAAATAGCGGCTGTATCCCTGCACCTATCATCCGGTTGATTTTCATGGTATAGCCAAAACGTAACTGAATTTTTGTCGTAATTTCTATTGATTAAGGGATTGGCAAGTAACCTGTAACTTTTGGCAACTGCTTTTTCGTGGAATACACAAAACAAAGCTTGAATCCGGCCAACTGAAAAGTCGTTTAATTCATTCCTAAATTTTTCGCTCTTGCCCTCTGAATAAATCCTTCTTATCTATAATCATTGCAAAAACATGTATCTGATATGAGGTCGGTGTTAGGATTATATATGTAGCGTCCATTTGCACTGATTTTGGGAGGGCTTACTTAGCGTAAGGTTTGGATCTTTCATGGCAAACAATGACATACAAAGAAAGTTAAAAGCAATTTTCAGTGCTGACGTACAAGGTTATAGAAAATTGATGGGTGATGATGACGAGTACACCGTCAATACAATCACTGCCTATCGAGAGATGATGACCGATATGATTGAAAAGCATCAAGGGCGAGTCGTTGATGCACCCGGCGATAATATCCTGGCCGAATTCGGCAGTTCACTAAATGCGGTCCATAGTGCCATTGACATTCAAAGAACATTGGAAAAAGAAAACGGCAAACTGCCCGACAATCGGCGTATGGATTTTCGCATTGGCATTAACTTGGGGGATATCCTTCATAAGGACGATCGCATATATGGAGATGGCGTGAACATTGCCGCCAGAATCGAAAACCTTGCCGATCCGGGTGGCATCTGCATTTCCAGAGGAGTTTACGAACAGGTCGAGGGAAAGCTCGACGTCGGTTTTGCCGATCTTGGACCGTATACTGTCAAGAACATTAGGAAGCCAGTTAAGGTCTACAAGGTTTTGCTCGATTCCAATGATGCCGGTAAGATTATCGGTTCCCGCAAAGGGAAGGGCCTGAATCAACTATGGATGAAAGTGACTATCATTTTATTGGTCGCAATAATTGGAGGCACCGCGATTTGGTACCGCCAAGCAAAGCCTAAATTTGAGGCTGCTTCGGTCGACCGCATGGCCTATCCGCTGCCTGATAAGCCGTCGATTGCCGTGATGCCGTTCGAAAACTATTCGGACGATGACAAGCTGGACTTCTTTGCCAGCGGCTTAACCGAAGATCTGACGGCAGCGCTTTCGAGGGCTCCCGGACTGTTCGTGATCTCAAGAAGTTCTGCTGCTACCTACAAAGGAAAGCCGGTCGACTTGAAACAGGTGGCCGAGGAGCAGGGTGTCCAATACGTGCTTGAGGGCAGCATTCAGAAGGCGGATGACAAACTTCGGATCACCACCCAGCTGGTCGATGCCCTCAATGGCCACCACCTCTGGGCGGATCGCTTTGATCGGCAAACGAAGGATATCTTTACGATACAGGATGAAATCGTCAAGCACGTAATGGTGGAACTGCAGGTCGAACTCACGCAAGGCGCTGCAGCGCGCGTGGCAAGCCAGGGGACTGACAACCTCGAAGCCTGGCTCCTGCGGATCGAAGCTTACGGAGAATTCATTAAGTTTACCCGGGAGGGAATGATACGTGCACGCGAGCTTTTTGAGGCCGCTAATCAGGCGGATCCTAAATGGTCACGGCCAATAGCCTCACTTGCCACTATCGATTGGTATGAAGCCAAGCAAGGATGGAGCACCTCCAAGGAAGAGTCGATCCAGTTGGGCATGGAATTGGCAAAGCGAGCCATCCAGATGGATCCGGATTCACCGCTCGGATACCAGACGCTCGGGAACTTGTATGCTTTGACTGGTCAGGGAGAACGCGCCATCAAGTTGAGACGCAAGGCGGCCGAGTTGGCCCCAAACGACCTCGTTGCCGTCGCTGGGCTGGCCACCCGACTCAAAGATTTTGGAGGGGAAGAGGAGGCGGTCGAACTGTTCGAACAGGCGATGCGGCTGAGTCCCAAGCATCCCTGGTGGGTTCCATCCGCCTACGGTGTAGGACTGCATCTTGTAGGACGGAAGGAGGAAGCCGTTCAATCATACAAGAGGGCCATCGCTCTCAACCGCAATCATGTTCTCCCCCAAGCATTTCTGGCCGCTGTTTATGCTGATCTCGGTCGTTCAGACGAGGCCAACGCGACCGCAAAGGAGGTCATGCGGCTGGATCCGAAATTTACAGCAACTCGACTTATGCAGAGCCATACCCTCCACGATCCAGCAAGAGACGCTCGGTTCAGGAACCTTATGCAGCGCGCAGGTTTGCCAGAGTAAAAAACTGTGTTAAAGCAATCAGATCTGATTCATAAAAAGGGAACTTAGGGACGGGTATAGATATATTGGCGTAAGTCACCATATCAGCTTGAGCTTTTTCCTTTAACAATCCTTTCGCCCCTCTTTACCGATTGGCTGGCAGTGGGTTGTGAAATACCAAGCCTTTTTGAAAAGCGCTGTTAAGGATTTAATCATCAATATTATGATCCTTCATTTGTGCAAAATGATCGATAGTAATGGTCTCGAAATAAATATCAATTAAATCTTTATATGTCGTAAAATTTTCCTTTAGTACCTTCTTGAATTCCGTATAACCTGGCTCATCAAAAAGTTCATCGACTTCTTTTGCTTTTAATCCAAGCTGCTTGCAGTATTTATCCATTATTGTCGGGACGACTGTCCCTCTTCTCTCTGCTACAAGTCTTGTGGCTTTCGGTCTTGAATAACCATGTTTTTCAATTTCATAAATTACCTCTAGAATTTGGGCTAAGGCAACCGGCATGCCTTTAAATGATATCGGAGGTTCCTCCATCGATATTTCTGGTCCTTTTCTATCGAATAATAGTTTGTGCAGAACAGAGTTGGGGGTGTCAACAAAGGGCTGTGCATGTTCTTGCAAATATTTCCAGACTTCCTCATCTATTTCAATCCATCTTATCGGCATATTTCACCTCATATTTTTTCAATTTTAGTTTACGTAAGTATTGTTTAGTTTAACGTGTCTATAGTCGTTTTGTCAACACAAAGTATCATAACATATCGATATTTAATTCAATTACGTATTTGAGGCAATCGGCTATCTCAGGAGTGTCCCGCGTTGAGCGCTTGCGCTAAGATAGATCTTGAGACATAATCAAAAAAATACTAAAAAAACTTAAAGCAAGTCAGGAGACATTCGTGCAGAAAGTGGCCCTATAATCACAGCTGCGACAATTTAAAACCACGGCGTGCGGGACATCCTGATCGATTGCGCCGGGGAGTACCTGCCCGAATCGAAGATGCAGGAGTTAATCGTACGGTGCCAGGCAGCTGACGGCAAAGAATCCGGCAATTACCGGAAACGGCAGTGGCTCTCGCGGGTGGAATCACTGGTCCGGCAGATACTGGATTCGATTCTACGACGGGGTCGAACCAATACTTACTCCCATGGGGTGCGCTATCTCAAGAAGCTCGACAGGCTTTCCGGATCGATTTCCGATTGGCGCGGCTTCGAAGACCACCGGGCCTACCTCGAAGATCTGCGCCGGCAGCACGGCCGCAAGTCCAGCTTCTGGGGCCGATATGAAACGTGATTGGTGGTGGATTGGCCAATCATTACAACAGTTTCGGAAATGGCTCAGCCATGCGGATCTCTTCGGTCGATCCATCGGGAGTTTTCCGGTTTATCGTGCAATCGATTTTCTTGTTGATTCGCAGGGCTCTTATCCAATAATTTATCCATTACTGAAATGAAAACCTGGCGAGAAAAGGGACATTCATTCAGATAGTGTCCCAATGAGCAACAAGTCGATTGTGTGACCCTTTTTATCGCTTTCGACAAAAAACATGATGTTGTTGATTTTATTGGAAAATTGTGAATGATCTGCACGAACGTCCCTCGGTGTGATTTGTGAATGCCGAACGTCCCCCGGTGTCTTCGCAGGAAAAAGCAGTCCTGTTCGTTGCCACGTTGTCCTCGTTCATGGGACCTTTCATGATTTCGTCGGTGAACGTTGCACTGCCGGCGATCCAACAGGAATTCGGCGCCGACGCGGTGGCGTTGAGTTGGGTGGCGACGGCCCTGCTACTGGCGGTCGCCGTCTTTTTGATTCCTCTGGGGAAAATCGGCGACATATACGGCCGGAAGAAAATCTTTACCCTGGGTCTGGCGGTTTACACCCTCGCTTCACTGACCGGGGCGTTTTCCATTTCCATGCCGATGCTCATTGCGGTGCGCGTTTTCCAGGGATTCGGGACGGCCATGTTCGTCACTACGGGCATGGCTATTGTGACGTCCGTTTTTCCCCCCGAGAGGCGCGGCCGTGCCATTGGGTTTTACGTGTCGGCCGTATATATCGGTTTATCTGTCGGGCCCTTCGCCGGCGGTCTCTTGACCCAGCACCTGGGCTGGCGCAGTAATTTCGGCGTTGTCGTTCCGTTCGGCGCGGCCTCGATTTGGGTCACCCTCAAGTATCTCAAAGGCGAATGGGCCGATGCCAGGGGAGAGACGTTCGATATACCCGGCAGTCTGCTGTATTCAGCCTCTGTTTTTCTGTTGGTTTATGGTGCTTCCCTGCTGCCGCGATTGCCGGCCGTCTATCTGATTCTGGCCGGCGTTATTGCTCTGATGGCGTTTGTCCGGGTCGAGCTGCGGACGCCGCAACCGGTATTCGACGTTCGTCTGTTCAGCGGCAACAAGTTGTTTGTGTATTCCTGCCTGGCGGCCTTGATCAGTTATGCGGCCACCTTTGCGGTCACTTTTCTGATCAGCCTTTTCCTGCAGTACATCAAGGGGCTACCGCCCCAAGCGGCCGGCACCATCTTGGTGGCCCAGCCGGTGGTGATGGCGTTTCTCTCCCCTCTGGCGGGGCGCCTGTCGGATCGAATCGAACCCCGCTTGATTTCTTCGGCCGGCATGACTCTGACGGTATTCGGTTTGCTCCTGTTTGCCTTGGTCGGCACCGAAACGAGCAAATATTACATCATCGCCACCTTGATGGTGCTCGGCTTCGGCTTTGCGCTGTTTTCCTCTCCCAACATGAATGCCATCATGGGCGCGGTGGACAAAAAGTTTTTTGGCATTGCCTCCGGGACGGTGGCGGTCATGCGGGTTCTGGGTCAGATGACCAGCATGGCCATTGCCATGGTGGTCTTCGCGGTATTTATCGGCCGGGAACAAATTACTCCCAACAATTACGAGCTGTTTCTGAAGAGTGTAAAAATCTCTTTCAGCATTTTTGCCGTTCTATGCACCTTCGGTATCTTTTTTTCTTTCTCCAGAGGAGCGCTTCGCAAGTAAAGGAGGAAGGACAATTGAAATTATAATTCGCAAATACCAAAAAGACAAAAATCTCCCGGCACTTGTTATCGGCTCTGTCATCCATCTCCGATAGCATGGTGAAAAAAAGTACTCAATAAATTACCTTACAACCAGGAAAAACAATGATTATCCGTTTTGGTCTCGATTTTGACAGTGCACTTCCGGAACCGGCTCAAAATCGCATCGGTTCTGTCACCGTTGGACCTGCCGGTCTGCTCGCCATCCTGGAAACCCAACTGGGGTTGACCATGCCCGAAGTGTCGGCGGCCAAGCGGCTGGTTCGGTATTATGCCTGCCTGAACCGGCTGAATGCTCCCGCGCGGTTTTACTACCATTCTTTTGAGGCGGACGCTCTGTCCGTGACCAGGATGCTTTTGGGATGGCGGGACCAGTGGTACGAAGTCGGTTGGCAGGGGACTTTTGAGGGAGAGGCCGGCTCACGCCTCAAAGACATGGCCGAAGTCGAGGCAGTAGCGGGACAGGTGCTCGCGCCGTGCATCGGGCAACGACTGCAGGCCGTGATCGAGGGGCTCAAAAAGCGCAGGACCCAGATTGAAAAGGTGGAGCTTGTGGATGCGATTTCGGACCTGCCTTTCCTCTGGCAGCAGTTGTTGACGCAACTAGATTACACGTCGCTCGATGTCGACAGCCGCAAGCCGGCCGCCGGAAAGGACTCCGATCTGGGCTGGCTGCAGGATGCTATCTGGAAACTGAACACGACCAGGGGGGAGAAACCCATAAAGATCGATCTTAAAGGCGACGGCAGCGTTGTCGTGCTGACGGCGCGGTCGAAAGCGGTATCCGCCCGGCTGCTGGCTGAGCACATCCAGTCCCTTGGATCGGGGACCAAGGTGGCCGTCTTGACCGGGAAAAGCGGTGCGGACTTCGACGATGCCCTTGAAAACGTCGATGCCGCAAGGTGCGGGCTCCAGAACAGGTACCAGCGGCGGCCGGCACTGCAAGTGCTGCCGTTGGTACTCAACCTTTTGTGGGAACCGCTCGATCCGGTTGCGCTGCTTCAGTTTCTGACCCATCCGGTCGGACCGTTGCCGGCACGGGTCCGAAGGCGGCTGGCACAAGCGGTGTCCGAGTCGCCCGGAGTCGGTGGCAGAAGCTGGCAGGAGGCTATCGAGAAGATCCGGGACATGGAAAAGGAAAAACGCGAAGCGGGGGAGAAGGAGGTAAAAAAATTACTGGAGGCGATCAACTACTGGCTGACCTCGCCGCTCTACGATCCGGAGAAAGGGGCACCGGCGGTTGAAGTGGCCGGCCGGTGCGGTCGCGTCGCCGCCTGGCTCAGCCAAATGATGGGACTCATCGAAGAGATGCCCGAGCAGGCCCTGTTTGCCCAGGCGCACCGTCAGGCGGCCGACCTCTGCGAGGCATTGGACTACATGAGCGGCCAGGGACAGGAGCTGATCGACCGGCATCAATTGAACCGGCTCGTGGACCAGGTGGCCGGTGCGGGCGGCTCTCTTTCCGACCGGTTTGCCGAAGTCCTGCACGTGCCGGCCGCTGACAGCCCGGCGGTCTTTACCGGAGAGTGGCAGGAGATCATCTGGTGGGATTTTTCAATGCCTGACCTGCCGCATGGATACCCATGGACAAAAACCGAGCTGTCAGCGCTCGACCGTAGCGGCGTTCATCTTCAAACACCGGACGATCGGTTGAATCATATAGCCGGCACGTGGCTGCGGCCGGTGATGTCCGCCAAAAAGCGCCTCGTACTCGTGCTGCATTACTCGGATGAAGAGCACCACCCTCTGTGGGACCAGATCAACGCCTGCAGTCGGGGGTGGATCGAACTGGACGTGGAAGAGCTGCTTCAGCATGGCGGCCGGTTTCCCGGATTTGATATAGAGAGCCAGCCGCTTGAACCCAAACCGCTGCCCCGGCCCAAACGCTGGTGGCAGCTGGGCGGCGGCAAGCTGCTGGGGCCGCGAAAACAGGAGTCCTACACGAGCCTGGACGCTTTTATCAAGAGCCCCTATCAGTGGGTGCTGCGCCACAAGGCCTATTTGAAAGCCGGCACTCTGGCGGAGCTGCCGTCGGGAAGTCTTCTCAAGGGGTCCCTGGTGCACCGGCTGTTCGAAGATTTCTTCACAGTCCACAAAAAGTGGAAACAGCTGAAAGAGCAGCAGATCATCAAATGGATGGTCGGCCGACTGCCACTACTGCTCGAAGAGGAAGGCGCGCTGCTGCTTCAGCCGGGTAGAGCCGTTGAAAAGGCGGCCTTCGAGGAAACCGCCCGCCACGCCTTGATCACCCTGATCTCGCGGTTGAAGGCGGCCAGGGTAAACGACGTTGCCGTGGAGACGCATCAAACGGCGTCCTGCTTGTCAGGGAAGCTCGGTGGCTACATCGATCTGCTGCTCACCTGTGAGGACGGGTCGGAGAAGTTGCTCGACATGAAGTGGAGCAACGCCAAATACAGGATCGAGGAGCTTAAGAAAAACAGTCAGCTCCAGCTGGCGACTTACGCCTACCTGCGCAAGAAAATCGCCGGCGCCGACGGCTGGCCGCCCCAGGCGTATTTCATCATCGAGGGCGCACAGCTGCTGACCCAGGATGAAAAAAGCTTTCCGGGCTCTCTTGCCTGCGTGCCTGAGGCCGGCGAAACCACGGCAGACCTCTGGCGGCGGTTCGAGGCCACCTGGCGCTGGCGCCGCAAGCAGATGGATGCCGGGCTGGTGGAAGTGACCGTCACCGGCACCGAACCGGATACCGAATCGGCGGCGCCGGAAGACGGGATGACCATCGACGACGTCAACGATCGGTTCAGCGAGTTCGGTGTCCTGACGGGATGGGGGGAAGGGGCGTGAGCACCAATATCCGATTTATCAGCGCCGGTGCCGGCAGCGGGAAGACCTTCCGGCTCACGGAGGAGCTCGAGAAGGCCTTGACGGGCGGGCGGGCTGCCCCCGCCGCCGTCGTCGGTACGACCTTCACCAACAAGGCCGCCAACGAGCTGCGCGAGAGGGTCAGGCAGCGGCTGATCGAATCCGGCGAAATCCGGTTGGCCAACGCGATGGGCCAGGCCCTGCTGGGAACGGTCAACAGCGTCTGCGGCCGGCTGCTGGAACGCTTTGCCTTCGAAGCCGGCCTGCCGCCCGAGCTGGAGGTGTTGACGGAAGAAGACGGGCGCCTTTTGTTCAACCAGGCCGTCGAGGCGGCGATTGCGGAAGAAGACGTGCAGCGCATGAACAGCCTGCAGTATCGTTTCGACGACAAGGAAGATTGGCGCAAAAAGGTGAAAGGCATCGCCGACGTCGCTCGCGCCAACAACGCGGCGGAGACGACCCTGGCCGGTTTCGGGAAATGCTGTGCCGACGAGCTGCTTGCGTTCTTTCCGAAGCCGGTTGCAAGAGACCTTTGGCGGGAGCTTGAAGAGGCCATTTCCATGGCTGTCGAAGGCATCGACGCGATCGACGACGACACCAGGAAGACCGCCGCCTATCTGGATCACATTTTGCAAACGAAGCCGCTGGTTTCCAAGAAGCGGCTCGTCTGGAGCCAGTGGGTCAAGCTGAGCAAACTCTGCCCGGCCAAACGGTGTGAAGCGGTGGCCGCACCGGTGGTTGCCGCCGCCTTACTGTACGATGCGCACCCTGAACTGCACACAGATATTCGCACGTTCACGGAAACGCTCTTCAGGCTGGCGGCCGGGTCGCTGCGTCAATACCAGGCGATGAAGACCAAGCGCGGCCTGGTCGATTTCGTGGACCAGGAGCTGCTAATGCTAAAGGCCATGGACAATGAGACGGTTCGCGGCGCGCTCGGCGAGGAACTCGACCTGCTCATGGTGGACGAGTTTCAGGACACCAGCCCGATTCAGCTGGCCTTGTTCCTGAAGATGGCCGGCTGTGCCAAAGAGGCCGTTTTCGTCGGGGACGTCAAGCAGGCCATCTACGGCTTCAGGGGCAGCGATCCGGAACTGATGCAGGCCGTGCTGCGGGAGGTTGACCGGTTGGGCGGTCAGACCGATGTGCTCGAAAAATCGTGGCGTTCCCGTCCAGCCCTGGTTGCCTATACAAACGGACTTTTTGTGCCGGCCTTCTCCAAGGCCATTCCCCAGAAACAGGTGGAGCTGGCGCCGGTGCGCGAAGAAAAAGTCGGCGAACCGGCTGTGGTCTACTGGGTGTTGAAGGGGAGCAAAAAGGAGCTCAGAGCCTCCGCCATGGCCAAGGGGGTCAGCGAGCTGGTGGCGTCCGGTTACACGGTTGTCGACAAGGTTACGGCCAGCCCCCGGCCGGTCCGCTACGAAGACATCGCTGTTCTGGCGCGGATGAATATCAACGTCAAACAGCTGGCCGATGCGATGTCGACCATCGGCATACCGGTGCAGATCGAACGCACCGGACTGCTGAGCACTCCGGAGGCCTGCCTGGCGCTGGCGTGCTTGCGGCGCCTGGCCGATCCAACCGACACCCTGGCCAGCGCTGAGATCATCGCCCTGAGCGACTGCCGGGAGCCGGAAGACTGGCTGCAATACCGGTTGGAATACCTGGAAGCGGGGCATCCCGGGCAGATGTGGGGTGAGCACGAAGGCTACGAGCACCCGGTCATCAAAGCCTTGGGGGGTCAGAGACAAAGGCTGCAGCTGCTGACCCCCTCAGAGGCGCTGTCCCTGGCCATCAACACCGCCGACCTCAGGCGAACCGTTACCCGGTGGGGACCGGTCGGCTGGCGGGTTCGGCAGCGCTTACAAAACCTGGACGAATTGGTGGTCATTGCCGGCGACTACGAGGACCACTGCCGGTCGCAGCATCTGGCCGCCACCGTGGCCGGGTTGATTCTCTGGCTTTACGAGCTGGCGGATTCGGGTCTGGACAGCCAGCCCGGCGCACCGAATACCGACGCCGTTCACGTGCTGACGCACCACGGCGCCAAGGGGCTCGAGTGGCCGGTGGTGATCACCACCGACCTCGAGAGCGATTTAAAGTCGCGCATTTGGAGCGTCACCGTCACGTCGACAGCAGAGTTTGTCGATTTGAAAAACCCCCTGGCCAACCGCGCTATTCGCTACTGGCCCTGGCCGTTTGGGAGGCAGAAGGCGGGTATCGGTGTGTCGGATCAAATCGAATCTTCCCCGCTTGGACTCGCGAGCCTCGCCCAGGAAGTCGAAGAGTCCAAACGCCTGCTTTATGTCAGTCTCACGCGGGCACGGGACCTCCTCGTCCTGCCGCTGCCGGCGAAAAAGCCTTTCGGGCAGTGGATGGGGACCTTAGGCGCGGACTGGATGCTGCCGACCGGCAACGTCATGGACCTGCCGAACGGGATCAGGATTCCGTCGGCCTGCTGCACGCTCGATGCTGCCGAGGCGGAAGCGGCCGGCGACCGCGAGAGCTACCGGCCGTTTTGGTTCGGGCCCCGGAAGACGAAAACCGGGAAACTGCCGGCGCTGGTGGTGCCATCCGCAGCGCTGTCGGCGGAAGAGGTCGAGGTGGAAGGCCTGGTGAAGATCGGAGCGCCTTTGAAAATCAGCGGTTTCCCGGAGATGGGCCGGGTGGGGCAGGCCGTGCACGGTGCCATCGCGTTGGAAATGATCCACCCGAATCACCCGGATGCCGTTGCGGCCGTAAAGCGCTTGATCGACACATTCGGGCTGGCCGCGCACATCTCGCCGGACGATGTTGCCGCCAGCGCCCGGTTATTCCGCCGACAGATTGTCGAGAAATTTAAACCCGCAGCCACGTGGGTCGAACATCCCGTGGAACATCTGCGGGAAAACGGCCAAGCTGTCAGGGGCTGGATCGACCTTCTGATAAAGACCGAAAAAGGGTGGGTAATCGTCGACCACAAGGCGCATCGGGGAAAAGAAAAGGAACTCGAACGGGAGGCCTTGAAGTACTCCGGTCAGCTGCTGGCCTACAAAACGACCGTCGAAGCTGCCACGGGAGAAGAGGTGGCCGGCTGCTGGATTCACTTTGTCGTAGAAGGAAAAATGATCAGAATATTATAGGAGGGGCCGTAATATTATTCGAAATCAGGAGTTGGAATTCTGATTATGCAAGTTCTGAATTCAGCCGGCTTTTGTGTTGGTCTGGCTTGGTTCAGTTGTGGCTTTGGTGACTTCGACTGTGCTTGGCATGGGACAATTGGATGGTGCTGGGCTTTTGCTCATAATCTGTGCCGCACTCGCCTACCTTATCGGTGTCCAATTGCCGACCTTCACTATTAACATACCGCTGAATAAAAAACTACAAACGTCCTGACGCCCGACTGACTTAAGATTGATACAGCCTATCATCTGTTTGAAATGAAATGAAATTTTTGGTAAAATTTACCGATAGTGTATGTTGTGTTGATCTGATTCCGGTAAACGTGTTAGGATACTTTCGCCTTGGATTGTTGGGTCTCTATGAATTTTCGGCCGATATGGTACGATAAGCGATTCAAAATAGTTGCGTCCTTATTCATCACCTTTCTTTTTATCTTACCATCCTTATCAACCGCCTATACCCGGGAAGAGCGCGACAAATTTCAGCGTTCCATAGTCGATTTCCGTTCGCGATTGAATCCCCGCTTCAAAAAAGTCAAACGCAAAAATACGAAATACATCGTTGTTCATACCTCAGAACTCGGACTTGTAACGACACTAAGAGTCGTATCTAAAGGGAAGCGTTTCCGCAGTGGCCGAAGCACCAATGGCGGTCATACCCATTATGTAATTGCCCGTAACGGACGGACTTATCGCATTTTGGACAAGGAATATGTGGCCGATCATGCTGGACTCAGCATGTGGAATGGCGAGAAGGATCTCAGCAATATTTCGATTGGCATCGAGTTGGTCGGATATCATTATGCTCCCATCTCTGAAAAACAATATCAATCGGTAGGCATATTGATCGACATTTTAAAAGACACATACAGTTTGGATGACCAGGCAGTTCTGACCCACAGCCAGGTAGCCTA
>Ga0210085_1000852_pt1 | contig 12456 bp, 5 predicted proteins | sample China_Galinas_PW_5_FD_184866 | JGI IMG/M metagenome (GOLD analysis project Ga0210085, IMG submission 184866) | Wetland microbial communities from San Francisco Bay, California, USA, that impact long-term carbon sequestration - China_Galinas_PWC_D1... | ecosystem: Environmental > Aquatic > Marine... | reverse complement strand
TGCAATGGCTGGATGCGGCAACGCTTGACCTGATCGAACAACTGGTGACCGGACAGGAAGTGCGCCATCTTCTGTTGATCGGCGCCTACCGGGACAACGAGGTTGCTGCCACGCATCCTCTGAAGCGAAGAATCGATGCAATGCGCAAGTGCGGGACTGGCTTGCAGGAGATCGTGCTCTCACCCCTTGCCATGGAAGATGTGGGTAACCTCATCGCCGACTCGCTCCACTGCGACCGGGAGAGTTCGCTCCCCCTGGCGCAGTTGGTGTATCAAAAAACCGGAGGCAATCCATACTTCACTATCCAGTTTCTGACTGCGCTGGCCGAAGAGGAACTGCTCACGTTTAATGCGGGGGCGGGGCGCTGGGTATGGGATCTGGCCCGCATTCAGACCAAGGGCTATACGGACAATGTAGTCGATCTGATGATCGAGAAGCTCGGCCGCCTGCCCGCCGCGACGCTGGAAGCGCTGGAACAGTTGGCCTGTATGGGAAACGTCGCGGAGATCGCTACCCTGTGCATGGTCTATGGGCAATCCGAAGAGGCGCTGCATGCGGCGCTTTGGGAAGCCATGCGCCCGGGGCTGGTCTTCCGCGTCGAATCTGCATACGCGTTCGTTCACGACCGTGTGCAGGAGGCAGCCTATGCGCTCGTCCCTGAAGGTGAGCGGGCGACGGCACATTTGAGGATTGGCAGGCTGCTGTTGTCGCAAACGGCGCCAGAAGACTTAGAGGAGTATAGCTTCGAAATCGCGAACCAGTTCAACCGTGCGGCCGAACTCATTTCCCTTTCTGACGAGCGTGAACGGATCGCCCAGCTCAACCTCGTTGCCGGCAAACGTGCCAAGAAGGCAGCTGCCTACACCTCGGCGCTGAAGTATTTTGCCGCAGGCGGTGCGCTCTTGGCCGAGGACAGTTGGGAGCGGCACTACGCGCTCACTTTCGCCCTAGAGTCTCATTTGGCCGAATGCGAGTTTCTGACCGGCAACCTTGACTTGGCCGAGCAACGGATTTCGGAGTTGCTACAGCGTGTTGTTTCCAACCTCGACAAGGCGACCGCCTATCATCTCAGGGTTCAGTTGCGTGCCGTGAAGGGCGAATACATGCATGCTGTCGACAGCGCACTCATATGCCTGCGGTTGTTCGGTATCGACTTTCCGGCACACCCGGCCTGGGAGCAGGTCCTGGAAGAATATGAAACTGTCTGGCGAAATCTCGATGGGCGCCAGATCGAGAAGCTGATCGAGATGCCATTGATGACCGATCCGGAACTGCAGGCCGCCTTGGATATGCTCTCGGCCCTGCTTCCTCCCGCCTATTTCGCAGATATGAATCTGTTTCGCCTGGCCGTTTGCCGAATAGCAAACCTCAGTATTCTGCATGGGGCGAGCAGCCCATCGGCACACGGTTATTCCGGCCTTGGAGTGTTCCTCGGTCCCGATTTCCATCGCTACGACGACGGTCATCGTTTCGCCAAACTTGCATGCGACCTGGTCGACAAGCATGGCTTTGTCGCCCACCGGGCACAGATCAACTTCTCCATGGGAATGGTTGCCTACTGGACTCAGCCGCTCGCGAACGTGATCGATCTTCATCGGGCGGCCATTCGCAGCGCGCTCGAAACCGGAGCGGTGACATTCGCTTGCTACAGTATGTTCCATCTGTTGGCAGCCCTACTCCTGCGGAATGATCCACTCGACGCGGTTTGGCGAGAGTCGGAGAAAGGCCTGGACTTTGTCCGGAAGGCCCAATACGTCGACATCGCGGACATCATCGTGAGCCAGCAGCGCTTCATCGCGACCATGCAGGGCCGGACCGCAACCTTCTCGACCTTCAGCGATACGCAGTTCGATGAGGCGATATTCGAGACACAACTGACGGCAGACCGCATGCCTACGATGTTGTGGTTTTACTGGGTCCTCAAGATGAAGGCACGGTTCCTGTCCGGCGACTACGCCGAGGCACTGGCAGCAGCCGACAAGGCAAAAGCATTGTTGTGGGCCGCAGCCGGCCAGACCCCGTTGCTCGACTACTACTCCTACACCGCACTGACCGTTGCGGCATGCTGTGTCGATGCTTCCGTCGACGAGCAGGTCGGATGGCGAGACCTCCTCAAGGCACATCAGGAACAATTGCGCGAGTGGGCCGAAATCTATCCACCGACTTTCGGCGACAAGCATGCACTGGTGTCGGCTGAGATTGCCGCCCTTGAAGGGCGGGACTCCGACGCCATGCGTCTCTACGAGCGAGCCATCCTGTCTGCCCGCGAGTACGGTTTCGTCCAGAACGAGGGGCTGGCCCTCGAGCTGACCGCTCGGTTCTACGCCGCGCGCGACTTGAATACGATCGCCAAGGTCTACCTCCGCGATGCTTACACCTGTTATGTCCGCTGGGGCGCACAGGGCAAGATGCGTCAACTGGAGCAGCGCTACCCGCAACTGCTGGAAGCGGAGACGCCAGCCCCGGTCGGTACCTTCGCGACCGAAGTACATGATCTCGACATCCTCGCGATCATTCAGGCTTCCCAGGCCATCTCCGGCGAAATGGTCCTCGATAACCTGCTTAAGACCTTGATGCGGATCGTGCTTGAAAACGCCGGCGCTCAAAAAGGCTACCTGCTCCTGGTCCGGAAAGCAGAATTGTATCTGGCCGTCGACGCCTGTGTGGAAAAACAAAATGTCGTCATGGTTGTCCACCGTGATCCAGGGCTCCCGGAGGCTCTGTTTCCCACGTCCATTATCAATTACGTTAGCCGCAGCCGGGACAAAGTACTCCTGGATGATGCCACCAGCCCGAACCAGTATTCTACTGACGAGTATTTCACGCGCCATCACCCCAGGTCCGTGCTGTGTTTCCCCATCATCAAGCAAACCAGGCTCATTGGGATGCTCTACCTGGAAAACAATCTCGCAACCCACGCCTTCACACCCGACCGGCTGGCCATCCTCGAACTGCTCGCTGCCCAGGCTGCAATCTCACTTGAAAATGCCGTCATCTATGAGGCATTGCGACAGAGTGAGGAACGTTACCGGCGCATCACCGAGGGCCTCACGGACTATCAGTATTCGGTGTGCGTCGAAAACGGAAGCCCGGTTGAGACGACCCACAGCCCAACCTGCGCCATCGTGACGGGATACACTGTTGAAGAGTTTGCCGCCAATCCCTCTCTCTGGTTTAACATGGTCATCCCAGAGGATCGCGAACGGGTCCGGGAGAGTGTTCAACAAATCCTCTCGGGACAAGACATCCCGCCCATCGAACATCGCATCCGGCGCAAAGACGGACAAACGCGATGGGTTAGCGACACGATAATCCCATTTAAAGATGCCTCAGGTAACCTCCTGTCCTACGACGGCGTCATAAAGGACATCACCGAACGTATGCAGGCTGAGAGTATTCTGAAACAGCAAAAAAACGAGCTCATAGCGATCTTCGAGAACGCTCCGTTCATCATGATGTTTCTTGATGGAGAAAGACGCATCCGGAGGGTGAATACTCTTGCCAGTTTATTCACCGGCTTATCAATTGCTGACATGGTTGGCATTCGAGTCGGGGAAGCGCTGCACTGTCTTCATGCTCTCGATAATCCCCAAGGTTGCGGTTTTGGGCCGTCGTGCCAACTCTGTACTCTACGTCAGACTGTTATGGACACCTATATGATCGGGCTAAATCATTACCAGGTTGAGGCAAGCCTGTGCCGTTTCATCAAGGGCAAAAATCAAAATGTAACATTCCTTATTTCCACTGCAAAAATAATTGTCGATAATTCCCCTTTTGTCCTGCTCAGTCTTCAGGATATTACCGAACACAGGAAGTTGGAAGAACAGTTCCGTCAAGCCCAGAAGATGGAGGCCGTTGGCACACTTGCCGGCGGTGTGGCCCATGATTTCAATAATATGCTGGGGGTAATCCAGGGTCACGCAGAACTGGCAATGGAGGAGGTTGACTCGTCCCAACCGATCTTTGCTGACCTCCAGGCCATCCTCCAGGCCGCCGAACGTTCTGTCGACCTAACCCGTCAACTGCTGGCCTTCGCTCGTCGGCAGACCATCGCTCCCAAAGTTCTCGACCTGAACGAGGCCGTCGAAGGGATGCTCAAGATGCTGCGGCGATTGATCGGTGAGGACATCGAACTTGCCTGGCTACCGGAAGCAAAGGTATGCCCGGTCAAGATGGACCCTTCCCAGATTGATCAGATCCTGGCCAATCTGTGCGTCAATGCCCGCGATGCTATTACCGGCATAGGCAAGGTCACCATCGAAACGCACTTTGCAACCTTCGATACTGCCTTTTGCGCAGATCATCTCGGGGCTATCCCCGGCGAATACGTGCTGCTGGCCGTGAGTGATGATGGTTGCGGTATGGAAAAAGAGATCCTGGTTAAACTCTTCGAGCCGTTTTTCACTACCAAGGAGGTAGGAAAAGGCACCGGCCTCGGTCTGGCCACGGTCTACGGCATCGTCAAACAGAACGGTGGATTCATAAATGTTTACAGCGAGCCGAGACAAGGAACTACCTTCAGGATTTACCTGCCGCTATATACTGCCCAGCCTGCTCAGGCCATGACGAGTGACGCAACGACTGCCGATGCACGTGGTAAAGAAACGATTCTGTTGGTGGAAGATGATCCGATGATCCTCAAAATGACCATGACTATGCTGGAACGGTATGGTTACAAGGTGATGGCCACTGCAACTCCGGGCGAGGCCATCCACCTTGCCCGCGAGCATGCCGGCGACATCCATTTGCTCATGACCGACGTGGTCATGCCCGAGATGAACGGAAGAGATCTTGCCAGAAACCTGCTGTCACTCTATCCCCATCTGAGATGCCTCTTTATGTCTGGGTATACCGCCAACGTCATCGCCCATCATGGGGTACTTGATGAGGGAGTTCACTTTATCCAGAAACCGTTTTCTATTGGCGACCTCGGCAAAAAAATCAGAGAGGTAATGGAGTGAGCTTTTTGTATATTATAGGAGTCCCGCCATTGTATTATGCTCATTGTTGTTCCTTCCCCTTTTCTATCATCAATAAGTTAAGATTACCACAGCAAATCTATTAAAATTGGGAAGGCACCTCAACTTTAGCTTGCTACTATATCCAGAAAATTACGCCGCTTCCAGAACCTAACAACAAAAAATGGATTTGGGAGAAAAGCTTATCCATGAACATCTTCACCTCAGTCGTGAGAGGATGAAGCTGAGCTTATTCCTGATCTTGTCAAACCGCCTGATGATTTTTGACTCCAAAAAAGAGACCTCGGTGGTAAATATATTTCTAAACTGAGAACCTCAGTTCCTGTTTCACATCATAGCCTTTACATCCTACATCACTCAATAACCTGATCCTTTGAGTTATTGTGTTTAGAAACCGGCTCCGGCAATTTTCAAACCCGTTTTTAGTAAACAAACCCACCAGAAGAAGGGACAAATTTACTTTGTTTATTTTACGGATTTATTTACTGCGTTTTTTCAATAAAATCCATCGAGACATGGAAAGGAACGATTGGTAAGGAAAACCATCGTTTTGTTTACTCCAAATAAACATCGATTGCTGGCTCATTATTTGTAAAACCTCATGAAACGGGGCAGAGTGAAGAAACTCTTCTTTATGTTATGGCGTTTTCGAGTTAAGGTAATTTAGAAATATGCTGACTTTCGGCACTGCATGATAATGATTTACGGATCAGGCATGTTTTTTGCTTTTACAGTTAATACCACAATTTTGCTTATTAACTGTTCGGATCCGAACAGTTAATAGCTTGTTAAGTGTAAAGAAAAATGAAAATTCGAGATTTCATTGAAGCTATTCAGAAAGCAGAATATTCAGATGGCAATGGGCCACTCGAATTGATGATAAAGTACACATGGAGCCCAGAAATATTAGATCACCAATTCCCACTTCCAAAAGGAAATTATATAACTGAAACCGGTCTTAAAGATCCTGGGTTTGGTCCTGGACCAACGCTATTTAGTGAGATTGAACTCATAAGAATTAAAACAAAAACAGCACTTCAAAAAGAAAAAAAAGCATATAAAGAAAAGGTAGAATTTTTAAAGCAGTTGATTGCTGGCTTTGAAAGTGTGTCAATTGAAGATAACTACATAGAATATAATAATAAAAACACTTAACAAAACGTTCCAGCGGAAGCCGCAAACAGCGCGGCCCCTGAGTTCCACGTTATGAAAGAAAAAGGGACAGCGGGGTCGCATCTTAATTATTAATTATTGAGAAGAAACACAACATCGAAACGCAAAAACAAAGTGGTCGAAAATTTTCAACCAAGCCTTTCACCAGAAGAACTGGTGAAGGCGGCGTTATGAAAGGAAAATAAATGACTAAACAGAACTCCCCGAAACAACCAATTTACGAACCTTCCGAGCTGGATACGAAAGTGCAACAAGCGCATCCCATGATAAAATTAGCGATTTCTGAATATCAAAAGGAGATAGCACGACTACAAAAACAGCTTGTAAAAGAACAAATCGCACATGAATCTGAAAAGCAATATTTGCTCGAACGAATTGAACAAGAAAAAGTTAATGTTACCATCCAAAGTTTTAGCGGAGAAAAATCATAAAAAATTCATAACCAACTAGTCCAGCCGACACCGGGTAGACCGCGGTTTTGAATTCTTACGCCAATGGCCCGGTACGGCTGACCAGCACGTTGTATTTAAAGACTAATATAAGAAAAATTCAAAGGTTCCAATATGAAATGGGATGACGATCTAAAAGAAGGAACACCGGTATATAACTTTGCTTCGTCAAAATCTGAAACAATTTGTTCAGTTGCAGGACCAGGAACAGGCAAATCATTCGCCATAAAAAGACGAATAGTTAGACTTATGGAAGATGGAATTAATCCAAAAAAAATACTAGCGATAACTTTCACACGTACTGCAGCCAAAGATCTTAAGACAGAAATAAGTAGTTTAGCAATAAAAGGAACAGAATCAGTTGTTGCAAAAACCCTCCATAGCCATGCTCTAAGCATATTAATGCGAAATGAAGTTATTGAGAAAACAGGTCGTTTCCCAAGAATGATTCTTGATCATGAAATTAATTCTTCTCTGCATGATCTGGATGATAGTGATTTTGGAGGGATAAAAGAAAAAAAGAAGTTAGTAGGCGAATATCTAGCAGCCTGGGCTACAATGCAAATTGATGATCCAGGATACGCAAAAAATGAAATACAAGAGAAATTTGAGAAAAGACTAATTAATTGGATGAAGTATCATAAAGGTATGCTGGTTGGTGAAGTTATCCCTCTTGCCATTGAATATTTAAAATATAACCCAGCATGTGAAGCAATTGGTTATTTCGATGTCATTTTAGTTGATGAATACCAAGATTTGAATAAAAGTGAGCAGCAATTTATTAAACTAATTCGTGGTGATGCAGAAATAGTTATCGTAGGCGACGACGATCAATCAATCTATGGGTTTAAATATGCACATCCTGCAGGAATACAAGAAGTAGATAAACTTCATGGAAAATATGAGGCTATTCCATTTGACGAATGTCGCAGATGTCCAACTACAGTTACGAAAATGGCTTCAAATTTAATAGCCAAAAATCCCAACAGAACCTTGGGAGATTTAATACCTTTTAAAACAAATCCTAAAGGTGACGTAAATATCATTCAATGGAGCCATCACGATGAAGAAATCCCAGGGATTGTACGGATAATTATAAAAGAGCTTAAAGGTGGCTTGATTGAACCAGGTGATATTTTAATACTTTCACCTCGGAGAATAATTGGCTATCAGTTGAGAGACTACCTGTTAGCTGAAAATATACCAGTCAAATCTTACTTCAGAGAATCTACGATTAAAAAAGCAGAAGTTCAAAAAGCATTTTCTTTAATCAATTTTTTATCAGAGCCTGATGACTGTATCGCTCTAAGGTATTTATTGGGTGTTGGTTCCTCATCATTTAGAGCAGCATCATACAAAAAATTAGTTAGTGAGGCAGTTAAAAGAAAATGCACAGTTCGTGAAATTTTAGATCTAATACTTAAGAAAAAAGTTGTGGTAAAAGGGGTAGCTGCGCTTTTAAAGCATTATGCAAAGATCCTAGAAGATGTTATTGCAATTAAAGACCTACTCAAAACATCTCCAGAAACACTTTTCGAAGAAAAATTCATAACAAGAGATGAATTGGAAATTGAATTCTACGAATTAAATCAAATTTATCAGGATATAATTGCTGAGTTGGGAATAGACGAAGCTAAAGATGAAGGCACGCAACAAGAATGGATCAAAACTGTATTTAATAAAATGCAGGAGCTTGTAACTAATCCAGAAATACCAGATGATATTGACCATGTCCGAATTATGAGCCTGCATTCATCAAAAGGGCTAAGCAACAAAATGGTCATAATGTGTTCAATGATCGATGAGCTTATCCCATACCTAACTAAAGACATGACTGAAGATGAGGTGGAGCATCATATACAAGAGCAACGTAGGCTTTTTTATGTAGCAACGACTAGATGCAAAGGTGATTCTTCTTATTCTGGTAAATTGATAGTGAGTTCTTTCACAAGAATATTTGGTACAAAGGCACTTCAAATGGGCATAGGGGCAAATCCAAAAAAAGATTTGAGAGTTACGACGACTAGATATGTATCTGAATTCGGAAAGGCTGCACCGACCCCTGTTTTAGGGACAACATTGATATAGAGAATTACTAAAGAATAAAAAATATTAATACAACAAGTCGTTTCTACGGAAGCCGCAAAAAACGCGGTTCCTGCAGAAATCCACGTTATTGAAGCATAGAGGCCAACTTCAACTTAGCATTAGATATTCCAGAGCACCCCTGCACGGGGAAAGCGAGAGAAAAGATGAATAAGGCTATTATCTTAACCAGATTAAGTGAGCTACTGATTGATAACCAGTTTTCCGACGGGAGCTTAAAAGGTCAATTTGGTACTAAAACAGATTATAAGAGTCGGCGACAGTATCATGACAACGCCCGAGAAGATGTAATGCTGACACCTCAATTATTTCTCACTTATATGGGCGCACAAGCATTAAAATATATAAAGCATAAAGAATCTGTTGCGCGTATTGAATGGGTCGACAGTTTCACCAAAACTTGCATGTCCAATAATTTTGTTATGATGTTAACGCCCTTTCAGTCCCCAGAGCGAGACGAGCATGAGCGTGATGAGGCAATTAATTATAGGCATACAGCTATGGCGCATTCGATTCTGCTGGATTCATCTGAATCTCCTGAAAAATCAAGTGAGTTGATTAATAAACTCGTTTATGAAGAGGTTCAATCATCACAAGGCGGGTGGCCTGAATGGAGCCTTAACAAAGGTTCAAGTAACATTATAGCCAGCGTTTACATGGCACATTTCTTATTCAAATTTCAAAATAAATATCCTAATGCATCTTTGGATAAGCCCATAGATGATATGATTCGAGATACTTTACGATATTTGAACTCAACTCATATTAATGGATTTTGGAAACAAGGAAACAGAGAATCTACAATTAGATTTTATCCAACATTGTATCTATTGGCGTTTCCCATTTATCTTCACTATGAGGGGAAAAACAGTAAAATAATTAGCGAATATCCTAAGGTAGTCAGGAAATTGTCTAAAAATTTCTATATAAGCCTGGAAGAAGAGAAGAAAGTTTTTCGAACAACTCTTCGTTATGTTCTCAATCTCTACTTCCATTCTTATTTCTCACAAGAACAACGGACCATATTCGAAAGATACAGAGATAATCTTTTAGAAGATATAATGCCTCATCTTTCAGAATTAAACTCGCATGAAATATTTGGTGCCTGTGTCCTACTAGACAGTCTTGCACATTATGAAATCCATGATAACGAATGTTTTCATATTTTCTTTGAAAATAGTAGGCTAATTGGCTCACTTTTGATTAATGAGCTTAAACAAATTGCGGCAGGCTCACTCGATGCAAATAGCTATCATAATCACGTAATTAAAATATTTAATTTCTTATTTCATCGTATTTTGGAGAATCCCAAAAAAGAACAAAGTATTGACGGTGGATCAAAAAGAGCAGATATCGTTTATTTTAATGCATCAAAAAATGGCTTCTTTCATGACTTGTCATCCAAATATGGCATTCCTTCGCCGTACATAATTATTGAATGTAAAAATTATAGCAAAGAGTTAGAAAATCCTGAACTCGATCAGTTGGCAGGTAGATTATCAATCAATAGTGGGATGTTTGGTATTTTATCCTGCAGAGATGTTCGTGATAAAAAGAAATTCAATGATCTCTGTCGATCCATAATGAATAAAGGGAAGGGATACATATTGGCTATTGATGATAATGACTGGATAAACATGATAGAAAGGAAAATTGAAAATCCAGCATATGTTGATGAATATCTTGAACTTAAAATGCGAGATATACTTCTCTGAGCCTTTACTTGATCTAGACAAGAACAAAGGGTCAACCCTTGAAATTTGACAATCGCCTGGTTCCAACCAGGCGCACAAGCCGTCGTGGCGGATTAGCATGTGATACCATGAAGGGACGCGCTGGTACAAAAACAACTTGTTTGATTATCGAAAAAGATCCCTTGAAGATTTCTATGATACAGTGCTTTTCCCAACCACCGCCTCCACACAGACCCCGCAAACTGCGCGGGCCTGGTGAGGCGGAACGTTCGGTTCCTAAAAAATTATGATCTACTGCCTTGTAAAATATGGCTCCCACTCAGAAGGGGGAAAAGAAAAAGCAGAAAACATTGTAACTGATTATTTGAGTTCACTACTCAATAATTGGCAAATCATAGATCGATATTATTTGACGTGGATGAGGGGTATTTTACACTCGCATATTTTCCTTGCCAGACCAGACTCTTTAAACAAACAATTTCATTCAGAATGGGGGCAAAGGAATCTAGAAAAAGTTGCTGCCTATTTTAAGCGGGAACCCGAGTGGACAATAGAAGATGATGATATAAAAAAGCATTATGCGCGTTGGGAGTCATCAGATTTTTTATATTTAAGAACTCATGCTTTTGAAAACAGCAGCCCTCTTTTTAGAGGCAATGATGGCACATCAATCCCTCTTTACCTGATCCCAATTGCTTACCAGGAACGGGAGTATATTAGATTCTGGGCAGAAGCATATTCTCATCACGATAACATTTGGATCGGTAGTGGAGAACTTGAGATAGAAGCCTACAAGCAAATAGCCGATCCAAAAAGTGAACTGATGGAAACAGCTCTTGATCATTGTGACAATATTGAAAAAGCTACTGGGAAACCGACATATTGTTATTTGATGAGATATTACGGAAGAAAGAAAAATGAAGAAAATAGGCTTTGTCCATTATGTGGTAAACCATGGAGCACAGGTTTAGCGAGTCAAGGGAAACATAATTTTGAGCAATTCCACTTCCGTTGCGATGATTGTCGTTTAGTCTCACATATTGCCGACACAGATGAAGACGAACGGCATGCTAGAATTGGTGAATACAAAACAAAAAAATGAAAAGCTAACCGAACCAACGCATTAACGCAGACGGGAAGAACGCTGGCGGCGCTGACGCGGCAAGTTCGGTGGCCCGCTGGTTATGCGAAACGTTAAAGCTGAGGAATATCACTGTCGCGCCCTTAAAACAATGTAGGAGGGGAACAGAATGGCTAATTTCTATTTGTTGAAGGCAAACAATCTTCCAGGTGACATAGATATCCACAGCGACATTTTATCCGTAGTGCCATCTGCGTTATCAAGAAAAAGGGCGTTAAAAACGGGCCGCGAAGAGCAGGATGAGATGGTAGATAAGCGAGGCCCGGAAAGTTGCATATTGTGCAGGCCGGAACTTAAACCTACCGGCTCCAGTGGAATTCAAATAGTAATACCGGATCGATGTGCGGACTTTTTAAATGACTTTCCGTATTTGCCAGGAGATCAAAGAGTTATTTTCTTGTGGAATAAAAATAAGGAAGTCAGGAAAAATCTAATACATAGAGTCAAACTTGCAGATTTAACTAGGGTTGATCTTTATTGGCTTCTCAAGGGGTGCATAGAAAGAGGCAAGCAATATAAAAGCAACGCGAATACTACAGATGACATAGGGTCCTATGAGGATTTGTTACGAAAAGCACCGGACCAAATGCGCATGGTCGTCGGGTTTAATTTTGGCAAACTAGCGGGTCAATCAATACCCCACTTCCATGTACAATACGGCTGGGAAGTTGTCCTGCATCCAACTGCGTTATCTGACAATACATTGAGATTGTACTTTGAGGAACTCCGTTCAGCGGATCTGATGATTCATGAAAACGAGGAAATCAGGATAGTCGCTCCATGGACGCCAATGGGACAGTATGCCTTGGATATGTATTTCGTAAACAAATACGATATATGCGAGATGTCTGATTTCGATATCAAGCTATTTTCATCCATTGGAGAGGCTGTAATCAGGAAATACCACTCCCTCG
>Ga0210085_1000850_pt1 | contig 12480 bp, 11 predicted proteins | sample China_Galinas_PW_5_FD_184866 | JGI IMG/M metagenome (GOLD analysis project Ga0210085, IMG submission 184866) | Wetland microbial communities from San Francisco Bay, California, USA, that impact long-term carbon sequestration - China_Galinas_PWC_D1... | ecosystem: Environmental > Aquatic > Marine... | reverse complement strand
CACGAGGCGGGCGTAGAGGCAGCCGCCACGGCTGATCGCCCGCCGCAGCGGCCCCCAGTCGGTCACCCCGCCGCCGGGCACGTAGCGCGAGCCCAGCACCAGGTCCGCCCGCCGGGCGGCCTCGAGCAGGCGCGGCAGGTAGGCGGGGTCGTGGGAGAAGTCGGAGTCCATCTCCAGGACCAGGTCGGCGCCGGCGGCGAGCGCGCGGCGGAAGCCGGCGATGTAGGCGGGGCCGAGGCCTTCCTTGCGCGGGCGGTGCAGGACGCTCACCTCGGGATGGCGCGCCGCCAGCTCGTCGGCGATCTCGCCGGTGCCGTCGGGCGAGCCGTCGTCGACGATCAGCACCCTGCCGGAGGCCGGCAGCTTGCCGCGCACGGCGGCGACGAAGGGCTCGATGTTCTCGGCCTCGTTGTAGGTCGGCAGGATCAGCCACGGGTCCGGCATGCTGTCGATGCTATGACCAACGCCGAGATCGCCGCCGCCCTCGATGAGCTCGGGGTTCTCTACGAGCTCGACGGCGCCGTCAAATACAGGGTGCTGGCCTACTCGACCGCGGCCAAGGCGATCCGCGAAAGCCCGGTCTCGGTCGCCGAGCTGGCTGGCGCGGGGCGGGCGACGGAGGTCCCCGGCGTCGGCAAGACGCTGGCGGAGAAGATCGACGCGCTGCTGCAGACCGGCGAGATCCCGGCCGCGGCGAAGCTGAAGGCGAAGTTCCCGCCGACCCTGATCGAGGTGACGCGGGTCCCCGGCCTGGGCGCGAAGACCGCCCGCCACCTCTACGACGAGCTGGGTGTCGCCAGCCTCGAGGACCTCAGGGCCGCCGCCGAGGCGCACGAGATCCGCTCGCTGAAGGGGTTCGGCGCAAAGGCGGAGGAGAAGATGCTCGCCGCGCTCGAGCACCTGGCCGAGACGGGCGAGGCGAGCGGCCGCTTCCTGCTCTCCAAGGTGCGGCCGGTCGCCGAGCAGCTGGCGGCGGCGCTGCGCGAGCACCCGGCCGCCAGCCGGGTCGAGGTGGCGGGCTCGGTGCGGCGCTGGACGGAGACCTGCAAGGACATCGACCTGATCGCCACCGCCGAGCAGCCCGAGCTGCTCTCCCGCCACCTCGCCTCCCACGAGCTGATCGCCGCCGCCGGGACGCCCGGGCCCAACGGGGTGCGCGCCCAGACCCACAACGGGATCTCGGTCGACCTTCGGATCGTGCCGCCGGCCGCCTTCGGCAACCTGCTGCAGCACTTCACCGGCTCCAAGGCCCACAACGTGCAGCTGCGCGAAGACGCGGTCGCGCGCGGGCTCTCGGTCTCCGAGCACGGCATCGCCGACGCGGAGAGCGGCGAGGTGACGCTCTGCGAGAGCGAGGAGGAGGTCTACTCCAGGCTCGGCTACGCCTACGTCGAGCCGGAGCTGCGCGAGGGCCGCGGCGAGCTGGCGGCGGCGCGTGAGGGGACGCTGCCCGACCTGGTCGAGCTCGCCGACGTGAAGGGCGACCTGCACTCCCACACCACCCTCTCCGACGGCCGCGACACGCTCGAGGAGATGGCGGAGGCGGCGCGGGCGCGCGGCTACGCCTACCTGGCGGTCACCGACCACTCGGCCAGCCATGGCTTCGGCGACCACGTCACCGCCGAGCGGCTCCGGCGGCGGATCGAGGAGGTCCGCGCCTGGAACGAGGGCAAGCGGGGCTTCCGCCTGCTCGCCGGCTCGGAGGTCAACATCGGCCTCGACGGCTCGCTCGACTACCCGGACGACCTCGTCGCCGCGCTCGACTGGGTGGTGGCCAGCGTCCACACCTCCTTCTCCATCCCCGAGGACGAGATGACCGCCCGGGTGCTGGCGGCGATCGAGAACCCCGACGTCGACTGCATCGGCCACCTCACCGGCCGCCTGATCGGCCGCCGCGAGCCCTACGCGATCGACGTCGAGGCGGTCTTCGAGGCCGCCGCCCGCACCGGGACGATGATCGAGATCAACGGCAACCCCAACCGCCGCGACCTCTCCGAGCAGCACGCCCGCCTCGCCGCCGAGGCCGGCGTGACGATCGTCCTCAACACCGACGCCCACGGCGCCGAGACCCTCGACTTCATGGCCTACGCCGTCGCCACCGCCCGCCGCGCCTGGCTGACCAAGGCCGACGTCGCCAACACGAGGGGCTGGCGGGAGTTCAAGAAATTGCTCAAGTAATCGGGTACGATGCCGGACCTCAATGGGGCGCAGGGGTTCTATCTGGGTATTGCAGGTTTTGTCGATCGCTCTGGCGGCGAGCGTCTGGGCGAGCCCGGCGGGGGCGTCGACCAACGTCAGCCCGAGCAAGGCGGTGCCCGTCCAGATCGGGGTTCCGTTCACGGGCGTGTGGAAAGGGACGCCGTACAGCGGCAGCAGCTACGGGAACCACTGGTGGCGTCTGCCCCAGGTCGTCCGGCCCGGCGACACGGTGCAGGTCGCGGTCGACGCCAGGCAGAGCAGCAATGCGGTCAACCTCTGCTTGATCTCGCCCGTCGACGACTTCGGCGCCGCTGACGCGTTCTCCGCATGCCGGTACAACGGCGAAACCTACGTCGGCGAAGGCGACCAGGACCGGGTGCTGCTGACCTACGAAGGCGCCTCCGGCAACGCCTACCTCGTCACGTACGGGGGCTGCTACCTCGACCCAGGTGAGATGTGCGAAGGCTCATACGGCCAATACACCGCCACGATCGAGCAGATCAAGACCCTGGTCAGCATCGGCCTCTCGATCCCGCCGGCGCTGCCGCCGGCCTTCACCCTCGTCGCCAACCTCGTCTACGGCGACAACACGCCTGCCGCCGACGGCATCCCCGCCTTCCTGCAGTGGCGGTTCGTCGCTCCGCGCGGCAGCGATCCCGAACCGTTCTCCAACCTGATCACCGCCACCTCGCTCGGCGGCGCCGTCACCTTCGCCGGCAGCGTCCCGACCCCGGCCGAGGGGCGGAAGATCCAGCTGCGGACCTGCGTGGCCCAGCCAGGAAGCACCGAGGTGCAGTGCGCTGAGTCGGTGCGGACGACGGTCAGCGCGTCGCCGTGCTCCCGGGCGCTGAAGAGCCGCTCCGTCAAGGCCCGCAAGGTGCGGCGGCTGAAGAAGAGCCTGCAAAGGGCGCGCCGGCATCGGGCCAAGCGCCGCGCTCACCGCATCCACCGAACGCTGAAGAAGCAGCAGCGACGCCTCCGCAAGGCAAAGCGGTCGGTTCGGATCCACTGCGCCTGATCGCTGCGGCGACTGGTGACTTCGCCCCCCTATAGGCGGGTAAAAGCACCAGTCGCTCAGACCGAGAGGCGGTCGCTGCGCAGGCCCGGGGCGCGCATCAGTTCGATCGGCTTCCAGGCGGCGGTGGGGATGACGTAGAACTTGACGCCGTCGCGCTGCTCGACGCCTAGCACCGCGGCCTCGCGGGTGTGCCAGGCGAGGGAGACGATCAGGGCGTAGCCGGCGCCGACCACGGCGACGCCGGGGAAGAGGACGCCGAGGACGCCGGCGGCGACCGCGGTGAAGGCGATCGGCCAGAGCCGGCCGATCGCGATCCGGGCCGGGGACTCGGGCGGCAGCGAGGTGTCGGTGCGGGCGCGGGCGAGGGCGTCGCGGACGTCGTCGGCGGCGCGGGCGGGGCGGCCCAGGTAGAAGCCGATCGCCAGCGAGGCGAGCCACCAGCCGGCGGCGACGAGGATCGTCAGGGTGCTGCCGTCGCGGTTGGCTCCGACCGCGGCGATCGCGCCCAGCGCGGTCGCCTCGGCGCCGGTCAGGAAGACGGTGACGCGGAGCAGGTCCGTGTAGGGCACGGGCGCCCTACTCGGCCAGCCACTCAAGGATCCGCAGCCATCCCTGCGGTCCCTCGACCGTGACGTCGGACTCCTCGGCGAGCTCGGCCGGGGCCTCGGGGGAGACGATGCCGACGCAGACGGCGGTCCGCAGCTCGCCGGCCTCGCGCAGCTCGCGCAGGCGGCGGAAGGCGTCGAGGTCGGTGCGGTCGTCGCCCGCGTAGACGGCGCAGTCGAGCCCGTCCCCGGCCAGCAGCGAGCCGACCGCGGAGTCCTTGCCGCCGCCCCCGGCCGGTCGCAGCTCCAGCACCTTGCGCCCCCAGTGCGGTTTCAGCCCGGCCTTGCCGGCGGCGATCGCGATCTCGCCCGCCCGGCTCTGCGCCCGCGCCTCGTCCTCGGCGCCGCGCCAGTGCAGCGCCTGGATCGGTCCCTTGTCCTCGCCGCGCAGCCCGACCGCGGCGAGCTGCCCGGCGTCGAGGCCGGCGACGAACTCGGCCGCGTCGCCCTCGCGGCCGTCCAGCGAGGGGTCGGGAGCCGGCGCGTCCTCGCCGGGGAGCAGCAGCTCGAGCCCGTGGTTGCCGGCGTAGGCGACCCCGTCGAGGCCGACCAGCTCACGCGCCTTCAGCGCCTGCCGGCCGGAGACGCAGCCGACCAGGCCGCAGCGACCGCTCAGCGCGGCCAGCGCCCGCCGGGCCTCCTCCGGGACGCGCACGTCCTCGGCCCGCTCGACGATCGGCGCCAGGGTGCCGTCGACGTCGGTGAGCACGGCGGCACGGCCCGGGTCCTCGCGCAGCGGGGCGAGGAGGTCGCCCCAGGCGGCTTCCCCTGTCTCAGTTTCGCGAGACACGGCATCTAGTATCGCGGCATGCCGCCCGTCGCCGACTCCTGGTCCTCGAACCAGACCCTGAAGCTGGCGGTGGTGGGCACCGCGGCGGGCGTCTTCAGCGGCCTCTTCGGGGTCGGCGGCGGCACCGTGATCGTGCCCCTGCTGGTCGTCTGGTTCGGCTACGGGGAGCGGCTGGCGACCGGCACCAGCCTCGCCGCGATCATCGTGATCGGGGCGCTCGGGGTGCTCCTCCAGGGCGGCGTCTACGGCAACGTCCACGTCCTCACCGGCCTGCTGCTGGCGATCCCGGCGATCGTCGGCGTCGTGCTCGGCACCGCGATCCAGCAGCGCATCCCGCAGCGCGCCGTCTCCTATCTCTTCGCCGGGCTGCTGATCGCGATCGCGATCGAGCTGATCGTGCCGTGAGCGGAGCCGTGGCCGCGTGAACGAGCTGCTCGCGGTCCTGATCGCCGTCGCCGGCGGCCTCGCCGGCGGCCTGGTCGGGGTCGGCGGCGGCGTCCTCTTCGTGCCGGCGCTGACCGTCTTCCTCGGCCTCTCCCAGGTGGAGGGAGAGTCGACCTCGCTGCTGATCATCGTCATCGTCGCCCTGGTCGGCACGATCCGCCAGCGCGGCTACGGCAACGTCAACCTGCGCGACGGGCTCGTGATCGGCGCGCTCTCGCCGCTCGGCGTCCTCGCCGGGGTCGCGATCGCCAACGGCGTCTCCGAGCGGGCGCTGCAGCTCGCCTTCGCCGCGCTCGCCCTCGCGATCGCCGCCCAGCTCATCCGCCGAGCCCGTTCCTCGCCCTGAGAATCCCACCTGGGACGGGGGCGCGAGGCTCCCCATCGTCTACGCTCACTTGGTGGATTCGCTCACCTGGGAAGGCGATCTGCCGCACCTGCGCTCTCCGATGATGGTCTGCGCGTTTCGCGGCTGGAACGACGCGGCGGCGGCCGCGTCGACGGCGCTGACCTCGATCGCGACGGCGCTCGACGCCGAGCCGATCGCGACGGTCGACCCGGAGGAGTTCTTCGACTTCCAGTCGACCCGCCCGACGATCAGCATGGACGAAGGCCGGGCCCGCCGCATCGACTGGCCCGAGAACCGGCTCGTCGCCGCCCGCGTGCCGAGCGCCGACCGCGACCTGGTGCTGCTCGACGGGACCGAGCCCAACCTGCGCTGGCGCACCTTCTCGGAGACGATCACCACCGCCGCCGACACCCTCGGGGTGGAGCTGGTGATCTCGCTGGGGGCGCTGATCGCCGAGGTCTCCCACACCCTGCCGGTGCCGATCACCGGCCTTGCCTCCAGCGCCGAGCTGGTCGAGGACCTGGAGCTGGAGCGCTCCAACTACGAGGGCCCGACCGGGATCGTCGGCGTCGTCCACGACTTCTGCCGCGGCGCCGGCATCGAGTCGGCCTCGCTGTGGGCGGCGGTGCCGCACTACGTGGCGGCGGTTCCCAACCCGAAGGCGGCGCTGGCCCTGCTGCGCCGCCTCGAAGGGCTGACCGGGATCGCGGTCGAGGCCTCCGAGCTGGAGGAGGAGACGACCGATTACGAGGAGCAGATCGGCCGCGCCGTCGCCGCCAACCCGGAGATCGAGGAGCTGGTCTCCCGGATCGAGGCCGAACAGGTCGACCTGATGGGCGACGAGGTCGAGGAGCTGCCCTCGGCCGACACCCTCGCCCGCGAGTTCCAGCGCTTCCTCCGCCAGCGCGGCAACGGCGGCTGAGCCCTCAGCTCCCGGCGACCTCCGCGCAGAGCTCCGCCAGCCCGATCGCCTCGACCCCCGGGCCGAGCGGGAACCTCTCCTCGCCCGGGTAGGCGACGAAGCTGCGCTCCGGCCGCAGGTCCTCGAGCGCCGAGCGGAAACCGCGACCGACCTTCGGGGCGAGGCTGCGCTTCACCTCGATCGCCCACTCGCGCCCGTCGCCCCAACTGAGCACCAGGTCGACCTCCGCGCCGGCGCCGGTGCGGTAGAAGCTCGCCTCCGCGCGGTCGCCGGCGACGGCGACCAGGTTCTCGATCGCGAAGCCCTCCCAGCTGCCGCCGGCGACCGGGTGGCCGAGAACCGCCTCCTTGTCGCCGAGGCCGAGGAGGGCGTGGGTCAGGCCGCTGTCGCGGACGAAGACCTTGGGCGAGCGGACCATCCGCTTGCCGACGTTGGAGAGATGAGGGGGAAGGCGGCGGACCAGCAGCAGGTCGACCATCAGGTCCAGGTAGTGGCCGACCGTGGTCCCGCTGAGACCGAGGCCGCGGGCGAGCTGGGAGGCGTTGAGCAGGCCGCCCTGCTGGTGCGCCAGCATCGTCCACAGCCGTCGCAGGGTCTCGGCCGGGATCCTCGGGCCGAGCTGGGGGACGTCGCGCTCCAGATAGGTGCGGATGAAGTCGCGCCGCCAGCGCAGGCTCGGCTCGTCGCCGGGGGCGAGGAAGCTGTCCGGGAAGCCGCCGCGAACCCAGAGCCGGTCGAGCTGCCCGCCCCCGACCTCGGTGAGGTCGAAGGGGTCGAGCTCCAAGGAGGAGACGCGGCCGGCCAGGGTCTCGCCGCTCTGGGCCAACAGCTCGATCGCCGCGGAGCCGAGCAGGAGGAAGCGGCCGTTGCCGCGACCCGCGCGGCGGCCGCGGTCGATCGCTCCGCGCAGCGTTTCGAACAGACCGGGGGTGCGGTGGATCTCGTCGAGGACGACGAGCTCGTCGGCGTGGTCGGCGAGGTAGAGCTCGGGCTCCGCCAGCCGCGCCCGGTCGGCCTCGGACTCGAGATCGAGGTAGACGGAATCGCGGCCGGCCGCCACCTCCAGGGCAAGCGTCGCCTTGCCCACCTGCCGCGGTCCGACCAGCACCACCGCGGGAGCCTCCGCCAGCCGTGCCGTGACCTCGGGCAGGATCCTTCGCTGGATCTCATTCATCCTTGTAATCTACAACTAGAGATTGAGATTTACAAGGATACTGGACCCGAAAGCCCTCAGCTCTCCGCGGCGGGGCAGATCAGCCGGTAGTCGCACCAGCCGCAGACGGTGGGGGAGGGGCGGGGCTCGAAGTCCTGGCCGAGGATTCCCTCGCCGACCTGGAGCACGGTGCGCTCGACCCGCTCGGCGTCGTCGGGGCGGGTCGGGGCCGGCACCTTCTCGGCGTCGAGCACGTAGTAGTAGCTGCCGGTGGCGGCCTCGATCTCCCATGCCTCGCGCGCCGCCAGCCGGTAGAGGGCGAGCTGCAGGTCGCTCTCCAGCTCGGCCGCCGTCTTGCGTTCGCCGGTCTTGTAGTCGATCAGCTCGTAGTCGCCCTCGGGCAGCCGGTCGACCCGGTCGACCCGGCCGCGGACGTGGTGCTCGCCGACCTTGATGTCGAATTTGCGCTCCAGCCAGACCGGTTCGGAGTCGGAGATGCGCTCGCGTTCCCAGTAGAGGCGGAGCGCCTCGCGGGCGCGGTCGCGGAACTGCAGCTCGTCGTCGGTGGTGCCGAAGCCGGTGCGCCGCCAGCCGGTCTCGAAGAGGCTGTTGAGCAGCCGCAGGCCGTCCTCGTCGTCGGCCGGCGGTTCCTTGTGGAAGCGCTCGAGGACGTTGTGGAAGAGGATCCCGAAGCGCTGGTTGATCGTCGGCTCCTGGGGGATGCCGAAGACGCGCGCGAACTTGTACTTGAGCGGGCAGGTCAGGTAGAGGCTGAGGTCGGAGGCCGAGAGGCTGAGGCGGCCGTCCCCGCGGCGCGGCAGGAAGGCCTCCAGCGAGGGCTCCTCGCGGGCGGCGATCAGCTCCAGGCGGCGGTCGCGCTCCTGCTCGGAGCCGAGCAGGTAGGAGTCGAGGCCGGAGGCGTCCAGCTCGGCCTGCTGCTCGGGCGTGGCCACCTGGCGCAGCAGGCCGTTGACCGCCTCGACCGCCTCCGCGGTCGGCTCGTCGCCGGGGCGCTGGGCGAGTGCCGCCAGCTTCAGCAGCTCCAGGTAGCGGGCGATCGCCCGGTTGACGTCGATCGCGGTGTCCAGGCGCGGCTCGGAGAGCTCCCGCCCCGCCCGCCAGGAGGCCTCCAGCACCTGCTCGCGCAGCTTGCGGTAGGTCGCGTGCAGGCCCTCGGCCGGGCCGAACAGCTCCTCCTCGTGGACCTCCTCGGCCGCCTCGGCCGCGGCCAGGGCCTCGGCGTAGTAGCGGCTCGGCCGCGCCTCGCCGTCCTCGCCGCGGGAGAGCCGCGAGAGGACCAGGCCGGTGCGCGCGGGCCAGCCGATCCGGGCCCACTCGTGCTCGGCCTCCATCCCCAGCACGAAGACGTGGTCGAAGCCGATCCCCTTGACCGCGTCGGCCGCCACCCCCAGCACGGCGCGGGGGGTGCGCGGCTCCTCGCCGCCGGCCGGCTCGACCCCGGCCTCGGCGACCGCGCTCAGGTAGGCGACGAAGCCGCGGGTCGAGCCGTGCGGCTCGCGGCGCGCCCAGGCGGTCGCCAGCTCGGCGAGGCGGGAGAGGGCGAGCAGCCGCTCGGCCACCTCGGGCTGGGCGGCGAAGAGGCGCTGGCGGCGCAGGCCCACGCGCTCGATCAGGCGGCGCACGAAGACGTCGGCGCGGCGCTCCTCCATCGCCCGCGCGGCGGCCCGGTAGAGCTTGAGGAAGGACTGGAAGCGCTCGCGCGCCTCGGGCTGGAACTGGGGGCTGTCGAGGGCGGCTTCGCAGGCCGCGACCATGTCGAGCTTGCGCCGCCGGGCGATCGTGGTCAGCCGCGCCAGGTCGCCGGAGCGCAACTCGATCGGGGGGCGGGTCAGGGCGCGGGCCGCCGCCGCCGAGTCGTCGGGGGCGGCGAGCACCCGCAGCCAGGCGATCGCGTCGCGCACCTCGGGCTGCTGGAAGAGCGCGGTCGGGCCGGAGAGGTGGAAGGGGATCCCGCGCTCCTCCATCGCCGCCGCGACCGCGCCGCCGTCGCGGCCGGGGTCGGCGAGCAGGACGCAGATCTGCTCGGGGTCGGTCCCGGAGGAGATCAGGTGCTCGGCCTCGCGCGCGGCCGCCTGCGCCTGGGCGCGCTCGCCGGCGCAGCGCCAGAAGCGGACCCTGGGATCGCGGAAGCGCCGCTCGAGGACGACGACGTCGCCGGCGGGGTGCAGCTCGCGGTACCAGGCGCCGGCCTCGGAGCCGGGCTCGCCGCTGTCCTCCTCGAGCGCGTAGAGGTGGCTCGGGTTGGCCGCCGCCAGCGACTCGAGGATCGCCAGCTGCGCCCTGGTCGCCTCCTCCAGCTCGTCGACCATCAGGTAGGCGAAGCGCTCGCCCAGCCGCGCCAGCACGTCGGGGCGCTCGACCAGCAGGCACTCGAGGGCGAGGAAGACGTCGCCGCGGTCGAGGCTGCCGGACTCGGCGAGGATGCGGTCGTGGGCGGTGTAGAGCTCGGCGAAGTCGAGCCGCCGCGCCGCCGCCTCCCGCGCCGCCTCGTCGGTCGCCGCCTCGAGGTCCGCCCGCGCCCGCTCGCCGAGGGTCGTCGGGCCGACCCGGTCGGCCTTGAGCGCGTCGATCCGGGCCAGCAGGCGGGCCAGCAGGCCGGCCGGGTTGCCGCGGATCTCGTGGCGGCGCAGGGGCAGCTGGTCGAGCCGGTCGAGCAGCATCGCCAGCCGCTCGGCCGGTCCGAGGACGTCGAAGAAGGGGTCGAGGCCGGCCGCCTCGGCGTGCTCGCGCAGCAGTCGCTCGCCGACGCTGTCCCAGCCGCCGATCCAGAGCTCCTCGAAGGGGCCCGGGAGCAGCGCCTCGGAGCGCTCGCGCAGGCGGCGCGCGGTGGCGCGGGTCGAGCCGATCACGAGGATCCGCTCGGGCGCGGCCCCGGCGGCGACCAGCTCGGCGAGGCGGCGGGCGAGCAGGTCGGTCTTGCCGGTCCCGGGGGCGCCGAGCAGCAGCAGCGGCCCCTCGCCGTGGGCGGCGACGCGCTCGCGCGCCGCCTCGTCCCCGGTTGCCGTGCCTTGCTCCTGGCGCATCGCCCAACGCTAGCGCGCCGTAGTCTCCCGGTCGATGGAGCTGCTCAGCGCCGACTGGCCCGAGATCTGCCGCCGCCTCGTCGCCGCCCAGCGCGAGGTCTTCGCCGCCACCGCCAGCAGCGCCGAGCGGACCGTCTACGACGGGGTCGGCGAGGGCGGCGACCGGGCGCTGGAGATCGACCGCCGCTGCGAGGACGCGGTCTTCGCCGAGCTGGAGCGGCTGGCGGAGGCGGGCGCCTCCTTCGTCGCCGTCTCCGAGGAGCGCGGCGAGGTCGCCTTCGGGGAGGGGGGCGAGGCCCGCGTGGTGATCGACCCGATCGACGGCTCGCTCAACGCCCGCCGCACGATCCCCTCCCACAGCCTCAGCATCGCCGTCGCCTCGGGCCCCTCGATGGCCGACGTCGAGTTCGGCTTCGTCCACGACTTCGGCGCCGGCGAGAGCTTCAGCGCCCGCCGCGGCGACGGCGCGCGGCTGAACGGGGCCGCGATCGCCGTCGCCGCCGAGGCGGAGCGGCTGGAGGTGGTCGGCCTCGAGTCGGCGGAGCCGGAATGGGCGCTGCCGGTGCTGGAGCGGCTGGCGGGGAGGGTGTACCGGCTGCGGGTGGTCGGCTCGATCGCGATCACCGCCTCCTACGTCGGCGCCGGTCGCTTCGACGGCATGCTCAGCATCCGCTCCTGCCGCTCGGTCGACGCCGCCGCCGCGCAGCTGATCGTGCGCGAGGCCGGCGGCGCCGTCGCCTTCGGCGAGCTCGGCCTGGAGGCCGCCCCGCTCGACCTCGACGCCCGCTATCCGGTCGCCGCCGCCCGCAGCGCTGCGGCGCTCGAGACGCTCCTCGCCGCCCAGCGCGCCTGACCCGACCCCGCCGCCGCGTCGTCATCCCGCGGGATGCGCAACCGGGGGGTGGCGGGCGTTTGAGAACATGTGTTCGTGAAGAACATACGTTCGATAGACTCGGCATCCGCACGAGGCAGCAACAGGACGACAAGGGGTAATCGATTCATGGCAACCGAAAGCAGCAAAAACAGCAGCAGCACCGACAAAGCACAGGCAAAACGCGCCACCACGGAAGCGAAGAAATCGGCCACCGGAGCGAAGAAATCGGCCGGAGCCAGCGCCAAAGCCGGTAAACGCGCGGCGGCCAAGACCGTCGCCGCCGAGAAGCCGCAGGCCCAGTCCGTCGCCGAAGCCGTCGTCGACGTGCCGGTCGGCGCCGTGCTCAGCGTCAGCGACCGCCTCTCCGACCTGGTCGATCCGTGGACCGACCGTGGCAGCGCGGAGAAGCAGCTCAAGTCCTACCGGACGCAGGTCCGCAAATCGCTGAAGCGCACCGAGCGCCGCGGCGCCAGCGCCCGCCGCAAGGCGACGACGGAGGCACGCCGCACCCGCACCCGGGTCGAGCGCGAGGCGCGCAGGCGCCAGAGCGCGGTCGGCAACAGCCTGAAGCGCAACCGCGACGAAGTCGAGCAGCGCGTCCGCCGCGCCCTCGACGAGCAGACCTCGCGCGCGCAGGGCCTGGTCGAGCAGGTCGGCGATCAGCTGTCGGCGCTGAGGTAGCGCGACCTCGCATCCCGCAGTGACGAGCGCCCCGGGCAACCGGGGCGCTCGTCGTTTCAGCGCCCCGTGACCGTGACCGGCAGCGAGTTTCCCGGGGCATAGGCCCAACCTGCCTGCGCGGGGACGCGGGCGCGGAAGAGGAAGCGGACGCCGCGGCTGTCGTCGTCGCTGAAGGCGTAGGGGAGGCGGAAGCGGCCGCGGCGGTCGGTGCGGACCGTGCGGAACTCGCTCCAGGGCAGGCCGGGGAGGCGGAACTGCAGCTCGACCGAGAGCCCGGCGCGGGGGACGCGGTCGCGGCCGGCGGTCACCCGGCCGACGAACCGCACGGGCGCGCCGCCGACCCTGGCGGACTCCCGCGACGCCCGCATCCGCACCGCGGTGGGGACGAGCAGGCGCAGCCGCCG
>Ga0210085_1000849_pt1 | contig 12490 bp, 10 predicted proteins | sample China_Galinas_PW_5_FD_184866 | JGI IMG/M metagenome (GOLD analysis project Ga0210085, IMG submission 184866) | Wetland microbial communities from San Francisco Bay, California, USA, that impact long-term carbon sequestration - China_Galinas_PWC_D1... | ecosystem: Environmental > Aquatic > Marine... | reverse complement strand
AACGCGCCCCGGCAGGAAGTACCCCAGAGTTTCCATGAAGCCTATTGGAAAATGGCGTGCTTCCAACACCTAGATGTGATGCGTTTCCTTAAGTGAATGACGCTTTTCTCTTAAGTGAATGCCATTGCCCCGACGAGCAGGGTTTCTTCGACGACGTTGAAGACCTTGATGATCTTGCCGCTGTGGTCGCCGGTTACGCGATAGTGATGACCAATTTCGACGGCCGTTTCGCTCATCTCGTGCACCTCTTTTCGTTGTGTCCGCAGACCGGAGGCTAACCCGCCGGCGGATATTTCGAGCCCATATGACGACACTTCCGACCGCAATTTGCAATGCCTCTTTTACTCGGCGAGCCTTCGGAATAATGATGGGTGTACTGGACAAGATGTCGTTCGCCGCGCACAGGGGACATTGATGTCCTCCACCCGGGGCGGGGCGCGATCGGAGCCGTGATTTCCCCGTTTACCGTGAAATTCGCACCGACGACGTTCCGTCTCGCCTATGACTGTCACAAGCTCTGAGGCAGCCAACTGCGCGGTTGCGATTTGGCTGTGTCTATTGCGATCCCGAACCCCTTAGCCTTTTACAATTGATATTTCAGAATACTCTTATATACTAACGGTTGTCAGTCGGCTTGCCGTATCGCCACTGGCTCCAACGACAAGGCTTTGTCCATTCCCCATTTTATCCGTCGACTGACAGGTATGATCGAGATGAAGAAGATCGCAACCCTCGCTTCCACCCTCGCGCTTTCACTGGCCTCGGTATCCGCCAGCGCTTGGTGGGGCAGCCCTTATCCCTACGGTGCATACGGCATGACCCAAGAGCAGCAGAAGGCCGTGCTGACGCAGCAGGCCAAGGCCATGGAGCAGATGCGGGCCATGCATCGCCGAATGGCTGAGCAAATGGCCAGCCGGCAGGCCGAGATGGCCAAGCGCATGCAAGAGCAGGGTACGAATCCAGAGGCTATGGATTTCCCCGGCCCCATGGGCCCGTGGAACGACATGGGACCCTGGAGAGGCATGGACCCCTGGGGTGCCGGGGATCCATGGAGCGCTATGAATACACCCGAATTCCCGACGATTCCTGAGATGCCGGCAATGCCCGAGACGCCCTCCTTTGGCGAGATGCCCGAATATCCGACCATGCCAGCCATGCCAGAAATGCCGGAGCCTTCCGCCATGGATATGCCCCAGCCGCCGGTTCCGTCCTTCATGAAGGACCATTACTCCAACCTGGATGCCTACCGCGCCAAGGTAATGAAGGAGTCCAAGGCCCGTCGCGAAAAAGCTGTGAAGGAGATGACCGAGCGCCGTAAGGAAATCGAGGCCCATCGTCATGCGCGCCCCCACCCCCATCATTATGGCTCAGGATTCATGCCGCCTTACGCCAAGAAGACCCATGCGCCCGAGATGCCCGCTTCAGCGTCGAAGGCGACGCCTGCTGCAGAAGTCCCGTCCGCTGAGGCTGCGCCCGCCCCCGCCCCCGAGCCGGCATCGGCTCCGGCACCTTCTGCAGCGTCCACACCGGTTGCCCCGACACCCGGCGCAGAGGTCGCTCCGCCCATGCCCGCTCCCATTCCGGGTCCTCACGGCTGAGAGATCCTTCCGCTGAGATCTTCACAAGAGGCACCGCCGCCTTGGGGTGCCTCTTTTCCGTGCGGGGCCAAGCATCACCGATGAGCCCGGATCGGAACGGGCACCACCGAGCTTGCGAGCCGGCAAGTCCCGAAGCGGTGTCGGGATCGTCCTGGTAGCGGGCTCGAATCTCCCCTGGCTGCGAGACCCACCTCGACACAGCAGACTTCTACTGACCAACTACCGCAGCCCTTGCTGAATGGGCCAAGGCGGTACCATGAAAGTCCGCGCCGGAGGCGCTCCAAGCCCCGTCGTCGCCCCCCCTTACCATCGGCTCCACTACAGCCAGAGAACCTCCGATCGGGCCGTTCCTCCGATCATCCACCGGTCCACCACACCGAAAATGCCTGCTGGCGCCCAGTCAGTAATCTTACGGCTGGTTAATGTTCGGAACCCTCGTGTGAAGGGGACGGTCGTTAAGGAATGCACCCTGGTTTCGATCCTGATGCGCGACGCACGATGTCTCTCATCCGGGGTGCTGCTGGCATTGTCGATGAAGGGCTTAGTAACATCTCTTTCGGGGCATCGAAGACCTGCATCGCCGAAATCGAGCCGCCCTCGGCTCTCACTTGCATAAGGAATCGAAGAAATGACGGCAGAACCCGCCAAAGCAGACGTTTCCCTATCCGTCCCCAGTCAAGGGCCAGCCAGCGTGTCCCGAGCCGCGTTCGCGCGGCTGCGTACCGACGTCAATGGGCGCATCGTCGGGCAGTCGGCCCTGGTGGAGCGGTTGCTCATCGCCTTGCTGGCAGAGGGACACCTCCTGGTCGAGGGGGCGCCCGGGCTGGCCAAGACCACGGCGATCAAACATCTCGCGGGTCGCATCGAGGGCGATTTCCAGCGGGTACAGTTCACTCCTGACCTGCTCCCCGGGGATCTGACAGGCACCGACGTCTATCGCCCGGAGACGGGCAGCTTCGAGTTTCAGCCCGGTCCCCTGTTCCACAACCTGGTGCTCGCCGACGAGGTCAACCGTGCCCCGGCCAAGGTCCAGTCCGCCCTCCTGGAGGCCATGGGGGAACAGCAGATCACCGTGGGCACAAAGACCTACGGGCTACCGGACCTGTTTCTGGTCATGGCAACCCAGAACCCCATCGAGCAGGAGGGCACCTATCCCCTGCCGGAAGCTCAGATGGATCGCTTCCTGATGCACGTGCGGGTGGACTATCCGCAGGCGTCCGCCGAGCACAGCATCCTGGACATTGCCCGCACCGAGGCGAGCCGGCGACGCGCTGCGGCGCCGGCGCCGGAGGTGCTGGTGACCAAGGAGCAAGTCTTCGCCGCCAGGGACGAGGCCATGGCCCTACACATGGCACAGGATCTCGAAGAGTACCTGGTGCAGCTGGTCCTGGCGACCCGCGACCCCTCGCCCTACGGGGATGATCTGGCGCGCCTGGTGGATTACGGCGCCAGCCCCCGCGGGACCATTGCCTTGGACAGTTGCTCGCGCGCCCATGCCTGGCTGCGCGGGGCAGACTATGTCACCCCCGACGACGTGCACGCGGTAGTCTTCGACGTGCTGCGCCATCGCGTCTTGATGAGCTACGAGGCCGAGGCCGCGGGTATCGACGCGGACCGCTTCGTCGATGATCTGCTAGCTCGGGTCCCCATGGTCTGATGAAAGGTCCCGCAGATCGCAACGTCCGCGTGAGCGTCGAGGACCTGATCAGCCTGCGCCGCCGGGTCGAGGGACTCCGGCTCAGGCGCGGTCGCCCCTCGCACTCGACCATCACCGGCGCCCACCGCTCGCGCTTTCGCGGCCGCGGCATGGACTACCTGGAGTCTCGCCACTACCAGGCCGGTGACGACATCCGCAATATGGACTGGCGCGTAACGGCCCGCGCCGGGCGCCCCCACGTGAAGCTCTACGAAGATGAGCGCGAGCGCCCCGTGGTGACCCTGGTGGACCTGGGCCCCAGCATGTTCTTCGGTACCCGTGGGGCCTTCAAGTCGGTCGTGGCCGCCCGCCTCGCCGCCCTCCTGGGCTGGGCGGCGATCGCCAACCACGACCGCATCGGGGCGCTGCTGTTCAACGGCGAGCACCATGAGCTGCAGCCGGCGGGAGGCAGGCGCTCGATCATGCGCCTGATCCGCGCGCTTGTCCTGGCCGGTGACCCGGCGTCGGGCCTCTCTCGTTCCGCCGATCCGGGTGCCCTGTCCAAGGCGTTGGCGCGTCTGCGCCGAGTCGCTAGACCGGGCAGCCTGGTTTTCCTGATCTCGGATTTCTATTCCATGGACGGGGAGAGCGGCCGGCACTTGGCGCAGCTGCACCGACACAGCGACATCGTCGCCTGCCATGTGGCCGATCCCCTGGAAGTGGCACCGCCCCCCGCCGGGCGCTATGGTGTCACCGATGGTAGCCGCACCGCCTTGCTCGATACCCGCTCGCGGCCGGGTAGGAACGCCTACAGGGACCATCTGGAGCGCTATCGCGAGGAAATCCTGGGCCTCACCACTGAGCGTGGTATCCCCCTGATCCGTTTTTCCACCGAGGATGATCCGGCCACCCGTCTGGCCGCCGGCCTGGACATTCTCGGACGGCAGCGGCAAGGGAGTTTGGAGGTCGCGGCATGAATGCGCTTCCCACGGCGGGCCAAGATTTGCCCCTGCGCGACATCCACGCCCCAGCGCTACCGGGCATCTGGCCTCCGGCTCCCGGCTGGTGGGTCCTGGCGGGCGTCGGTCTGGTGTTGCTCGGCCTCGGTCTGTGGTGGCTGTATCGCCGCTACCGACAGGCCCAGCGCCGCCGGCGGATTCTCGATCATCTCGCCGATCTTCCCGGTCGCGCCACCGGAGCCCTTTTGGCCGCGGAGGTCTCGGCCCTGCTCAAGCGGGTCGCCCTGACCCGCTATCCTCGGACAGAGATCGCAGCCCTCACGGGGACGCCCTGGCTGGAGCTCCTCGATCGTACGGGTGGAGGAGGACGTTTCGCCCGGGGACCCGGCCGAGTGCTGGCCGAGGGCCCCTATGCACCGGCGCCCGACTTCGATGCAGATGCACTCCTGGCCCTGGCCGGGGACTGGATTCGGAGGAACCTGTGAGTCTCCAGCTCGCCTGGCCCTGGGTCCTGGTGGCACTGCCCCTGCCGCTGATCGTCTACCGACTGCTGCCGCGGGCACAAGAGCGCCCGGCGAGTGCTCTGCGCATCCCCTTTTTCACCGCCCTGGCCGCAACGCGGATCGACCCGTCGACACCCCACCGCTGGCGCGCCCTGCTCGGGGCCTTGGCCTGGATACTGCTCGTAACCGCGGCTGCCCGCCCCCAGCTGATCGGCGATCCCGTTCCCCTGCCCATGGAGGGACGCGATCTGATGCTGGCGGTGGACATCTCCGGCTCCATGGTGGAGGAGGACATGGTCATCGGTGACCGAGTGGTGGACCGCCTGACCGCGGTGAAGGCGGTGGCCGGGGACTTCATCGAGCGCCGGAAGGGCGATCGCATCGGCCTGATCCTCTTCGGTGCCCAGGCCTATCTGCAGGCGCCCCTCACCTTCGACCGACAGACGGTGCGCACCCTGCTCTTCGAGGCAGCAGTGGGGCTCGCCGGACGGGAGACCGCCATCGGTGATGCCATCGGCCTGGCGATCAAGCGCCTGCGCGACCAGCCCGAAGGAAACCGCATCCTGATCCTGCTCACCGATGGTGCCAACACCGCCGGGAGCATCGACCCCATCAAGGCCGCTGAGCTGGCTGCCCGGGAAGGCGTGCGCATCTACACCATCGGCGTCGGCTCCGAGCAGCGCACGGGACCTTTCGGCCTGCGCATGGGCGGCGCGCGCATCGACGAGCGCACACTCCAGGCCATCGCCAAGGAGACCGGGGGGCGTTACTTCCGCGCCCGCGACGTGGCGGACCTGCAGGCGATCTACGGCATGCTGGACAAGCTGGAGCCGGTTTCATCGGACGAGCAAACCTTCCGCCCGATCAAGGAGCTCTTCCAGTGGCCCTTGGCAGCGGCGCTGCTACTGAGCGCCCTGCTAGGGCTTGCCGGAGCCGGGGCATTCGCGACGCTGAAGGATCTACTCGGGCGGCGACCCGGGGTGGTGAAAGACTCCGCGGGATTGCAGTCGTCTTAGGGCCCATGAGCCCTTCAGCCTGCCTCGGGTACGAGACAAGGCCGTCTCCCTCTTCGTGATTGCACATCGATCCCATTGGTGCTCCTATCCATGCTATCGGACTTCCATTTCCTGACTCCCGAATGGTTTCTGGCCCTCCTGCCCCTTGGTGCCATCCTCTGGGGGATCCGCCGCCGCGGGGCACGGGGTGACGTCTGGCAGCGGGTGGTCGATCCCGATCTGCTCCCTCATCTGTTGGTACAGGGGCTCGGACAGGGTCGCCGCTTGCCTCTGGTCTTGCTCGCCGGAGGCTGGCTGGCTGCGATCGTTGCCCTGGCCAATCCAACCTTCGAGCGCCTGCCCGTCCCTGTCTACCGTGGGGAGCTGGCACGGGTGGTGGTCCTGGATCTGTCGCGGTCCATGGAGGCCGCGGATCTCGCACCCTCGCGGCTCGCCCGCGCGCGCTACAAGGTGGCGGATATCCTGAAGCGCAGCCGCGAGGGGCAGGTCGGTCTGATCGTGTTCGCCGGCGACGCCTTCGTCGTCTCGCCACTCACGGACGACGCGGATACCATCCTGTCGATGCTCGATGCCGTGGTCCCGGAGATCATGCCGGTTCAGGGAAGCCGCCCCGACTTGGCGCTCGCCAAGGCGAAGGAGCTCCTGGAGCAGGCGGGGGCAGCCGGCGGCGAGGTGATTCTGGTCGGTGACGACGCAGGCGGGGCGCGCACCCGGGCGCAAGCGAAAGCCCTGAAGGAGGAGGGATACGAGCTGTCGGTCATCGGGGTGGGGACCAAGGCGGGGGCGCCCGTCCCCAACGCGGCGAACGCAGACGGGCGACCGGTGATGTCCCGATTGGATCCCAGCGCGATGCGAGCCCTAGTGAGCTCCGGCGGCGGTGTCTATGCCCCCTTGAGCGCCGACGGGCGTGACCTCGACCGGGTTCTGCGTGCGACACCGGTCCTGCCTGACCAGGTGAAGGAGGAGACGCAGATGCAGACCGAGGTCTGGAAGGAGCTGGGACCCTGGATTCTGCTCGCTGTCCTGCCCTTGGCGGCGTTGGCCTTTCGCCGAGGATGGCTGCTTGCGATCGCCCTGCTCGTCGGGAGCCTGAGCTGGACACCCGAGCCGGCCATGGCATCCACCTGGGACGATATCTGGCAACGCCGTGACCAGCAGGCCGCCGCGGCCTTGGAGGCAGGCGAGCACCAAAAGGCCCGCGACCTTGCCGAGCAGCCCGCGCAGCGAGGGACCGCCAGCTATCGCCTGGGTGACTTCGAGGAGGCGGTCCAGGACTTTGCCGCGGTAGACGGGGCGGATGCCGAGTACAACCGTGGTAATGCGCTCGCCAAGTCGGGTCGGTTGGAGGACGCCATCGCCGCCTACGATCAGGCCCTGGCCGAAGAGCCCGGCATGGAGGATGCGGCCTACAACAAGGCCCTGATCGAGAAGCGGCTGAAACAGCAGGAACAACAGCAGCAACAGAAGCAATCGCAGGACCAGGGCCAGGGCCAGAAGGGTCAACAAGGCGAGGGGTCCAAGGATCAGCAGTCGAAGGGACAAGAGGGCGAAGAGCAGTCACAATCGGACAAATCCTCGGGGGAAAAGTCCGGGCAAGACGAACAGTCCGCAAAGGGCGAGCAAGGGGCCTCCGAGGCCGAGCAGCAAGCAGAAAGGGCACCACCGCAAGAATCCGACACTCCTCAGTCCGAGGGGCAAAGCAAGGAATCCGCGGCAGGGAAAGATCAGACTCGGCAACAGGAGCAGAGCCAGGATTCCAGTCAGCAGAGCAGGTCGCCGCAGCCATCGGGAAGGGAGTCGTCCGCGGGCAACGGAAAGGACGGACAGTCGGGGCAGGACGTAGCTCCCGGCGAGACCGAAAAGCCGCAGGAGGCAGAACGTGCCGCCGCCGACTACCGAAAGGAAGCGACAGCGCAGGGGCAAGAGCAGTCCCAGGGGACATCCGCCGAGCCGCAGACGGCGCCCGGGTCCGGGTCCGGATCCGAGGGACTGAGTCCCGAAGAGCGTGAGGCACGCGAGGCGACAGACCAGTGGCTACGCCGCATCCCGGACGACCCGGCCGGCCTCCTGCGCCGCAAGTTCCTCTATCAGTATCGCACCCGAGCGGCCCAGCAGGGGGCGGCGGCTGCGGGTGATCCCTGGTGAGGGGCGGGAGGAACCGAGTATGAGCCCCAAGGCGTCGATTGCCAGGAAACCGGCATGGCCCATTTCCCTCGGCCTCTTGGTCTGCCTGCTCGCGGTGGTCCTGCCCAGGGCCGCGGCAGCCGCTGATCTACGCGCCTACTTCGACCGCAAGTCCGTCTACGAGGGCGATACGGTCACCCTGGTCATCGAGACCAACAGCGGTACCCTGGGCGAGCCGGATCTCTCGCCCCTCGATACCGACTTCGATGTGCTCGGCACCAGTCAGAGCACCAACATCAGCATCGTCAACGGGCAGCGGACGGACACGGTCCGCTTGCTCGTAACCCTGGCTCCACGGCATTCAGGGACCATCCAGGTGCCGCCGCTGAGGGTGGGTAACGAGCAGACCGGCCCCCTGAGGCTCCAGGTGGGCGAGGTGCCGGACAACGGCACCGGAGGGGCTGGAGACGATATCTTCGTGGAGCTGGAAGTCGGTGACGGCTCCAGTGAGCTCATGGTTCAACAGCAGGTACCGGTGCGGGTGCGCCTCTTTTCCGCCCTGCCTTTGCTCAGGGGCGACCTGGAGAGCCCGCGGGTGGAAGGCGCCCTGGTCACCAGGCTCGGTGAGGACCGGGAGTACAGCACCCGCAGAAACGGGCGCGAGTACCAGGTCATCGAGCGCAGCTACAGCCTCTCCCCGGAGCACAGCGGTGAGCTGCATATTCCGCCCGTGCGCTTCGAGGGAAGTGCACGTGATACCAAGAGCCGAGCGAGGGGATCTCGCGGGAGCCTGTTCGACGATCCCTTCTTCGACCACTTCTTCCGGAACAGTCCCCTGTCCCAGGACCCCTTTGGGGCCTTCGACCGCGGCAAGCCCGTCAGCGCGCATAGCCGAGGCATCGATCTGCACGTAAAGGCGCGTCCGGGAGGGTACGAAGGGTCACATTGGCTCCCGGCGCAGGCGCTGCAGATCGAGGATTCCTGGACCGATGGCGTGCCCGAGCTGCGGGTCGGCGAACCTGTGAAGCGTACCCTGACGCTCCAGGCCAAGGGTCTGTCCGGCTCGCAGATTCCGCAGATTCAGATCCCTTCGATCCCGGGGCTGCGGGTCTATCCGGACAAGCCGGAGAGCGAGACGCGCAGCGATGGCGACACCCTGTACGGGATCAGCCGCCAGGGGATCACCCTGATCCCCACGAAGCCGGGTGAGCTGGTGTCTCCGGAGATCCGGGTGACCTGGTGGGATACGAATGCGAAGCACGAGCGGGTTACGACCCTTCCGAGCCGGACTCTGAAAGTGACGGGCGCGGGCATCACTGCGGACTGGACCGAGCCCAAAGAACAACCAGAGGCGCAGCCCGAGCCGCACACCGCGGCCAAGACCCCAGCCCGGAAGGCGGACCAACCCCCTGAAGGTGCCGCCGCGAGCTCGGGCAGCGATAGCCTTTCCGCGGAAACCGGCCGCCGCTACTGGGTCGGTGGCGCCATCGGTTTGGTGCTGCTGGTCGGAGTAGGTGGTTGGCTCCTGTTCCGTCACCGGCGTTCCCCGACGTCTCCCGAGCCCGGCGGGCAGACGGGAGGAGCCACGAGCCAGGATGCGGCTCGCGTGCGGACCTCGTCCGCACGGAAGGCTCTAAGCACGGCGTGCGAGGCGAACGACACCCGGGCCGCGGCGAAGGCCCTTCTGGCTTGGGCCGAGGCCAGCTGGCAGGGTGAGGCACCGCGCAATCTGGGCAATCTGGCGGCACGTCTGGCCGAAGGTGCGGATCAGGTTCGCGAGCTGGAGCGCTGCCTCTATGCACCCACATCCGGCGGCTGGGATGGTGATGCCCTGTGGCAGGCGCTGCAGGGGGGGTTGCGGCACACGGGAAACGCGGACCCGGGAAAGGAGGATGTTCTCGCGCCCCTCTATCCGGCGCGCGGGGATTTCCCTGCCGAGGGGACAGGGTCCGAAACGCTCAGAGACAGCGGATGAAGACAGGTGACCGGTAGGGCCTAGGGAGCGTGTCTATGGGCGGGAACGGGGCTTCTTTATCTGACTTCACTCGAAAATTCTTTCCGAACGTATTGAAAAAAAGCAAATCGACGGTTGCACATCCTGCTGACCTTTGCCTAATATCACACCCATAAGAACATCCCTGTTTTTAGGCATCGCAGCCAAGGTCCCCTGGGGAGGGGAGGAGGATCTGCCCGTGAGGAATTTCGCTCGATTCCGGTTGCTGGCGCTCGTTTCTTTCTCGTTGCTGTTATTGTTGGTTGGTTGTTCCAGTATCGACGAACGACCATCAGGGCATCGCTCTTTGACGGGCACCTTCCCCGTCCCGGATGAGATCGAGGACAACGTGGCCTTCTGGCGCAAGGTCTACGGGGAGTGGGGACGGGGCCAGGTCGCCATCCATGACGACGAGCACATGGGTGTGATCTACGAGGTCCTGGACCTGCCGGGTCCCACGCGCGCCGGTTACACGGCGCAGCAGAAGCACTTGATCCGGGCGCGCATGGCCCGTTACGAGAGCCGCCTCGACAGCCTCGAGGCGAAGGTTCGGACCGGCCGAACGCCGAGCGGGGCCGAGAAGGCGCTCTACGAAAAACTGGTGGACGCCGGCGGAGAGCGCGCGATCTTCGGCGCCGGCGAGCGTATACGCTCCCAGCGCGGCCTGCGGGAGCGCTTCCGGCGCGGCCTGGAGATCAGTGGCCGTTACGATGCGAAGTTCCGTGAGATCTTCCGCTCCAAGGGGCTGCCGGAGGACCTAGCCTACCTGCCGCATGTCGAGTCTTCCTTCCAGGCGCATGCCCGTTCCAGCGTCGGGGCGGCGGGGATGTGGCAATTCACCCGGGGCACCGGGAAGCAGTACATGAGGATCAACGGCGCCGTGGACGAGCGCCTCGATCCAGTGATTGCCGCGGAGGGCGCAGCGCGGTATCTCGATGAGGCGTACCGCAAGCTCGGAAGCTGGCCCTTGGCGGTGACCTCCTACAACCATGGCCAGGGTGGTATGCGAAAGGCCAAGGCGATGTACGGCAACGACATCGGGACCATCGTGCGCAGCTACAAGGGTCCCTACTTCAAGTTCGCGTCACGCAATTTTTACGCCGAGTTCATTGCTGCACGGCAGGTTGCGAGCAATCCGAAGCGGTACTTTCCCGAAGGGGTGAGATACGAGCCGCCGCTGTCGGAGGAACGCCTCGTACTTCGGCACAGCATTCCCGCAGACCGGGTCGCCGCCCACTATGGAGTCTCGACCTATCGGCTTGCGAAGCTGAACCGACACTGGACAGGTCCGGCCAAGGCAGGAAGGGCAAATCTGCCTTCCGGAAGCACCGTATGGCTGCCGGAAGGGGCCCTTGGCCGAGTAGCGAGCGCACCCATGCCGGCCTCGACGCTGGTCGCTGCCCGGAGCGAGCGCAAGGCCAAGCTCCAGACGCTGAAGGTCACCGAGGCCACACCATTGCGGGCCAAGCCCAAGAGGATCGCGAGCGCCAAGCCGCAATCGGCGCTCAAGCTCGTAAAGGTGGCGAAATCCGGTTCCAAGCCCAAACCGGTGAAGGTCGCCGCGGCCAAGGTCGAGCCGCGGTCGGCCCAGCGTCGGAAGTCACGAGCTTCCGAGGCCGTGAAGGCGAAGGTCCATGTCGTCAAGCCGAACGAGACCCTCTACCGGGTGGCCACCCACTACGAGCTGTCCGTCACCGAGCTGCGACGACTGAATCGCATGGGCCCGAACGATACTAATATCCGCCCCGGCCAGCGTCTGCGGGTGAGTAGTTGATCCCCTCCCCACATCGGCTGAGGACCAACAAGTAGCGCGAAGTTCGGTATCACCGAATCACCGAGCAATAGAGACCGTTGATGGAGAGTCCGAGTCTGGAATTCGCGGCCTCGTCCGTAGGGTAAATGTGTCTTTCGCGCTGTGCGCTAAAGACTCGAAGTAGCGGCTAACCGGGTACCGGCGCGAGAAGAGACGAGTTGACCTCGTAGGTCGATCCATCTTTTGCCTTGAGCACAATCTCCCAAAGCTCGTCGTCAGGGATCGAGGTGCGCTCATGGCCCATGATTTCCCGCTCGTCATCGACCTGGATACCCCATTGCCGGACATGTCTCAAGCCCACCACGGGAATTCGGGACTCGTCGAAACGCGCCATGAGCTCAGGACCGACGAGGTCCTTCTTTTTCCACACGGCAAAGCCGCGTGCCTTGATCGTGGCTACCTCTTCCGGCAATCGCTGTTCGTCTGACATCTTGTGTTACCTCATGAGCTGAACAATGACATGCGTCGGATTGCGATTGTGAGTATAGGCCAGGAACCGAGTATCTGTGGGGAAGCGCAAGACAAGTCCGCTGGATTACTCGGCAAACAGAGGTTGAAGGGGAGAACGGGATGCTGCGCCGAATCTAGGCTGCCCGGCACGAGTGGTCGGGTGACCAGTATGCCAGATGGGTGCGGCTCTTTTGAAACGACGGCGCGCAACCGGGAAACAATGGCTTAGCGAGGCGGTGGCGGGAACATAAAAGAGACGGGGCCTCTTTTGGGGTGTGAAACTTAAGGTACGAATCTTTTGCAACACGCCCGAGGAGGTCCCGTCGATGACATCTTATGCGATCACTGCCGGTGCGATCGAGCATTACGCGGATGCCGTTGCGCAGTTTGAGCACCTG
>Ga0210085_1000848_pt1 | contig 12498 bp, 11 predicted proteins | sample China_Galinas_PW_5_FD_184866 | JGI IMG/M metagenome (GOLD analysis project Ga0210085, IMG submission 184866) | Wetland microbial communities from San Francisco Bay, California, USA, that impact long-term carbon sequestration - China_Galinas_PWC_D1... | ecosystem: Environmental > Aquatic > Marine... | reverse complement strand
GCACGTGGTACTCCAGCCGCGCCAGCTCGACCGTCGAATCGGCCTTGCTCACGCCCACAGCGCGGGCGAAGTCGCGGATGCCCTCGGCGGGATAGCCGCGCCGCCGAAGCCCCGCGATGGTGGGCATGCGCGGATCGTTCCACCCGCGCACCCGGCCCTCGTCCACGAGGCGCTTGAGGAAGCGCTTGGAGAGCACCGTATGGGTGAGCTTGAGGCGAGCGAACTCGTACTGGTGCGGCACTGCCGGCACCGGCAGGTGCTCGATCAACCAGTCATAGAGTGGGCGGTGGTTCTCGAACTCGAGCGTGCAGATCGAGTGCGTGATGCCCTCGATGGCGTCCGACTGGCCGTGGGCGAAGTCGTACGTGGGATAGATGCACCAGGCGTCACCGGTGCGGGGGTGGCTGGCGTGCACGATGCGGTAGAGGACCGGGTCGCGCATGTTCATGTTGGGCGCGGCCATATCGATCCTGGCCCGCAGCACCGGCCCGCCGTCGGGGAAGTCCCCTGCCCGCATGCGCCGGAACGACTCGAGGTTCTCCTCGACCGTGCGCTCCCGGTAGGGACTGGGCCGGCCAGGCTCGGTGAGCGTGCCGCGGTAGGCCCGGATCTGCTCGGCGTCGAGGTCGTCCACGTAGGCCAGCCCTCGCTCGATGAGCACGATGGCCCAGGCATAGAGCTGCTCGAAGTAGTCGGAGGCGTAGAAGAGGTTGTCGCCCCAGTCTGCGCCCAGCCAGCGCACGTCGGCCTCGATGGCGTCGATGTACTCCTGCTCTTCCTTGGCCGGATTGGTGTCGTCGAAGCGCAGGTGGAAGCGGCCACCGAACTCCTGGCTGATGCCGTAGTTGAGGGCGATCGACTTGGCGTGGCCGATGTGGAGATGCCCGTTGGGCTCGGGCGGGAAGCGCGTCACGATGGTCTGGTAGCGGCCGGCCGCGACATCCGCGGCCACGATGTCACGGATGAAGTCGGAAGGGCGTTCGCTGGTCTCTGGCCGAGTCGGGCTGGTCACGGGCGTATCCGGTGGTGGCGGTTGTGGTCGTCGACCCAACGGTACCTGCTGTCGGGCCGGCCCGTGTCGATCGCCGGCAGGAAGGCCCGGTCGCATCAGGCATGGCTACGGATCCGCAGCTCGAAGCCATCCGGCAGCTCGTTACGGAGGGCTTCGTTGAAGGCCTCGAGATCCGCCCCCGCCGGCGCGGTGATCTCGAGCGTCTCGCTGGAGCGAGAAGGCTCGACCGAGCTGGTCGCCGGCTCGGCCGTGCGCGCCACGAGCATGTCGCCGCGCAGGCAGTACAGGTGGTAGGCCAGCACGACCGCCGCTACCACCAGGACCGCCAGAGCCCACGAGGAGTCGTCGATGAGCTCGGTCCCAAGGAGCAGCCGCGTGGCCTGGTAGATGACGAAGGCCAAGGCCAGCATCAGCGCGACCGTGGCCACGCCGCAGACCAGCAGCAGATACGCTCGCCGCGAGGTGGCCGTGGCGACCTCGACCGTGGCCCGCGCACGTTGACGTTGCAGGCTCGCCCACAGCGGTGCCCACAACGACAGGCCGACGAGCGCCGTGGCCAGTGCCGACGTGCTCACTTCTGCGATCGCACCGGTCGAGAACACCGTGGCCCGGCCGGCCGAGCCGATCGCGTCGAGGAGCGCCTGCAGCTCCCAGGCCACTCCGATGGCCAGGCCCGCGAGTCCCACCAGGGCCAGGCCGAGCCGGCCCGTGCGGCCCGTCGCACGTTCCAGGGCAGGGCTGCCGAAGGCGCGAGCCTCGGCCACGGCACGGCGCAGGTGCCACCAGCAGGCGATGGCGAAGGGAACGGCCAGGAGCAGCGGTCCCCCCACGTCCTCCACGAGCCGGGAGCCATCGGCCGGCTGCCAGGTGTCAAGGAAGCCCGCGAAGGCCGAGCGCAGGCCCATGGCCACGAAGGCGAGGACGGTCGCGGCCGACACCAGGGCAAGGGCCTGGAAGTAGCCGGCACGCGTGCGCGAGGTGCGGTGCGCCTCACCCATCGGCGACGGGGCATGGACCAGGCGAAGTGAAAGCACCCAGTGAAGGAGCCAGACGCTCCCGGCCACGACCGTCAGAGCCGCCGACCACGATAGCTCGTCGTGCCACCAGTTGGCGTGCTGCCACGCCGGTCGGAGGTCCAGCAGCAGGCGGGCCAGGACCGTGAGCAGGTTACCCACGCCGACACAGGTGACGATGGCGGCGAGGAAGAGCGTGCCGTAGAGGTACGCCCGGGTCAGCCAGTCAGGGGCCGTCTGCCGCACAGCCCCGCGAAGGTCGGCCCGGCGGGCCCACAGGTGCGCCAGCCATGCGCCGCCCAGGACCACGACGCCCGCTGCGGATCCGGCCAGACCCCAGGCACGCTCACCGAAGAGCACGGCCCCCACGACCGAGTCGCCCAGCTCGATCGCGTGCATCACTGCGGTCAGCCCGGTCGCGAGCAGGACGAGGAAGAAATAGGTGGCTCGAGTGGCGCAGGCGCGCTCCGCCGCCACCTCGGGCTGGGCCCCGGTCAGCGTGCGTCGGACGAGGCCGACGTGGACGATGAACAGCGGAACCGAGACGATCAGGAGTGCGAGCGCCCAGCTGAGCTCGCTGCGTAGGTCATCGCTGATGTAGGTACGTGAGGCGATGGCGTCACCGATGACGTCGAACGCGATGCGGACGACGTCGTTGAGGCCGATCAACATCACCGCCAGCGTGATGCCGAGGACGCTGTAGAGGTACAGGCGCTTCAAGGTCAACATCGGTCGTGCCTCCATCACCACAATCGGAAGCCCACGATGGGCGAATCGATATGCCACTCGCCATCGACCTTCACGAGCGAGATGCGGAGCGGCGAGATGTCGCGGTCAGGTCCGAGCAGCCCATCCCAGGTCCGCTCGACCGAGAGGGACAGGACGACGTGGTCGTCGAAGTCCCGGCGCTCGTCGACCCAGACGCGTGATGGGACCTCCTCGTCCCAACGGATCGCATTGCGGAACTCGAACTGCTGGACACGCGACTGCGCCCGGGACGTGAGCATCTGCCAGGCGGCGTCACTGTCGCCGCCGGCCCAGGCCACGGCATAGGCCTGCACGGCGGCTTCGGGAGAGCCGGGCTCGTAGCTGCTGTCCTGCCGTTCGCTCATGAGCACGACCGCCACGCCCGCCACGACCACGAGGGCGGCGAGGACGATCGCGCCCACCAGCCACCAACGCCGGTCGGCAGCGAGGGTCGTGGTGCTTCCGATGTGCTCTTCCATGCCCGCAGCATCGGCCTAAGGCGAGCGTTTGCCATCAGGTAGCGACTTGGGAGGTGCCTTAGTTCGCGCCGAGCCTGCAGGCGGCCGCGTAGTAGAGCGGCACGTCGATGGCCACGTGCGCCGCGATGGGGATCCACAGCGAACCTGTACGGCGCACGATGAGCCCAGCGACGAGGCCACCGGCCATGACCGCGAGCACGACCGGCAGCACGGGCCCCACGAAGTCGCTGCCGGTGTGGGCGACGCCGAAGACCACGGCCTGGCCGACGAGCCCGATCGAAGGGCCGGCCACGCGCGACAGCCAGGACATGAGCGCACCCCGATAGGCCAACTCCTCCATCGTGCCGTTGGCCAGGCCCAGCACCAGTGCCGGCACGATGGCCAGCGGTGAGCCAAGGTCAAGGGCGATGCGGCCGAAGAACGGTTCGGCCAGGAGCGGTCCCAGGTAGAGGCTGGGGATGGGGACAAGCAGGATCGCAGCGAGCCCGATGGCTACCTCGCGGCCGGTGGGCCGGGCCAGGCCGAGCGCGTGGAGCGTCGTGCCCAGCCACCGCGCGAGCAGGGTGATGCTGGCGATGACCAGCGCCGCCTCGGTCACTCGCAGCCAGGCCACGAGCGAGGCAGGGTCGGCACAGACGAAGACGTCCTCGAGCAGGTGCCGCCCGACCAGCTCGCCCCACACGAGGATGAGGGCCACCGGCACCGCCCCGGCCAAGGCCCAGCGCCAGGGCCGCCGCCGACCGGCGACGACCAGGGTCGCCACGAGTCCGAGCAGCAGCGGGATGCGCAGCGGCGGCAGGAGTGCAGCGAGCACGAGCGCCACCACGGCCGCGCTGCCGATGACCAGGCCATCCGTTCGGTTCACGTCGCCTCGACTGTGGCGCCGGGGCGACGCCGGGGCCAGTGCCGATAGGTTCGACGTTGCCGGGCGAGACGCGCTACAGACCCCGGCGCGCGGGGCCGACGGACGGTCGCTAGGTCTGGAGCATGAGCCGCTCGGCGTACTCGGCCGGACCGAGTCCGAAGGTCCAGGCTACGGCTTCCAGAGCCGTGCGCGCATCCGGAGGCACTCGCAGTTCGTATCGTTGCCGCGTACCGTCGGGCGCCGGCGTGCTGTCGACGACCTCGACCGTGACCACCGGCTCGGTGCCGGGGATGGGCACACGCCAGAGCGTGCCCCAGTGGTCCTGGTGCAGGCGCTCGGCCCCGGCCTCCCGTCGGAAGCGCGCCAGGCCGTAGCGTTCGATCATCATCCGCCGTAGCTCGGCATTGCGCTCGTAGAGGATGCGATGGGCGTCAAGCAACCGTCCGTCCACCACGCGACGCGGCACCATCGTGCCGTGCCAGGCGTAGAGCCGCAGCGCGGGACCGAAGGCGATCGCCGGCCCATCGGCCGCATGCAAGCGGCCTTGCTCATCGAGCCGCACGGTGGTAGGGCCGCAGCTCAGCACCGTGAGATCGCGGTAGGGCCACCAGTAGCCGCAGCTGCCGAGCTCGATGAAGGCGTCGAGCACCGGCGAGAGGTGCCCGTAGGGCACGCCCAGCCGGCGGGCGCAGTCATGCGCCGCGATCTCCACGACGTCGAAGAAGGTGCCCCCGCTGAAGAACGCATGGTGCCACGGGGCCGGCCAGGCTGGCATCTGTACGGATGGCCCGGTCGGCATGGGGCCGTCGAGCCGTCGGGCCACCTCGCGTTGCAGCCACTCGTGCAGCGGCACGAGCAGGCGGCGGAGCGGCCAGCGCAGGATGGTCCCGACCTTGTCGCGCGCGACCGGGCTGAGGCCCGACTCGAAGATCTCGGCCAAGGCCACCCGGAGTTCGCCGATCCGCGGCTCAGGCCCCGGCCAGTAGCCGACACGCGACAGATCCCAGTCCTCGTCGTCACGGTGCAGAAACCGGTGCACGGCGCGCGCGCCGGCCACCGGCGACACGGTCCAGTCGATCATGGGGCGCGGCAGGCCGACCGCCTCGAAGAGGAGGCCCACGGCACGCTCCGTCGGCCCGCGCGGACGGTCCCTCGGGGAGAGCACACGTGTCAGCCACTCGTCGCGCGTGGCGGCGATGATCGCAGAGTTGTCCCGGGGCAGGCGGATCGCCATCTGCTCTCTCCCCTCCCTGGACGTCAGTCGATGACGCGCCGCCGCCAGTCGCGTGGGTCGGGCACGTATTCGCTCTGGATGCGCACGCGGTAGACCCCCGGCTCGAGCTCGATGCGCGCGTGCTCCTCGTGGGTCAGGGCCGCGTGGCTGCGGACCCGCAGGTAGCGGTCTACGCGGTCCGCGGTCGTTGCCTCCAGGAGCTCAGCCGCCTCCGCGGGCAGGGCATGGCAGTGACCCGTGGCCTCCCCGTAGGCCAGGATCACTCGCCCTTCGTCCGGTGGCAGCACCGTCATCTCCACGCCCAGGGGCAGGTCGTCGATCTGGTCCAGCAGCACATCGCCCTGTCGGAACACCGGTCGCATGAGCATGGAACGCTCTCCTCGCTGCGTCGTGTTGGACCTGCCAATTTAGAACGTTCGTTCGGCATTGGCAAGCCCCGTCGGCGAGGTATCGGGCGGCACTCAGCTGGCGGCGAGGTCCCAGCTCCGCGGCCGATCGAGTGCCTCCCAGTCGTCCCGCGTGATGGCCATCAGCAGCGAATCACGCCAGCGGCCCTCCCGCCGGAAGTGGTGCCGGATCGTGCCGTCCACCTGGAGCCCGCTCTTCTCGAAGGCGCGCCGTGCCCGTTCGTTCTCCGACTCCGTGGTGAGCCAGACCCGTTCGACCTCGTAGCTGCCGAAGATGAAGTCGAGGGCGGCGTCGATGGCGTCGCTGCCGAGGCCCTGCCCCAGGCCGGCCTCCTCCGTCACGAAGGCGGACAGCTCGAGCCCGTCCAGGCGATCGCCCTTGGACCACAGCCAGACGGTCCCGATGAACTCGTCGCTATCGAGGGGTGAGACCGCGAACCAGTATTCGCCATGCCCGTGCCGCTGCCTGACGTCCTCGTACCAGCGGTCGATGCTCTGATCCGAGTGCGGCCACGGGTAGCCGGCCCAGGAGCCGACCTCGACCGAGTTGACGGCTCGCTTGTAAGCAGGCAGGTCGGTCGCCTCGAGCGCGCGCAGCCAGACGCTCCGACCACGGATACGCGCACCCACGGACCCGGGCATCAGCTCAGGAAGTAGTCAGGCTCGTGGCCCGGCTTCCACTTGATGTTGCAGCCCATACTCGCGAGCTGCGGCTCCGGCGCCGGGCGTCCGTCCAGTGCAGCGTCGAGGGCAGCCCGCAGATCGCGGCCGTCGACGGGCTCGTCGTTGGCCGGTCGGGCCCCATCGAGCTGACCGCGATAGACGAGCTTCCGATCGGCATCGAAGACGAAGAAGTCAGGCGTGCAGGCGGCGCGATAGGCCAGGGCGATCGCCTGGCTCTCGTCATGGAGGTAGGGAAAGGTGAACCCGTGGTCGGCCGCGAACTCGACCATCCGCGCCGGCGCATCGTCAGGGTACTTCGCGACGTCGTTGCTGCAGATGGCGACGATCCCCACGCCCTGCGCACCATAGTCGGTCCCGATACGCGCGAGCTCGGCCGCCACGTGCTTGACATAGGGACAGTGGTTGCTGATGAACATCACCAGCACGACGGGCCGATCATCGAGATCGGCGAGAGAGACGACCGAGCCGCTGGTGACGTCGCGCAGGGAGAAATCGGGCGCGCTGGTGCCCAGGGGCAGCATGGTGGATGTGACAGCCATGATGGAACCTCGCGTAGCACTCGGGTGATGGACCGATTCTGCCGCCTTGCCTCTTTATGCGCAGTGCGCCGCTGACCTCGCCCTTCCGAGGGCGCTACCCTCGATCGGTGACCATGACGCCGGCCGAGGCCCAAGCCAGGGCGCGCGAGCTCTTTCTCGACGAGGCCAACACCTACGGTTGCGCGGAAACCGTCTTCATCGTGCTCAAGGAGGCCTTCGAGCTGCCTGCCGCAGATGACGCCTCGGCGGCCATGGCCCTCAACGGCGGGCTGGCCTACCGCGGTGGCGCGTGTGGCGCGATCACCGGTGCGGCCCTGGCCGTCGGACAGTTGGCCGCGAGGCGGTCGCACGACCACCGGGCAGCCAAGTCAGCAGCCCGGCAGGTCATCGCCGGGCTGATGGCGGACTTCACGTCCCGCTTCGGCTCGACTGCGTGCCGGGAGCTGACGGGCGTGGACCTGGCCACGGAAGCCGGTCACCGCCAGTTCATCGAGAGCGGCGCCTGGCGCGATGGCTGCATGCGACAGATCGAGTGGGGCGTCGGGCGCCTGGCCCCGCTCGCGGGTCAAGGCGAGTGGAAGATGGCCGTCTCGCGTGGCTTAGCGCGAAGGCACGCGCGAGGGTGACCGTCAAGGGTGAGGCAGGGCCCAGGTGACCACCAGGCCCGGACGTGACAGGCACGTGCCGGTGGCCACGGGCACCTCACGTGGGCCGGCGAGGGGGCGTCGAGATCGGGCGATCGGGTGCACAGGACCTCGGTGAACGAAGGACGGATCGTCCTTTGTGCCGTGATCCGGGCACGGCTCTTGGCGTCTTGGGTGCGGGCGAGACGCGAGGCGCTCGCACCGGAGTCTAGCGGGCCGGGCTCCTGCCCATCATGAGTCGGCGAACTGCTGTCGCCGCCCGAGGCGATCGAGCTCGCGGGCGCTGACAGAGAGCGTCGCCCAGCGGCCGCTGGGGACCTCGTCGGTGACCAGGTCGACCGGGAAACGGGTTCCCCGCCCGTCGGTGGGGATGGGTGACACGAGCACCGAATCGTCGTCGCGTTCGATGACCTCGCCCAGGAGCCGGCCGCTGCGATCGTAGACCCGCCATCCGAGCTGGACGGCACGGATGCCCGGCTCGGAGGTCCGGGGATGGCGATCCAGTCCCAGTCGGGGGTCGCTCGCGTCAGTCCAGGGCGCACGCCCGTCCGCCCCATCGTCGCGGGCGCTCCCGTGGGGTCCCCGGCCGGTGTCTGGTGCGTCCATGTGCTACCTCCGCTTGCTGTCGTTCCGCTCGGTCGCACCGGGCGGAGACATCAGTGCACCACGAGCCGCATCACCGATGGCACACCAGCGTCGGCCATGGCCTTGCGAGCGCGTTACGAGTGCCTGCTCGAACGCCAGCGATCCGGGCCGTAACCTACTCGGTCCGGTGACCGGTGGTCCCTTCGCCCGGTTGGGCCAGATTGGAGGCCGAGTTCACCAGCGCGATGTGCGAGAAGGCCTGCGGGAAGTTGCCCAGCATCCGTCGTTCGACCGGGTCGTACTCCTCGGATAGGAGCCCCACGTCATTGCGGACGTCGAGCACGCGCTCGACGATCTGTCGGGCCTCCACGCGCCGGCCGGTCTGCTCGTAGGCGTCGGCGAGCCAGAGGCTGGCCGGCAGGAAGACGCCCTCGCTGCCGTCGACGCCGTCCGCGTCGGGGGCCTCGGTGTCGTAGCGGCGGACGAACCCGTGGTGCATGAGCTCCGATGCGACCGCCTCGATCGTCCCCTGCACCCGGGGATCCTCCGGCGGGAGGAATCCGACCAGGGGGATGAGCAGCAGGCTGGCATCGAGCGAGTCGCTGCCATAGGCCCTGACGAACGTGCCACGGTCCGGGTCATAGCCGTGCTCGCAGACATCCTCGTGGATCTCCCGGCGCAGCTGTTTCCACTCCGCGATCGGGCCCTCGAGCCCGAAGCGTTCGCTCGAGCGGATGGCCCGGTCGACCGCCACCCAGGCCATCACGCGCGAGTGCGTGAAGCGCTGGGGATCACCGCGGATCTCCCAGATCCCGCTATCGGGCTGCTGCCAGCTGTCGGCCACGAAACGTAGCAGGTGCCGTTGCAGCCGCCACGCAGCCGGGCTGGGCGAGAGCCCGCTGCGCCGGGCCACGTGGAGGACATCGAAGATCTCACCGAACACATCGAGCTGGAGCTGTCCCACCGCCGCGTTGCCCAGGCGAACCGGCCGCGAGCCCTCGAAGCCGGAAAGCCAGTCAGCCTCGATCTCGTGGATCCGGCGCTCGCCGCCGATGCCGTAGAGCACCTGGATCTGGCTGGCGTCGCCGGCCACGGCCCGCAGCAGCCAGTCGCGCCAGGCGCCGGCCTCCGCGGTGTAGCCCCCGTGGATCAGGGCATAGAGGGTGAAGGTCGCGTCTCGGAGCCAGCAGTAGCGGTAATCCCAGTTGCGCACGCCGCCGATCTCCTCTGGCAGCGATGTCGTGGGCGCGGCCACGATGGCGCCCGACGGCTCGTAGGTCAGGGCCTTGAGGGTGATGAGCGAGCGCACGACGGCCTCGCGCCAGGGTCCGTCATAGGTGCAGCGCCCGGACCACTCGCGCCACCGTTCCTCGGTGGCGGCCAGCTCAGGCTCGGCATCGATCCGGGGTGGATCGTCGAACGAGGCGAACCAGCTGAGCGTGAACGGGACCCGCTCGCCTGGGCCGACCGTGAAGGTGGCCCGGGTGCGACGATCCTCGCCGTGCATCTCCACCGGTGACCGGACCACCACCGCGTCGTCGCCCGCGACGGCCGTGATGCCGCCGTCGACCTTGGTCACCCACGGCACGCGATCGCCGCCGTCGAACCTGATGACGAGGTCCATGGTCATCTCGACCTCACCCCGCACGCCTTCGACGATGCGCACGATGTGGGCGCCACCATCGCCCAGCGGCATCAGGTCGATGACGCGCACCTGCCCCTGCTCGACGTCGAACTCGGTCTCCAGGACCAGGGTGCCGTCCAGGTACCGTCGCCGGGTCTGGCTGGGCGCGGCCGTGGGCGCGATCCGCCAACGCCCGTTCTCCTCGTCGCCGAGGAGGGAGGCGAACATGGCACCCGAGTCGAAGCGCGGCGCACAGAACCAGTCGATCGAACCGTCGAGGCCCACCAGCGCCGCCGACCGCGTACTGCTGAGCAAGGCATAGTCCTCGATGCGGCCAGCGCCCACGATCAGCCCCTCCCCCGCTTCAGCTTCGTACCGATCCACGGTAGCCGTTCCAGGGCCACGCCCAACAACGGGATCGCCAGCACGATGGTCACCGCCGCCGCGCCGGTGGTGAGGCGGGGGTCAGGGCCCCTGGGTGGCTCCCGATCGGTGGCCTCGCTGGTGACGGCCACGGCTGCCGCCGGAGTGCCAGCCCGGATCGTATCGCTCGCGGGAAGGTCGTCCCCAGGCCGGTCACCGCCATGACCGGCCTCCGGTGCTGGGCGGGGGCCGGGATACTCCTGCACGGCGGCTCGGTACCAGGAGATCGCGGCCAGGATCAGCAGCGGCAGCGCGACGATGATGAAGGCTGGACCCCAGGCGAGGCTGAGCAGGGCCAACGAGAGGCCGAGTCCGCCGAGCAAGGGGGCCAGGCCCGGACTCGGGAAGCGCGTCACCTCGGACACGACGCGATGGGCAGGGTCGGCCGTCTCCAGCCCCAGCAGCTCCTGCGGACGCCAGCGCACGTGTCCCCCCTCGGACCGCCAGCTGCTGAAGAGCACGCTCGTGAGCAAGACTCCAGCCATGCCGAAGGCGCCGAGCAGGATCGTGCCGGCGATCTCCCCGGAGGCCCACCAGTACAGTGCCGCGACCACGAGCCCGAAGATCGCCGAGCGGAAGAAGATGCGAGGTTCCTCAGCCATCGCGCCGCTCCCCCTCCGGGGCTTGGCCACCGGCCGCCCGTGTCGCGACCCGCAGGTCGTAGGCGGGCCGCTCGGAGCGGATGGGCGGCAACCAGCGGAAGTTGTGCTCCGGCGGCGGGCTGGTCGTGACCCACTCGAGCGAGTTGCCACCGCCCCACGGATCGGGCGGCGCGTCGGGCGGTTGGCGCAGGGCCAGGACCACCGCGGCCAGGAAGGGCAGCGTGCCCAGTGCCACCAGCGAGGCGCCCACGGTGGCCACGACGTTGAGCGGCTCCCAGCCCGTGGCCGCGCCGTAGTCGGCGATGCGACGAGGCATCCCCTCCGCTCCCAGCTGATACCAGGGCAGGACCATGAAGCTGAAGCCGATGATCCAGGCCCAGAAGTTGAGCTTTCCGAGCCGCTCGGAGAGCATCCGGCCGGTGGCCTTGGGGAACCAGAAGTAGAAGCCGGCGAACATGGCCGTGACCGTGCCGGTGATGAGCACGTTGTGGAGGTGAGCGACCACGAAGTAGGTGTCCTGGAAGCCGAAGTCCAGCGGTGGCGAGGCGACCATGATGCCGGTGATGCCCCCCACCACGAAGAGGTAGATCGTGCCCACCGAGAAGAGCATCGGCGTGGTGAAGCGCAAGTGCCCGTGCCACATGGTGGCGATCCAGTTGAAGACCTTGATGCCGGTCGGGATCGCGATCAGGAACGAGGCGGCGCTGAAGAAGGGCAGGTTCACCGCACCGGTGGTGAACATGTGGTGCGCCCAGACCGACATCGACAGGGCGGCGATGAGCAGGAACGCGAGCACCATCGAGCGATAGCCGAAGAGCGGCTTACCGGAGAAGACAGGGATGATCTCGGAGAGCACGCCGAAGAAGGGCAGGATGACGATGTAGACCTCGGGGTGCCCGAAGAACCAGAAGAGGTGCTGGTAGAACACGGGGTTGCCGCCCTGGCTGACGTCGAAGAAGTTGCCACCCAGGATCCGGTCGATGGCCAGCGCTGACAGGGCTGCGGTCAAGGTAGGAAAGGCGATCAGCATCATGAGGGCCATGGTCAGCACACCCCACACGAAGAGCGGGACGCGGACCATGGTCATGCCCGGTGCGCGCGAGGCCAGGATGGTGACGATGAAGTTGATGGCGCCGGCGATGGCCGAGACACCCGTGAGCAGCAGGCCCGCGATCCACAGGTCCATGCCGGCACCGGGGGACTCCTGGCTCAGCGGGGCGTAGGCGGTCCAGCCATTGTTGGCCGCCCCGCCGGCGGTCAGGAAACCGAGCAGGACGGTGAGCCCGCCGAAGAGGAACAGCCAGTAGGAGAGGGCGTTGAGTCGGGGAAAGGCCATGTCCGGAGCCCCGACCTGGATGGGCACCAGGTAGTTGCCGAACCCGACCGCCATGGGCGTGGCGAACAGCAGCAGCATGATCGTGCCGTGCATGGAGAAGAGCTCGTTGTAGCGACCGGAATCCATGAACTGGAGCCCCGGCTCGGTAAGCTCGGCGCGCATGGCCAGGGCCAGCAGCCCACCGACCAGGAAGAACCAGAAGGCTGTGCCGACATAGAGCAGGCCGATACGCTTGTGGTCGACCGTGGTCAGCCAATCCCACAGCGTCGAGCGCAGGGCCATGCCCGCCGGCTGGCCCTCGAGT
>Ga0210085_1000847_pt1 | contig 12504 bp, 12 predicted proteins | sample China_Galinas_PW_5_FD_184866 | JGI IMG/M metagenome (GOLD analysis project Ga0210085, IMG submission 184866) | Wetland microbial communities from San Francisco Bay, California, USA, that impact long-term carbon sequestration - China_Galinas_PWC_D1... | ecosystem: Environmental > Aquatic > Marine... | reverse complement strand
GTGTTCGAGCGCGACGACGAAGCACTGGAAACGGCCCAGTCCCGCAAGCTGAATTTCGCCGTCGAGTCCTGCGGGCTGAAGCCGGGAGATCGCGTCCTGGACGTTGGCGGCGGCTGGGGCAGTTTCACGGAGCATGCGGGCCGACGCGGCATTCAGGTTACCGCCCTGACGATCTCCTGCAAGTCGGAGCAGTTTCTGACGGACTTGATCAACCGCCTTCAGCTTCCCGCCGGGGTGCTGAACCGGGATTTCCTGAAGTACGACTCCCCGGAGCCCTATGACGCGGTCGTCATCCTCGGCGTGATGGAGCACCTGCCCGATTATCCCGCCGTGCTGCGGCGACTCCAGCGGTTGCTGAAACCGGGTGGACGCGTCTATCTGGACGCCAGTGCCTTTCGCGAAAAATACGTGAAGCCGAGCTTCGTCTCGCGCTATATCTTTCCGGGCGACCATTCCTACTTCTGCCTGCACGATTTCCTCACCGCGGCGGCCAAAACGCCGCTGGACGTGCTGGCGGTCTACAACGACCGCCATAGCTACTACCTCACTTGCAAGGCCTGGGCGGAGAATCTGGAGGCCGCGCGGGACGAGATCATCAACCGCTGGGGCGAGGCGCTGTACCGCCGTTTCCGGCTCTATCTCTGGGGGTCGACCTATGCCTTTCTGAATAGAGGCATGGATGCCTACCGGGTGGTCCTGGAGCGACCACGGGAGGTTGCGGCGCTTTAGGCGATTTCTGTCAAATCACATACCAGCCTGCTTGTTTTTTCGTCCGTCTTCTGCGTTGTACCAGCCGTTACATAGCTTGCTATGCGCCGGATGGTACGCCTTGAATACGAGCGAAAATCCGGCGCATTCTGGTATATGATTTTCCGGCAATCGCCTTACTGAACAATGGCTTCCGGGAGCAGGCGATCGAGCTCTTTCTTGACCACCTGGTAGCATTCGCAGACGCGTGCCTCCAGACCGGGCCGATCCAACACCGTGATGTGACCGCGGCTGTAGCGAATCAATCCTGCGCGCTGCAGTTTCCCGGCCGCCTCGGTAACGCCTTCGCGGCGCACCCCGAGCATGTTGGCGATCAGCTCCTGGGTCATGGTCAGCTGGTTCGACGGCAGGCGATCCAGGCTCAGCAGCAGCCAGCGGCACAGCTGCTGGTCCAAGGTGTGGTGCCGATTGCATACCGCCGTCTGCGCCATCTGGGTCAGCAGCGCCTGCGTGTAGCGCAGCAACAGGCGCTGCATGGGGCCGGCGCGAAAGAACGCGTCCTTCAGCAGCTGGCCCTTCAGCCGGTAAGCATGGCCGGCGCTTTGCACGACCGCCCGGCTGGTGGTGGTCTCGCCGCCCATGAACAGCGAGACACCGACGATGCCCTCGTTGCCGACCACGGCGATCTCGCCCGACGCCCCATCCTCCATGACGTAGAGCAGGGATACGATGCAGGTGGTGGGAAAATAAACGTGGCGCATCTGGATTCCGGGCTCGCAAACCGCCTCGCCGAGCGGCATCGGAACCAGCTCCAGATGCGAGAAGATGCGGGCGCTTTCGTCTTCCGGGAGGGCGGCGAGCAGGTGGTTCTCGCGGGGGTCATGAGTGTCGGGCATGAGCAACCTCCCGATCATCGGCCCCGGCAAAACCGAATGGCCGACGTGGAAGCATCAAAACGTGAAGCACATGGCGGTTATGATACGCCGCGTTGGCTATGTTCGATATCGTACAAATTCTTAGCAACGAAGCAAGGCGGAAATCTCATTTTCGCTTTGAGTCTGAAAGATTCCCACTGAGAGAATTCTCCGAGGTCCGCAAAAGCTCCCACCGATAAATTTACCGAGCTATTCCCCCGCATACCTGTTACTGTGGCGATTGAGAGGATAGACCGATCTGTCAGATCGGGATAAGGCGTTTGCCGATTTCGACGAAATCCCAGCGATTTCCCCACGAGAACTGTAGCCTACCTCCCGGTGCCGATATTCAGGCACAACTCTGTCGAAGAGATTTTCGTGCCCGGTGTTTTTTCGATAGTGAAAAAATACACCAATGCACGAAATTTCAGAGATAGACAGCTATGAACATCTACGTAGGCAATCTTGCGTACAGCGTTACCGATGCGGATCTGCGCGAGACCTTTTCCCGTTTCGGCGAAGTCTCGCAAGTCAATCTGATTGCTGACAAGTTCAGCGGTGAATCGAAAGGCTTCGGCTTCGTCGAAATGGACAATAACTCACAGGCCGACGCGGCGATCAAGGGCCTCAACGGCACCGACATGAAAGGTCGCGACATCAAGGTCAACCAAGCCAAACCCAGGGCCGAACGCTCCTCGCGCGGGCCCCGTTTCTAAAGCAATGACGGATCGCAACGTCGGCCTGATCCGGAACCTTGTTTCCTGATTGGCTAAAGAATAGCCCGGTTCTAACCGGGCTATTTTCGGACTAGCAAACCACCGTCCCGCTCCGGCAAATCCGGGTACCTGCGATCAATGGCTTCTCACGCCCTTTTTAACGTTGATCCGCGTTAAACGCTTTGCGCGGTGGAACTACCCTTCTATGCCAGGTGGCCGCAAGGGCCTCGCCGTTCAGGAAAACGAACCTACTTATGCTCATCAAACCGGACCCTCGATCTGCGCAGTCCATTGTTGGCTGAAACGAGGCGTTTTTGGGCGTGGCTGCGTGGAGGCAGTGGTAATCAGGTAAGTGGGGCGACGGGGGATGCGAGCCTACTCAACGTGCGGGGGTGGCAGCCTCTACTTCTTGGTGGTCGTGGTCTTTCGGCGGCGTTTCGGTGAAGGGGGATTGGGATCGCTGTCGGGCACCCGTAGCGAGGGCCCGTCGACGCGGATGGTGATGCAGTGATGCTGGAGGCGATCGAGCAGTGCATCGACCAAGGGCTTGCGCTGGAACAGCTCGTACCAGTCCGGGTAGTCGAGGTTGGTGGTGATAATCGAGGGCTTTTTGGCGTAGCGCAGATCCATGAGCTTGAAGAAGGCGTTGACCTGTTCGGGCTTGAGGGTCAGATAGCCCAACTCGTCGATCAGCAAGACATCGTAGCGGGCGAGGCGGTTGAGCAGGCGCGAGGTGGAGCGGTCGGCCAGCGAGGCATAGAGCTCATCGAATAGCTCCTGTGCCTTGTAGAAGCGGGCGCGGTACCCATTGATCAGGGCCTGGCGTAGCAGGCCAACGGCCAGCCCGGATTTTCCGGTGCCGGGCGCACCGATGAACACCAGATTCTCGGCCCGCGCGATGAAGTCCAGTCCGCCCAGCCCCTTGATCTGGGCCGCATTGACCCCGGGCTGGCGCTCGAAGGGGAAGGTCTCCAACGACCACTCCCACGGCAGCTTGGCCTGATCGAGGCGATAGGCGAGGCTGCGCTCCTGGCGATAGCGCCACTCCTCCTGCAGCAAGCGCAACACCACCTCGGTGGCGGGCAGCGCCTGGGTATCGGCCTGTGCCAGGATGCGCTCCAGGCACTGGGCCATGCCTTTGAAGTGCAGCTGCGCGAGGAGTTTCTCGATATCCTCACGCATCCGGATCGTCTCCCTCTAGGTCGAAGAAGTCCCCTGCCACGCGCTCCAGGATGAGGCGCTCCAGGCGTGTCAGATCAAAGAGGCCATAGTGCAGGGCCTGTTCGATCGCGGCCAGAAAGGGCTCGGCCGGATAGGCGCGCTGCAGCTCCAGGAGGCGGCGCAGCTTGGCCACCCCGCGACCGGGGGCGCGTTTTCTCAACGCCACCACGTAGGCATCGAGCCGGGGATCACGCCCGGTGAGGGCCTGCTCCTGAGGGGAAGGACCGGCAGGCGGTCGGCGCCGCTCGAGCTGGGCATGATGTCCCCGGGCCCGCTGCTCGCCTTGGCGCTGGCCGATCAGGCGCGGATGCTCCGCGATCAGCTTGCGCTCGGCATAGACCAGGACCTGCTCGGGGCGTTTGTGCACCGCCACCTTCTTTCCGACCCAACGCTCCGGAACCGAATAGCGATTGGTATCCAGGTGCACGAAGCCGTAGCTGTCCACCACCCGGTAGTGGATCTCGGTCACCGGCGGGATGTAGGCGGGCAGCGCGAGCAGATGCGGCTTCTCCATCGGGTAGGCCGCCTGCGGGCTCATGCCCAGGATGCGTTTGACCTTGGCATTGGCCGCCTGCTGGCACCAGGCGCGGGCCTGGGCATTGATGTCCGCCCAGTCGGTGAAGGTGCGCCCAGCGAGGAAATTATTCTCGACGTAGGAGAACGGCCGCTCGATGCGGCCCTTGCGATCGGAATGGTTGAGGGCATGGGCCATGAGCTCGAACCCGAACAGCTCGCCGAAGGCCTCCATTTCCGGGGCGATCAGGGCGTTTGCGCCACTGCCCCCGGCGAGGATGACGCTGGTGTTGTCGATGACACAGCGCCGGGCGGCCCCGTCGAAGAACTGCAGCGCGGCGGTGAGAAAGGCTTTGGCTTCGAAGCGGGTGAAGCGTGGGTAGTAAGCGATAAACAGCATCCGGCAGTAAGCCAGGATCAGGCTGGCACACTGGGCCTTGACCTTCTTTCCTCCCAGGAGGATGTGGTGGGGCGAGGTGTCGTGCTGCATCTCCTCGCCGGGGCCGAAGCTGTAGGTGCCGCTGCGCTTTTTGCCGGTACGCAGCTCGGTGTGCTCGCGGATCAGCCGCGTGAGGGTGCTGTAGGCGATCTCGATGCGATGCGTGTCCTTGAGGATCTCGCCGATGCGCACCGCATTGCCCTTGCAGTCGCCGTAGAGCTGCGGCAACAGCTCGACGATGGCTTGGATGCGGGGATCCTCCGCCAGCGCTTCGGGCCGTTCGTCCTCGCGCAACACCCGACGCATCGTGTTGCGCGAGACCTTCAGCGCCCGGCTGATCTCGCGCAGGGGCCGGCCCTGCACCTTGAGCAGCCGGATCGCCTGGCGCAGTTCCTCAGCGATCATGGCTGGCGCTCTCCGCCAGGGCCCGCTCCAGGCGCTGGAACTGGGCTGTCGCCGCCGCGAAGGCCTTCAAGAGGCGTTCCCGCTCGGCAACCTCCTGTATGGGCGCGAACAGCGTCGGGACCTGACCGAGCAGGCGTTCGATGATCGCGCTGACGACCCGCAGGTCCTTATTATACCAGACCCCTTCCGGGCCGGCGGCCAGACGCTTGTCAGCCGTGGCCTGATCGCGACTGTCCAGGGCCTTGCGAAACAGGGCGGGGTTCTCCACCAGGCGCCGGCGTTGCACCTTGCTCGCTTGGCGGTACTGCTCATAGAGGCGCCCCAGCTCACGGGTGGACAAGGGTTGTTGTTCCAGTTGGGCCAGCAACGTGCGAGCGTGCGCGGCGTTGGCGCGCGCCAAGGGGGTGAGGATGCGCGTGGCCGCCCACAGCGGGATTCGTCCGGTTCGCACCGCATCGAGCAGATCCTCCGGCAGGGCCTTGATCAGGTTCAGGCGCCGGCTCACCCAGCTCACATCGCGCCCGAGCTCGCGGGCGATTGCCTGCAGAGAATGGCGGCTGGAAAGCTCGGCGATCAGCGCCGCCTCCTCGATCGCCTCCCACGCGCGGTCCGGACCGCGAGCCAGCGAGGCGAGCAGCGCCTCGTCGACCGAGCGTGCCCACACGTCCACCCAGATCCGATCTTCACCGAGGCGTTGTAGCGCCTCGCGGCGCCGGTAGCCGTCGATCAAGACCCACTGGCCCGCTGTGCCCGCCGCGGGCACGGCCACCACCGGTATGAGCTGGCCTTTCTGCTCAATGGAGGCCACCAGCCGAGCGAGGCGAGCCGGATCGCGCAGACGCAGCGGTGCGAAGCGCGGAATCAGGGCATGCAGGTCGAGGTGCAGGACGTTCTCCATGGCCCATACGCTACCGCCCCGCCCCTCCTTTGCCCATCGAGTCCTCTCTTTGCAATCACCTCCAAAACGACGCTAGCCTGTGAAAATCACTTGCATTTCGACCACGTACGTGTCCATCTTTGCAACCCCCGGCGCCGCTACCGGAACCAAGCCGTAAGTCCCTGAACAAAAGGGCTTTTGTGAGCGGTACGCGTCCATGTTTGCAATTCCCTGCGGTGATGGACCCGCGCCCCCCGAACGCCGATTGCGTTCGCGTTGCCGCTCACGGTTGCGCTCGGCGTACTCGGGGTGAGACTGATGGTAGCGGCGCCAGTACGCGGGATGGAGCTCGCGCCAGCGCCGTTGCGCCGCCGCCTGATTGGCCCGGTAGTCCGCGTCCGTCTTCAGCTTCTGGCGCTGCCAGCGACGCCGACGCGTGCGCTGACAGGCCCGTTTGGAGCAGTAACGTTGCTGGGGAACGTTGCGCCGCGGCGCGAACAGGCAGCCGCAAGCCGCACACCGCCGCTTGGCCATGACTCACCTCCCGGATGCAGGACTTCCTACCAGGAGATTCGCCGCGGGCCTGGCTGCCGCCAACCGGCGGGCAACCGCTGTCAGGGTGGTGAGAGCGTCGGAGGCGGAATCGATCCGTCAACCGACAACAATTCCGTCGAACTTCGGTGGGTCCGTTTTCGTGAGCAGAGGTGGGTCAATTCCCCTGAGCGCCAAGGCAGTTGGTCGCTATCCTCGGCGGATACCTGGCTCGCCGCAAGGATCCGCCCGCAGGTCACCAACTGATGTGGCAGGGGTATGCTTATCTTCAACACATGTGCGAAGGCTACCTCCTTGGCGATGAATTGGCCGCCTCACGTTGACTTGTGGGTAAAGGGCAGGGCTACCCACCCGAGGCCGAGGTGGCCTTGGGGTTACACTGGGACGATGGAATTGAGGGTGAGCTTCTCCATGCGGATTCGAAATGCACTCGGCCGCAAGCTGTTCGCCCTGTGCCTACTCTCGCTGCTGCTCGCCGGCTGCACCGGCATACCCGAGGGGGTCCGCCCGGTCACCGACTTCGAGCTGGATCGCTACCTGGGCATCTGGTATGAGATCGCACGGCTCGACCATTCCTTCGAGCGTGGCCTCACCGATGTCAGCGCCACCTACAGCCGGCGTCCAGACGGCGGGGTGGACGTCCTGAACCGCGGCTATGATGCGGCGAAGGGCCGGTGGAAGGACGCGAGGGGCCGCGCCTATTTCTTGGGTAGCCCGGAGATCGGCAGCCTCGAGGTGAGCTTCTTCGGGCCCTTCTACGGCGGCTACCACGTCTTCGCGCTGGATCCGGACTATCGCTGGGCCCTGGTGGCGGGCTATAGCCACGACTATCTCTGGATTCTGGCCCGCGAGCAACAGTTGCCCCCAGCCGTGTTGGAGGACCTGTTGGCCAGAGTGCGCCAGGCCGGGTTTGCCACGGATGCATTGGTCTTCCCTGGCGGCGCGGCGCCTTGACGGCGACCCCGCAGCCCACGCCTTCTACCAACAACCGACGCTTGTTGCGCGAATGCTGGCGAGATTGCACGAACAATACCCGTTGCGCGGATTGAACAGCTTCGGCGTCGAGGCGCGGGCGCGCTGGTTCTGCCGGGTGCGCAGCGCCGACGATCTCTCCGCGTTGGCTGCCGATCCCCGGCTCGCCGGCCTGCCGCGGCTGGTGCTCGGTGGCGGCAGCAACCTGCTGCTGACCCGCGACTTCGAGGGCTTGGTGATCAAGGTGGAAGTCCCGGGATTGCGGGAGCTTGGCGGCACGGCTGACGCCTGGCATGTGGAGGTCGGCGCTGGCGAGAACTGGCACGCGACCGTCGAGCGCCTTCTCGCGATGGGGCGTCCTGGCCTTGAAAACCTGGCGCTCATTCCAGGCAGCTGCGGTGCCGCGCCGGTGCAGAACATCGGTGCTTACGGTCTGGAACTGGCTCAGCGCTTCGACTCGCTGGCGGCTTGGGATTTCGCGTCCCAGCGCCTCATGCACATGACGGCCGCCGAATGCTCCTTGGGCTATCGCGACAGCCTATTCAAGCACGCCCTCGCCGACCGCCGCCTGATCCTCTCGGTAACGCTCGCGCTGCCCAAGCGGTGGCGGCCGGTGGAAGGATACGCGGATGTGGCCCGGGAACTGAAGGAGCAGGGCGTGGCGCGGCCGGATGCGCGCGCCATCTTCGATGCCGTGGTGGCGATCCGGCGCCGCAAGCTGCCGGACCCTGCGGTCATCGGCAACGCCGGCAGCTTCTTCAAGAACCCGATCGTCTCGTATGAGGAGCACCAGGCGCTGATCGAACGGCACCCGTCGCTCGCCGGCTATCCGCAGCCAGACGGGAACGTCAAGCTCGCCGCCGGGTGGCTGATCGAAGCCGTGGGCTTGAAGGGCGCCAGACGGGGCCGCGCGGGCGTCTACGAGAAACAGGCACTGGTGCTGGTCAACCGCGGCGGCGCGACCGGGGCCGAGATCCTGGCCCTGGCGCGGGAGGTACAGGAGAAGGTGGCGGAGATTTTCGGAGTCTGGCTGGAGCCGGAGCCGGTGGTCGTTTGAGCCGCGAACGCATGGCGAATAGGGGACCGACCGAGCATCGTCGTAGACGTTGATCAAGATTTTGACCTTTATGGATAACTGAATGATGCGACCGATTCTCACGCTGCTCTCTGCGATTGCTTTTGCCACACTAGGCCATGCCGAGGACGCCGAGATCGCCTCCCTGTTCTTGGATGCTGGCGTCGAAGGCACCATCGTCATCGCGTCGCTCGATGGAAGCCAGCGCTACGTGAACAACGAGAAGAGGGCAGACCGGCGGTATCCCTCGGCGTCGACATTCAAGATCTTCAACACGTTGATCGCGTTGGAAGAAGGTGCGCTGTCGGGTCTTGACGAGGTGCTCCGCTGGGACGGGCGGGTTCACGATTTCCCTGACTGGAGAATCAGGACCACACCATCAAGAGCGCGTATGCGGTCTCCTGCGTCTGGTGCTACCAGGAATTGGCCCGGCGGATCGGCGGTGAGCGCTATCCAGCCCACCTGGCTCGCGCGGGCTACGGCAGGCTCCAGCAGCCGTTCGATGATACCGCCTTCTGGCTGGACGGGTCCCTGGCGATCAGTGCGGGCGAACAGGTCGCCTTCCTGCGCCAGGTGATTCTGCAGACCTTGCCCTACAAGGCATCGTCCTATGCCGGCCTGCGCGAGGTCATGCTGATGGAACAGGGCGAGAATTACAGTATTCGCGCGAAAACGGGCTGGGCCGCGCGGTCCACGCCGCAGATCGGCTGGTATGTCGGCTACATGGAGAAGCCCGGCGCGACCTGGATCTTCGCCATGAACATCGAAATGCGCGGCAAAGCGGACCTTCCGTTGCGCCAAGCACTGACCCGGGCAAGCCTAAAGGCAAAAGCAATCATCGAGTAGAACGGAGGGACAGGCGCGTCGTTCCGCGAGGGTGCGGGGACACAGCGCTAGCCGGCCGGTGGCGTGACCAGGATCTTCTCTCAGCGGCGATCGGATCGGTGCGCGGCTACAATTGGCAACCGAATCTCACTTGCTTGCGAAGAACCGGGAGCCCCAGTCTTTGCCATGGCCCGTCTCGTCATGCATGTCGATCTCGATGCGTTCTACGCCGCGATCGAGCAGCGCGACCATCCGCAGTGGCGGGGGCTGCCGGTGGTGGTCGGCGCCGAGCCCGGCAAAAGGGGGCGTCGTCGCCACCTGCTCGTACGAAGCGCGAAGGTATGGCGTCCACTCGGCGATGCCGATCTCCAAGGCGGCGCGTCGCCTGCCGCCGGAAACCGTCTATGTTCGCCCGTGCATGGAGGATTATGCGCGGGTGTCGCGGCAGGTCATGGGGGTCCTAGAGACGATCTCTCCTGTCGTCGAGAAGGTCTCCATCGACGAGGCCTATCTGGATGTCTCCGGTATGGAGAGCTTGGTTGGTCCGCCCGAGATCATCGGCCAGAGGGCCAAGGCGGCGATCCGCGAGGCGGTTGCGCTTATGGCCTCGGTCGGCATCGGGCCGAACCGGTTGATCGCCAAGCTCGCCTCCGATTTCCGCAAGCCCGATGGTCTGACGGTGGTTTTGCCCGAGCAGGTACGCGAGTTTCTCGATCCCATGCCGCTAACGGTACTGCGCGGTGTGGGCGTCAAGACCGCGCCGCGCCTGCAACGCATGGGGTTGAAGACGGTCGGCGATGTTCGGCGCCTTTCCCTCGGAGAGCTGCGCCGGCACCTCGGGGCGCGGGCGGGAACACAGGTCCATCTCCAGGCTCGCGGGATTGCCGACGATCGGGTTTATCCTGCCAGCGAGCGCAAGTCGATCTCCAAGGAAACCACCTTCGGGGAGGACATTGCCGACCCGGCTGTGCTCCGCGACACCCTGCGCTGGGCGGCGCACGAGGTCGGATTTCTGGCACGCCACGAGGGCCTGGGGACAGTCGTCACGCTGAAGATCCGATTTCGCCCGTTCGAGACCCACACCCGTTCGCGTACCCTCGCGGTAGGGACGGCGAGCGATGGAGTCATCTTCCGGACGGCATGGGATCTGTTTCAGGCCGAAGCCTGGGCCGGAAAGCCGGTGCGACTGATCGGCCTCGGGCTGTCCGGCTGGGAGGAGCAGGGTTGTGTGCAGCCAGAGTTGTTCGGTAATGAGGCACCTGAGCCACATCCCCAAGACCAGCGACTCGACGAGACGCTCGACGCGATCCGGCGCAGATTCGGCAGGGGATTCCTCCAGCGGGGACTGAGTCGGCGGCGCTAGCCGAAAGAGATCAAGGGCAACCGGGAGCCAAACGGGCTCGGTGCGGGCCAAGCTCGGTTTTGGGATTCCCCGGTTTCGTCACCGACAGCGTCCTGTCGCGGCTGTTGGCACGCGAACCGCTTTTCCAGGAAGACTCATAGGGAAATCGAATACCATTTCCGTACAGGGGGCTGGTTTCGGAAGAAAGCACCTTCCTGTTCGAGACGCCCGATGTCTGTCCGCGAGAGATCCTGCTCGCGGTTGCACGTATTTCTTCCTGCACCTGATCGAACCCGAAACCGACCGATGAACATCCCGGACGAGCCCCTCTCCGACGCGGAGATCCACGTCCTTGACGAGTTTCTGATGTCCGACAGCACGCCCGAGGACGTACTTACGATCGACGAGCTGCACGGGTATCTGACGGCGATCATTTGCTGCCCTGTACCGGTGATGCCGAGCAACTGGCTTACCGGTGTCTGGCAGAGTGAGGAGGGGCCGCAATTCGAGTCCGACGAGCAAGCGCAGGAAATCCTGTCGCTGATCATGCGCATGCACAACGACATCGCCGATGAACTCCGCGTTGGTGAGGAATTCGGGCCGCTGATGCTGGAGAGTACACTCGAAAGCGGCGAAACCGTGGTCGTCGCCCAAGGCTGGTGTTGGGGCTTCATGGAGGGGATGCGCTCCCAGTTCGATGCCTGGGAGTCCCAGTTGGACATGATCAACGAGCTGGTCATACCGATCGCGGTGCTGGCTCGCCTGGGAGACGAGGATACGGAGCTGCAGGAGCTGCACGACGATCAGGAGAAGATCGCGCAGCTGACCGATGCGATTGCCGAATCGGCAGCCGCAATCTACGAGTACAGCCGCTCCATCGCCGATGAGCCACCGGAACCGTATCGGCGGCAGACCGCCAAGGTGGGGCGGAACGATCCCTGTCCCTGCGGCAGCGGGAAGAAGTACAAGAAGTGCTGCGGGGCCGCCGCGAATCTCCACTGAGCTCCGGTCAGTCTTTCTGCCCATCCGCCGGGATATACGGAATCACGCCTTTCGCAAAGGCCGCCTCCTGAAGCTCACGCGGCATCCGCCGGATATCCACGACCATGCCGTCCACCATCACCATCCAGACCATCGGGTTGTCGGCGACCCGGCTCGGCGAAGTCCAATCGGGATCGAGCTGCCCCATGCTCAGCAGGTCGCGCACCAGCTTCGACTTGCCTTGTCCGGTACTCTGGCCAATGCCGAATGCGCGATACAGATCGGCGACCTTCATGTGCGGCGTTTGGCTCGGGTCGAACAGAAAATTCACCATGCCGATCGCGTGGGTGACACCGCAGGCCCAGGTGTTTGCTTTGCCGGTCGTCACCGGGGACGGGCGCTTGCGACACAGCGCCGCCACCGCATAGCGAATGAGCTGACGGTACTCGTCGTCGAGGTGCCTGACGGCGAACGCATCGGTAATCGCGACGATTTCGCCGAACTTCGCCGCCAGCGCCCTTGGTACCTTTTCCGATTTGGTCGCGGTCATCTCAGAATCTGCCGATGATCGATTGCATGGCGTGCTTGCCCAAGCCCGGTATTGGATGTTACCCCACAGGGCGGTGCAAAGTGCGCTCGCGACCACGCCGCGACCGGCATTCCGGGAAAGGGGACGTGTATCGCCTCCCGAAGACCTGACTCAGGTGGCAGGCTTCTTAGGTGATTTCCGAGAATTTTTATACCACTGTATGCGATAGTTGGCACACGATATTATGACGTGGTCCAAACCGCATGAAACCGATTAAAACTGTCGGCACCGACACCTTCCCCGACGCTGAGCATATCGACGACATCAGGCTCGCTGCCTCGAAGATGTCGCTTGTCGACCGGCGCGCATTCCAAGCAGAAATGGCCATCAAGTATTGTGGCGGAAGCGCCCGGCGAGCCGAGGATATCTTCGGTT
>Ga0210085_1000846_pt1 | contig 12507 bp, 19 predicted proteins | sample China_Galinas_PW_5_FD_184866 | JGI IMG/M metagenome (GOLD analysis project Ga0210085, IMG submission 184866) | Wetland microbial communities from San Francisco Bay, California, USA, that impact long-term carbon sequestration - China_Galinas_PWC_D1... | ecosystem: Environmental > Aquatic > Marine... | reverse complement strand
GCGGTTAAAGAACTTGAATCAATAACCGGTCAAAAAGCAAGTATAAGAAAAGCAAAAAAAGCAATATCAAACTTTAAATTACGTGAAGGTGTTAGCATAGGTGCGATGGTTACATTGCGTAAAGAAAAAATGTACGAGTTTTTGGACAGGTTAATTAATGTTGCACTTCCCCGTGTTAGAGACTTTCGCGGATTATCTGATAAGTCATTTGATGGAAGAGGAAACTATACGCTTGGTGTTAAGGAGCAGATAATTTTTCCTGAAATCAATGTAGATAAAATTACAAGAGTACTTGGAATGGATGTGACAATAGTAACTTCAGCAAGATCTGATAATGAAGCTTATGAATTGTTAAAATCATTTGGAATGCCTTTTATTAAAAAAGAAATTAAAACAGCTTAGGAGATTTAATGGCTCGAACATGCTTGATAGCAAGAGAAGAAAAGAGACAAAGACTTAACGAAAAGTATAAAAAAATTCGCGAGGAGTTGAAAGCAGATGGTGATTACGAAGCTCTTCAAAAACTTCCCCGTGATTCTTCAAAGACACGATTGAAAAACAGATGCATGTTCACTGGAAGAGCAAGAAGTTATTATAGAAAATTCGGAGTTTCAAGATTAGTTTTTAGAGAGATGGCTCTTCGAGGTGAAATTCCGGGTATAAAAAAATCAAGTTGGTAAACGGAGAAAGTTTAAATGTCAGTAACAGACCCAATAGCAGATTATTTAACAAGAATTAGAAACGCAGCTAAAGCAAAAAAAGTGCGTGTTGAAATTCCGGCATCGAGAACAAAAATCGGATTGTCTGAAATTCTTAAAAATTTAGGTTACATAATTGATTACGAAATTCTTGAAGATAGCAAACAGAATAAATTGAATATTGTTTTGAAATATAAAAATGGAGTTCCTGCAATTTCAGGATTAAAGAGAATAAGCAAACCAGGATTAAGAGTTTACAGATCTGCTGATAAGTTGCCAAGAGTGTTAAATGGATTGGGTACAGCAGTAATATCTACACCGAAAGGTTTGTTAACTGACAAAGATGCAAAAAGTAATCTCGTTGGCGGCGAGGTAGTTTGTTATATATGGTAATTATTTAAAGTTGGAGTTTTAAGAGTGTCAAGAATAGGTAAAAAACCCGTAGAGATTCCAAAAGGTGTAACAGTAAATTTGGAAGGTCAGTTAATTAAAATTAAAGGACCAAAAGGTGAACTGCAGAGAAGCATTCATCCTTTAATGAAAACCGAAGTCGTTGAAAACGAAATAAAGGTTTCCAGACCAAATGATTTAAAGGAATCCCGATCAATACATGGATTAACCAGATCATTAATTCAGAATATGGTCATTGGTGTAACTGATTCGTATAAAAAAACCTTGGATATTGTTGGTGTGGGTTACAAAGCAGAATTAAAGGGAAAAAACTTGTTACTCACTATTGGTTTTTCACATCCAATTTATTTTGCTCCACCAGAGGATGTGAAGATTGAGGTGCCAACCCCAACACAGGTAATTATTTCGGGAACAGATAAAGAACTTGTTGGTCTAGTAGCTGCTAAAATAAGATCCTTTAGAAAACCTGAGCCATATAAAGGTAAAGGGATTAAATATTCTGATGAAAGAATTATCAGAAAAGCAGGTAAAACTGCTGGTGCATAATTTTTAGGAGTTTTGAAAAAATGAAAAAGAAAACATCAAGAGATAGAGCAAGAATGAAGATTAGAAAGAAGATTTCGGGTACGCCGGAAAAACCTCGTTTATCGGTTTACAGAAGTTTAGATAATATTTATGCTCAAATTATTGACGATACAACCGGAAAAACTTTGGTTTCAGTATCCAGTTTAGCCAAAGATGCAAAAGATGATGTAAAATCAGCTAAAGGTAAAATTAATAAAAGTAAACTCATTGGAAATATTCTTGCTAAGAAAGCACTCGAAAAAGAAATTAAGCAAGTTGTTTTTGATAGAGGTGGATTCAGATATCATGGTAGAGTTAAAGCTTTGGCGGATGGTGCACGTGAAGGGGGATTGGTATTTTAATGTTTTTTGCCGGATCGTCTAATGGTAGGACTACGCCCTTTGGAGGCGTCTGTAGAGGTTCGAATCCTCTTCCGGCAGCTTCCTTTTTTAAATTGAAAGTTTTTTAGGAGAAAATTTGAAAAGAGTTAAATCAGCAGATTCTGACGGATTAAAGGAAAAAGTTGTTCACATTAATCGCGTTGCAAAAGTTGTTAAAGGTGGACGACGGTTCAGCTTCAATGCAATTGTGGTAATCGGTGATGGTAATGGCACCGTCGGTGTCGGGCTTGGAAAAGCAAATGAAGTTACAGATGCAATTTCAAAAGGTATTGATGATGCAAGAAAAAATCTTGTTAAGGTTCAGATTCGTAAAGGTACGATCTCCCATCAGATAGTTGGCAGATATGGAGCCGGAAAAGTATTACTTAAACCTGCTTCACCAGGAACTGGTTTGATTGCTGGTGGTGGTGTTAGAGCTGTCTTAGAATCTGCTGGTGTTCAGGATGTATTAACTAAATCTCTCGGTTCAAGTAATCCGCATAACCAGGTAAAAGCAACTCTTAATGGATTATTAATGCAGATTGATGCAAAAGTTATGGCTGATAAGAGAGGTAAAACAATTCAAGAATTATTTGCTTCTTAAAGAGGAATTATGGCAAAGTTAAAAATTACACAAATAAGAAGTATTATTGACAGACCAGAAAAGCAGAAAAGAATAATTGAAGCTTTGGGTCTGGGCAGACCTAACTGGGAGAAAATTCATAATGACACTCCACAGATAAGAGGAATGCTAAATAAAATTCCTCATCTTGTAAAGTTTGAAGAAGTTAAAGAATAAGGAAATTTAAATGGATGTTTTAAGTAATTTAAAATATGCTGAAGGCTCTAAAAAGAAACGTAAAAGAGTTGGAAGAGGAGAAGGTTCCGGACATGGAGAACAGTCAACAAGGGGTATGAATGGTCAACGATCCCGTTCCGGTTCAAAGAAACGAGCCTGGTTTGAAGGCGGGCAAATGCCACTTCAAAGAAGAGTTCCGAAATTTGGATTTACAAATATTTTCAAAGAGACTTACCAGGTCGTTAATCTTAATTCTTTGCAGCGAATTGCAAACGAAAATAAAATTGAAAAAACTCTTAACATTGAAGAGCTTAAGAAATTAGGTCTGATAACCAGCACAAAAAGACCTGTTAAAATTTTGGGTAAAGGCGAATTAAAAACAAAAATTAATCTTGAGGTTAATGCTGTAAGCCAAAGTGCAAAAGAAAAAATAGAATCAGCTGGCGGTTCAATAAAGTTAATTTAATGCGGTTATAAATGTCGAAAATTACAGATACTTTTCGGAACATATTCAAAATACACGAACTCCGCCAGAGAATATTTTACACGCTGGCAATATTATTTTTGGTTCGTTTAGGTGCTCATGTTACCATTCCGGGCGTTGATACTGCTCTGCTAACAGAGAGCATGAAAAATGCCACCACTGACAACTTATTCGGGTTGTACGATTTATTCGTTGGTGGTGCTTTTTCAAACGCAGCGATATTTGCACTTGGAATTATGCCATATATATCTGCATCTATTATCATTCAGCTTCTTGGTGCAGTAGTTCCGTATTTTCAGAAACTACAACAGGAAGGTGAAGAAGGCAGGAAAAAAATTACACAATTAACCAGGTATGGCACTGTTGCTATTTCAGCAATGCAAGCCTGGGGTGTTACAATAAGGCTATTAAATATACAAGTTCAGGGAATGCCAATTGTGCCTGAGGCGGTTAGTGGTTTTACCTGGGTTCTTACAACCATAATCATACTTACATCTGGAACAGTTTTTATGATGTGGATGGGAGAACAGATAACTGAAAGAGGTATTGGTAACGGTATCTCTTTAATAATTTTCATAGGAATTATTGCACGATTCCCGCATGCTATTTTTGATGAAATTCGGTTGATAAACGCTGGACAGCAGGGAATCATTGAGACTATAATTATTTTAATATTCATGTTCTTTATAATAGCTGGTGTGGTGCTGGTTACTCAAGGGACCAGAAGAATTCCTGTTCAATATGCAAAACGAGTAGTAGGAAGAAAGATTTACGGCGGTGTTACTCAATATATTCCTCTACGAGTGAATACAGCCGGAGTAATGCCTATAATATTTGCACAGTCTATTATGTTTATTCCAAACACTGTGTTATCGTTTTTCCCGGATAATGAATTTCTACAAAGTCTTACGGGATACTTTGTTTATAACTCACCGGTTTACTCAGCTATTTATGCGCTCATGATTATATTCTTTACATATTTTTATACAGCAATTGCTTTTAATCCAAAAGATGTTGCTGATAATATGAAAAAACAGGGAGGTTTTATTCCAGGGATACGACCTGGGAAACAGACTTCTGAGTTCATTGATAATATTCTTACTAAGATTACTCTGCCCGGTTCATTTTTCCTTGCGATTGTTGCTATAATGCCAGCATTCGTTTCTGGTTTTGGTGTTTCAGGTCAGTTTGCACAATTTTTTGGAGGAACAAGTCTTTTGATCATCGTAGGTGTTGCTCTGGATACTTTACAGCAGATTGAATCTCATTTATTGATGAGACACTATGATGGATTTATGAAGTCAGGCAAAATGAAAAGCCGTAGAGCATAGTTAGTTTGTGATTTATATAAAGACTCAAAAGGAAATTGATTTTATAAGAGAGAGTTGTAAGATTGTTGCTGAAACGCTGCAGTTAGCTAAAAGTAATGTTAAGACTGGTATATCAACAATCGAATTGGATAGGATAGCAGAAGATTACATTAGAAGTAACAATGCTATTCCGGCATTCAAGGGATATTCTCAAGGAGGATTGCCCGCATTTCCCGGATCGGTGTGCACTTCGATTAACGAAGCAGTTGTACACGGAATTCCCGGCGAAATAAAACTTGAAGAAGGAGATATAATATCTCTTGACGTTGGTGTTCTTAAAAATAATTTTTATGGTGATGCAGCACTTACGGTTTCAGTTGGTAAAATTTCTGATGAAGTAAAAAAACTTCTTGAAGTAACTGAAAAATCACTGGAACTGGGAATTGAGCAAGCCAAAAGTGGAAACAGAGTTCACGATATATCAGCAGCTGTTCAGGAATATGTTGAGCAAAACGGATTTTCAATAGTTAGAGATTTATGTGGTCATGGAGTAGGTAAATTTCTACACGAAGATCCCGCTGTTCCAAATTTCGGAAGAAAAGGAACCGGTTCAAAACTGAAGAATGGTATGACCCTGGCAATAGAACCAATGGTTAATGCAGGTGGATATGAAGTGAATACAGCTTCGGATGGCTGGACAGTATTGACAGCCGATGGTTCAGCATCAGCACATTTTGAACATACAATTTTAATAATGGATAATTCTCCGGAAATTTTAACTGTTTGTTAATGGCAAAACAAGGTCCGATAAAAATAGATGGCGTTATTACAGAAACATTACCGAATGCTACATTCAAGGTGAAGCTGGATAATGGTCACGAAATTCTTGCACACATTTCAGGCAAGATGCGTATGCACTTTATAAAGATACTTGTTGGTGATAAAGTATCGGTTGAAATGTCTCCCTACGATTTAACAAAAGGAAGAATAACTTACAGATATAAATAATAGGTACTAATATGAAAGTTAGATCATCAGTTAAAAAAATATGTGACAAGTGTAAAATAATCAGGCGCAAAGGCGTTGTTAGAGTAATTTGTTCTAACCCTAAGCACAAACAAAGACAAGGTTAATTTTAATAAAGGAGTATCAGATTGGCTCGTATATCAGGCGTTGATTTACCTAAAAATAAAAAAGTACTGTTCGGTCTGCAGTATATTTATGGAATAGGTGCAACAGCATCTAATGAAATTTTAGAAAAAGCAAAAATAGATCCCGCTAAAAAAGTTAGCGATCTTACTGAAGAAGATGTGGCTCAGATAAGAGCGGTTATAACATCTGAATATAAAGTTGAAGGTGCTCTCCGTTCCGAAGTTCAGCAAAATATAAAAAGATTGATGGATATTGGAGCCTACAGAGGAATACGTCATAGAAAAGGACTTCCTGCAAGAGGACAGAGAACACGAACGAACTCAAGAACTAGAAAAGGTAAACGTAAAACGGTTGCTGGTAAGAAAAAAGCACCAACTAAGAAATAATATTTGTTAATCGGAGGATTTTGATTGGCTAAATCATCAAAAAAAGTTAAAAAGAAAACACAGGTTGACCTGAATGGTGTTGCTCACATTAAAGCAACATTCAATAATGTAATTGTAACAATTACAGATATTTATGGGAACACATTATCGTGGTCATCCGCAGGTAAAAACGGTTTTAAAGGCTCAAGAAAAAATACACCCTATGCAGCACAGATTTCAGCCGAAGCTGCTGCAAAAGAGGCTTACGATCTTGGTCTAAGAAAAATTGAAGTAAAAGTAAAAGGTCCCGGATCAGGAAGAGAAGCCGCAATAAGATCTTTACATACTGCAGGTTTGGAAATTTCATCAATTAAAGATGTCACTCCAATTCCACATAATGGTTGCAGACCACCGAAACGTAGAAGAGTTTAATAGAAGGAGTTATTGTTAAATGGCAAGACACACAGAATCAGTTTGCAAATTGTGCAGAAGAGAAAGACAAAAACTTTTTCTTAAAGGACAAAAATGTTACACTGAAAAGTGCCCTGTAGAGAATAAAAATTATGCCCCTGGTCAACACGGTTTGGGCAGAAGATCAAAAATATCTGAGTATGGAGTTCAGCTTAGAGAAAAACAAAAAATTAAAAGAATGTATGGTTTGCTGGAAACTCAATTCAGAAATTATTTTAAGAAGGCAAATAAACAAAAAGGTATTACAGGTGAAAACCTGATTAAACTTCTTGAGAGAAGATTGGATAATGTTGTTTACAGATTGGGATTTGCTTCTTCAAGAAGTCAGGCAAGACAATTGATTAAACATAGACATTTCCTTGTTAACGATAAGCTTGTAGATATTCCTTCTTACCTTATCCAACAGGGTGATATGGTAAAAGTAAAAGATAAGAGTAAAAAGCTGGATGCAATTCACAACTCACTAAAGAGGATGAAAGAAACTGCTTACCCCTGGCTTTCTGTTGATAAAGCAACATTAACAGGAACATTTGTTCAGGTTCCTGATAGAGCTGACGTTCCTCTAAATGCCAATGAACAATTGGTTGTTGAGCTCTATTCTAAATAATTAATTTTTGAAAAAACCTTAGAGGGATTTATTAATGAATACATCACATTTAATTATGCCGGAATCAGTCGTTTTAGATGAAGCAATTTATACTAATACATTCGGGAAATTTACTCTTCAGCCATTAGAAAGAGGGTTTGGAGTTACATTGGGTAACTCTCTCAGAAGAGTACTCCTTTCTTCATTGCCCGGTGCCGCAATTACTTCGGTTAAATTCAGTGGTATCCTGCACGAGTTTACAACAATTCCTGGTGTGGTTGAAGATGTTTCCGAAATTGTTTTGAATCTAAAACAAGTAAGAATGAAATTGCTTTCCAAAAAGCCAAATAAAATTGATTTGTCTTTTAACGGAGATAAAGAATGGACAGCAGCAGATATTCAAAAAGCAAGTAACGAAGTTGAAATTCTTAACCCTGACTTGCATATCGGTACTTTGAATAAAAGTGCAAAATTCGATGTTGAAATCAGAGTTGGCAAAGGTACAGGTTATGTCCCATCAGTAGAAAATGCTTCCCCTGATCAGACAATTGGCGTTATTCCGATCGATTCTATTTTTACTCCGATTAAAAATGTAAAAATGGATGTAGAAAATGTTAGAATCGGTGACAAAAATGATTTCGAAAAATTAACACTCGAAGTGTCAACGGATGGTTCAATAACTCCTGATGATGCTCTTACACAAGCTGCTAAAATTTTAAGGGAACATGTTCAACTTTTCATCAATTTTGATATTGAACAGGAAGAAGAGCAACCTGTACCTCAAAAAGATAATGAATTCGAAAGAGTTAAGAAAATTCTTTCAACTCCTGTTGATGATCTTGAATTGAGTGTTAGATCACACAATTGTCTTAAAGCTGCCAATATTAAAATTCTCGGCGATCTTGTAAGAAAAGATGAAGCGGAAATGCTGAAGTTTAGAAATTTCGGAAGAAAGTCTCTTGCCGAACTTATGGAAATTGTTGAAGATCTTGGAATTGAATTTGGGATGGATGTAGATAATTATATTAAAGCTGAATCAGAAGCTAATTAAAACGAAAAAGGTAATCAGATGAGACACAATGTTAAAGGAAGAAAATTAGGAAGAACAGCTAGTCATCGTAAAGCTACGATTAGTTCACTTATTACTTCTCTTCTTAAACATAAAAGAATAAAAACGACCCTGGCTAAAGCTAAAGAGACTCGTGGTTTTGCAGAAAAGCTTGTTACCAAAGCTCGCAAAGGTGATTTGCACGCAAAGAAGCAAATAATGGATGTTATTAAGGATAAAGAAGTTGTTAAAGAACTTTTTGCGGAAATAATTCCAAAAATTGGTGACAGACCTGGTGGATATACACGCGTAGTCAAATTAGGTCATCGTATGGGAGATGCAGCTCAAATGGCGATCCTTGAACTTGTTGATTACAATGAAGTCGTAACTGCAAGAGAAGAAGAACAAAAAGAGAAGAGAGAAGAAAAAGCTAAAGAGAAAGAAGAAAAGGCAAAATCTGAACAGGATAATGCACTTCTCGAGCAGCAAGCTAATGAAGCTCCCATAAAATAATTAAGCTATTTTTTAGTATTATAAGAGTAATCGAAAATTTCGGTTACTCTTTTTTTTTGCAAATGTTTAAAAACATATACTTTTATAAATCTGTATTTGAATTAGATAAACTTCCCAAGTCAGATCTGAAGCAATTAATTTTATGCGGCAGATCAAACGTTGGAAAGTCTTCATTTATTAATAGCATTTCAAAAAGAAAGGGTATTGCCAAAATAAGCTCTACTCCGGGTAAAACAAGATCAATAAACTTTTATTTGGTTGATGAAAAATATTTTATTGTTGATTTGCCAGGCTTCGGATATGCTAAAACAAGTCAGGCTGAAAGAGAAAAGTGGGGGAAACTTGTTTCAAATTATATCTTAAATTCAGATAATATTATTCACGCATTCCACATAATTGACTCAAGATATAAACCAACTGAACTTGATGTGCAATTAAACTTATGGCTGAAAAGTGCCGATCTTGATTATTCTATTATATTGAACAAAGCTGATAAGCTTAATCAATCTGAAACTCATAAAACCATTAAAAACATCAAAGTAATTTTCCCAGGACTTGAACTTAACAATAACCTGTTTTTATACTCCTCCGTAACCGGAAAGTGGAAGAGACCAATTGAAAAAAGAATTACAGAATTGTTCCATTAATTTAATATGAATGTTATTTTTTGATAATTAGTTGTTAAATTTATTTGACAAATAATTTTTCCCTATTTTAATCGTCAAATGCTGGATAAAAGACAACGCAAAAGAATATTAATTTTTCTGGTGATACCAGTTCTTGCGGCTGGATTGTTTTTCAGTGATGATCTTACCATTCGACTCATAATTATCGCGCTGATAGTTGTGTACGTTGCATTTATTATCTTCCTTAGAGATTCCGTCAGATTTTCCGGTGGTTATTCTATATCTGATGCCGAGGAATCTATTTCAGATGCTCCCGCTACCACAACTTCTGACTATGAAGAATCGTTTAAAATTGTTTCAAAAAGTAATAATGTAGATGTAATTACTGATGAGAATTACAGACCAGAATATGGTGTATCAAAAACAACTCTGAAACCGCACGATCTTAAAGAACGCTTTGATGAAATTGTAAAGGAAACCTTACCACCCGGAACAGGACACGATGAGCAGTTTGGGTTTGTTATAGAAAGAATGCTAACTGTAATGTCAGAACTGTATGATGCTCACTCTGCAATTTACTTCTGGCACAACAAGAAAAAAGAGAAATTAATTATAGAAAAATTTGTTTCTGTCTCTGATCAACTGACTAAGAAAAAGTTTGATATTGAGGATGATGTTCTCAGTAAAATAGTCGAGACAGGTGAACCTGAATTACTTACAGATATTTCAAGAGCAGCAGAAGCTGATGTAATAAGATACTATGATTCTCCACAGGGAATTAAAAGCTTTGCCGGCGTACCGGTATTTTATAATAATGAGCTTGTTGCAATCATAGCAATTGATTCAAAAGTTGAAGATGCTTTCGGAATTGAAACAATCTACTCACTTGGCAGGTTTATTCGTCTAATTACTATGCTTATTGGAATATTTGAAGAAAAATATTCTGACACAATTTCACAGAAACGTTTAGAAGGATTGCTGAAAATCCTCGGTCCGGAAAATGAGTTTGAGGATGAAAAAGAAATGATAAATATACTTCCCGAAGCACTCAAAAGTATGATCAAGTGGGATGCCTTTGTATTTATCTATTTCCATCCAATTGATAAAATATTTTAAACAGAAAAAGTTGTAAACACAACTGCACTAAAATATATAGGGACTGAGCTTCAGATTGACTTGAACGGAACTCTTGTCGGTAAATCAATCGTTACCGGTATACCAGTGAAAATTGACGATACCTCTACAGGTAATTACAAAAGATTCGCACGCTCTGAAGATGTTTCTTTTGACGGTTCATTTATTTCCATTCCATTGATTTACAATAAGCAGAACTACGGAGTTATCTGTTTGGAGAGCTTGAAGAAAAATGCTTACAGCAACAGCGATGTTCAGTTTCTGAAAAAGTCACTTAATGTTTTATCTTATATTATCTATTCGCACTCTACGCAAAAACTATTAAAAAACCTCACCTCGGTTGATTTCGAAACAAGAGCTTTAAATGCTGCATCATTTAAAGAAAGACTAAGTGCAGATCTGATAAAGGCTAAACAGGTTGAAATACCAGGTACTATTGCTTTAATTAAGATTGATGACTTCATTGAGGAGGGAACTCTTTTCAATGATGACTCACTGCCTAAAGTTGTTTCAACTGTGTCTGAAATTATCTCTGATGAGATGACAGCACTAAATCTTTTTGGTAGAATAGATGATCGTATTTTTGCAATTTATTTTTTCAATACTTCAACTAAAAATGTATTCGTCTGGGCTGAGAAGATGAGAGTAAAAATTGCAAGAAAACCAATCTCAGTAGTCTCAAAGCAAACCACTTTTACAGTTTCGATTGGTATCGCTTCAGCAACAAACAAAGATAATGTTGAAGAAGTTTTACACAATGCAAACCTGGCATTAAGTAAAGCTCTTGAAAAAGGTGGTAACGCCGTCCTCAATGTAAATTAATATACAATCTAAATGCAATGAAGAATTTCTTCGTAATTGTGCTTGATGGTGTTGGAATTGGTGAACTTCCAGATGCAATAAAGTACAATGATGAAGGGAGTAACACTCTCAGTAATATGGCTAAAGCTGTTGGTGGATTGAAATTGCCAAATCTTGAATTACTTGGACTGGGCAATATTGAACCGATCAGAGGAATCAATCAAGTAAAAAATCCGCAAGCTTCTTTCGGTAAGATGGCTGAAATTTCTGAGGGAAAAGATTCAACTACCGGTCATTGGGAACTTGCCGGACTTCACGTAAAAACTGAATTTTCGTATTTCCCTGATGGATTTGATGATGAGATTATCAAGAGATTTTTAAAGGAAACAGGTTGCGAAGGAATTCTGGGGAATAAACCAGCCTCCGGGACAGAAATTATTAAAGAACTCGGAAAGCAGCATGTTGAAACTGGTTATCCAATCATATATACCTCAGCTGATTCTGTTTTTCAGATTGCTGCCCACGAAGAAGTAATTTCCCTTGAAAAGCTTTATAAAATTTGTTCAACTACACGAAATAAGGTACTAATCTATCCTCTTCAGGTTGGAAGAGTGATCGCAAGACCTTTCACTGGTGAACCGGGAAATTTTTCCAGGACAAAAAACAGAAAAGATTTTTCACTCGATCCGCCTGAAGACACAATTCTTGATCTTCTTTTGAAAAATGATATTGAAACAATAGCAATCGGAAAAGTGAATGATCTGTTCAACTACCGCGGGATAAAAAAACAACTTAACACAAAATCTAACGAAGATGGTTGTGAACAATTATTAAAATGTGCCGGTGAAACAACGGGTGGTTTTATTTTTGCAAATCTTGTAGATTTCGATGTGTATTTCGGTCATAGAAATGATCCTGCAGGATTTGCAAAAAAGCTTATTGAGTTTGATGATTTTCTCCCAAAATTAATTAATGAGCTTGACGAAAGTGACAGATTAATAATCACTGCAGATCATGGAAATGACCCAACAACACCAAGCACGAATCACTGCAGGGAGTATGTTCCTTTACTTTATTTCAGAAAGGATATTGCAGGAATAAATCTTGGTGTAAGAAAAACATTTTCGGATGTGGCAAAAACAGGAGCGGATTTTTTTGGGATTAA
>Ga0210085_1000843_pt1 | contig 12519 bp, 12 predicted proteins | sample China_Galinas_PW_5_FD_184866 | JGI IMG/M metagenome (GOLD analysis project Ga0210085, IMG submission 184866) | Wetland microbial communities from San Francisco Bay, California, USA, that impact long-term carbon sequestration - China_Galinas_PWC_D1... | ecosystem: Environmental > Aquatic > Marine... | reverse complement strand
GACCGAATTGGAGATTAACCTGGGATGGATTGGAAAAACTTTTTTTCTTCAAATCTATTGCACAAAGAGTTTCACTTGACCATACATATTCATCATCATACGTGGAAGGTTGGAAATTAACCTCTGATGGAAATGAGGAAATTCAGAATCAAAGAATAGAGTACGGCTTTACACCGTTTATTGGATTAAATATAACTTTCGGAGAATTGTGGGGAGGAAATTTATCTGGCAATATAAAGCTCTCTTCCAGAATTTCTTATGATCTGGGAGTAAGTACAACAAATATAACTGAAACTTCTTCATCTGATATTGGATTTACAGCGAGTTTTTCAAAATCGGGTTTTGATGTTCCGCTTTTTGGTATTTCATTAAAAAATGATGTTGAGTTTCTTATTTCTTACACAAGTACCAGCAACGAAGTTGTTCGATATGATATGAATAATTATACAGAAGAAGGAATACCGCAGGATGGAACCGTAAGAACATCGATTGAACCAAGAATAAAGTATACGATAAGTTCTAAAGTTTCATTATCGATATTTTATAAACGTTCATCAGTTGAGCCAAAAGGTGCAGCGAGAATTCCTCCAACAACTACAAATGAAGCAGGGTTAGACGTTAATATTGTAATACAATAAGGTCTAAATTTAATTAGTCCTTAGTTTTTAATAAGTTTTATTTAAGAAAAATTGAAATTAAAAAGAAAGATTTTTTGAATTATGGATAAGAAAAAACTTCTCTGGGTTGATGACGAAATAGAATTACTTCGCTCGCACATAATATTTCTTGCGGAAAAAGGTTTTGAAGTTGACACTGCAATGAACGGTTCTGATGCAATTTCAGCGGTTAAAGAAAAAACTTATGACCTTATTTTCCTCGATGAGATGATGGCAGGAATGGGGGGTCTTGAAACACTTGCACAAATAAAAGAGATAAATGCAAATATTCCTGTGGTGATGATTACAAAGAGTGAAGAAGAAACATTAATGAATGATGCTATTGGTGGTAGAATCTCAGACTATCTTACAAAACCAGTCAATCCCAGTCAGGTGCTTCTTGTTTGCAAGAAAATTCTTGAGGGCAGAAAAATTTCCGGTCAATATGCAGCCAAAGATTACCTTCAGGATTTCAATCAGATTTCACAGGCACTGATGAGCAATCCAGATTTTGCTGAATGGATTGATCTTTACTTAAAGTTAGTGAATTGGGAAATTGAACTTGATGCTCACTCTGAGATTGGGCTTCACCAAACGCTTAATGATCAGAAACGAGAAGCAAATAAGGAATTTTCAAAATTCGTAGAAAAAAATTACAAGCACTGGATAAATTCTATTGGCGATGTTGACACACCAAATCTTACAACGGAAATAACCGATAAGTATGTACTAAATCATGTAAAAAATGAAGATGTTAGCGTTTTCTATTTTGTGCTTGACTGTCTGCGTATGGATCAATGGTTGGTAATGGAAAAGCATTTGAGGGATTTATTTAATATCGAAAAAGATTACTACTTTGCAATTCTACCAACTTCAACACCTTACGCAAGAAATGCATTGTTTAGTGGGCTGTTCCCCTCAGAAATTGAAAAGTATTATCCTGACCTCTGGTCGGGAAAGAATGATGATGAAAATAGCATGAACAAATATGAAAAGGAACTTCTTCAACTACTGCTCGATAGAAAGAAGATGCATCTTAAAAATGATTTAAAATATATTAAGATAATTGATCCGGAAGTTGGTAGAAATTTTGAGCAAAATATTCTTTCGTACAAAAACAATCACTTTACTGCGATTGTTGTAAATTTTTTAGATATGATTGCTCACGGTAGATCTGATTCCGATATTTTAAAAGAAATAGCCCCCGATGAACCTGCGTATCGTTCACTCACAAATAGCTGGTTTACACATTCTTCACTCTTAGGAACTTTTAAAGCGCTTGCTAAAATGGATAAAGTAAAAATTGTAATTACAACTGATCACGGAAGTATCAGATCATTACGCGGTGCAAAGGTTCTGGGTGACAGAGAAGCATCAACTAATCTAAGGTTTAAATACGGTAGAAATCTTAAAGTTGATGATAAACACGCTGTTTACATTAAAAATGCTCTTGATTATAAGTTACCAAAACGTGGTGTCACGATAAATTATATCATTGCAAAAGAAGATTACTACTTCGTTTACCCAACTGACTATCATAAGTATCTCAGTCATTATAAAGATACATTTCAACACGGGGGAATTTCTCTCGAAGAAATGATACTACCTGTAATCACAATGGAACCGAAATAGTTTGATTGAATTTCCGTCCAAAAAAAAATCCGGCAGTGATAGCGATACAGCACTAATTGCAATTGAATTCATGAATACTTGTAAAAAAGGGGATAGAGTTGTAATGAATGGTGATCTTGGTGCAGGCAAAACTTTTTTTATTAAATCAGCACTCTCTTCAATTAACATTAAAAATGTTTACAGCCCTTCGTTTGCAATTGTTAATGAGTATCAGAACAAACATCGCATTTATCATTTCGACTTCTACAGATTAAAAAATTCTTCTGAGCTATTTGATATTGGTTGGCAGGACTATTTAAATGATGATGATTCCATAATTTTTATTGAATGGGGTAATAGATTTTCAGATATTCTTCCAAATGAAAGAATTGAAATAAACATTGAAATATTGGATGGATCAGAAAGGGAGTTCAGGTTTGAAAAGTTCAGTTGAGAACAAACCTATACTTGCATTTGAAACATCAGAGAATATTTGTGGAGTTTGCATTTACCTCTCTGATCATAAATATTACTCAACTTCGGTTAATTTAAAACATTCCCATTCCGAACTAATTTTTGAAATAACTGATAATCTATTCAAATTGGCTAAAATAAAACCAGCAGATCTGGATTCAATTGCTGTTTCCGAAGGACCGGGATCATTTACTGGTTTGCGAATTGGATTTTCTGCTGCAAAAGGTATTGCGTATGGTGCTAAACTTCCGATCATCTCCGTACCGACTTACGAAGCACTCGCTTATCAACATTCCAAAATTCTATCAGAAGGTGAAGAATTTATAATTTCCAACAAGGTAAATAAAGATGAGGTCTATTTTAGCAGGTTTCAAATTAAGGGCAATAGTTATATATTTGCGGAGCGTTTAACCATTTTGAGCAATGAAGAGTACCTCAGTAAATCTAAAGATTTAATGGTTTTTGGAAATGCAGTAGTACTCAATAAAATGGATCTTCAACATCCTTTTGTGCCCGACCCGCAATTTGTGGCTAAATGGGCAGCGGAATTTGGGATGGAGAAAAGGATAGTCAATTACGACTTTTTAGAACCAAATTATTTAAAAGATTTTATTGTAAAGGAGAAAAAAAATGATTAAAAATTTTGTTATCTCTTTCTTTTTGTTGTCTACAATTGTGTTTGCACAGCTAATGCAACCAAAACTAATTCTTCAGCAAACAAGTTTTGACTTTGGCGATATTAAACAGGGAGACAAAGTTACACACACCTTTGTCTTGTCAAACGGAGGTGGAGATTTGTTAAAAATAGAAAACGTTAAAGCTTCCTGCGGTTGTACTGCTGCAGCACCTGAAAAAAATGAACTGGCTCCCGGCGAATCAACAAATTTAAATGTGACTTTTAATTCGGCAGGCAGAAGGGGAAAACAATCAAAGACAGTTAGAATTTATTCTAACGATCCTGAAAATCCGGAAATGTTATTAAGCATAACGGGAAATGTTGTCCTGAGTACAGCAGCAGATGGTAGTGCCCCAACTATATATTTCACTGAAACGAAACATGATTTTGGAAAAGTAAATGCAGGTGATAAAGTAGATTACACTTTTAATTTTGCAAATAAAGGAACATCAACATTAACAATTAAAGATATAAGAACCTCCTGCGGTTGTACTGCTGCATTACTTAGTGAGGACAATTTAGCACCGGGAAAAGAAGGAACATTGAAGGTTGAACTGGATACCAAAAACAGGTCCGGCAAAATGAGCCGTACTATTACCATCAGTTCAAATGATCCAAAAGATCCAACTAAGGTTCTTACTATCTATGCTGATGTCGTTAAAAAAGGAAGCTAATGCCCTGGTTTAAAAGGTCTAAAGATAATATTTCTCCCGATTCTCAAAAAAAGGATTTACCCGATGGTTTATGGGAGAAGTGCCCTAGCTGTGATGAAATAATTCATAATAAACAACTTGAGTCAAACCTGTGGACCTGCCTGAAATGTGATCACCATTTTAGAATTGGAAGTAATGAATATATAAGTATTCTTATTGACAAGGGAACTTTCAGAGAGATGCATAAAAAAATGCAATCACCTGATCCTTTAAATTTTGTTGATACAAAAAAATATAAAGATCGTTTGACAAATACTGTAAAAGTATTGGGACTTCAGGAAGCTGTTCGTGCCGGTACGGGAAAAATTGACGGTAAAAGTGTTGCTTTTGCTTGTATGGATTTCAAGTTTATCGGTGGAAGCATGGGCTCTGTTGTGGGTGAGAAAATTGCACGTTGCATTGACAGAGCAGTAAAAAATAAAGTTCCTTTTATCATGGTTTCTGAAAGTGGTGGAGCAAGAATGATGGAAGCTGCATACTCACTTATGCAGATGGCAAAAACAAGTGCAAGATTAACACGTCTTGCTGATTCAGGTATTCCATATATTTCTGTTATAACCGATCCAACTACAGGAGGCACAACTGCAAGCTATGCAATGCTTGGTGATATAAATATTGCCGAACCAAATGCGCTTATTGGGTTTGCTGGTCCCAGGGTAATCAAACAAACAATTGGAAGAGATTTACCAGATGGATTTCAGAGGTCAGAATTTTTACAGGAAAAAGGATTTGTTGATCTCATAAGCCATAGAAAAGATCTGAAGCAAACCATTGGCAACCTTCTGGATTTAATGACCTGAGGCAGATATTAAAACTGTTTCATCCGCAACAGAAATAACCAACATTTCAAAAAGTCTAAATAAAGCTGGTAAAACCATCGGCTTTGCGCCTACAATGGGTTATCTGCACGAAGGTCACCTGTCCTTGATCAGGCAATCCAAAAAAAAATGTGATACTACAATAGTTTCTATTTTTGTAAATCCAACTCAATTTGGTCCATCTGAAGATTTTAAAAATTATCCAAGAAATTTTGAAAAGGATAGTCAGATGCTTGAAGAAGAAGGAGTAGATTTTCTTTTTCTTCCCTCAACTGAAGAAATCTATTCTAAAAATTTTCAGACGTATATTAATGTTGAACACATAACTAAAAATCTTGAAGGTGAGTTCCGACCAACTCATTTTCGGGGAGTTTCCACTGTTGTGATGATTCTGCTAAATTGTGTCCAACCTGATTTTACATTTTTTGGACAAAAGGATGCACAACAATTAGCTGTGATAAAACAGATGGTAAACGACTTAAAACTAAATGTGCAAATAATTTCCTGTCCAATTGTAAGAGAAACTGATGGACTGGCAATGAGCTCAAGGAATTTTTATCTGTCCGATTCAGAAAGGAAAGATGCTCTCGTTCTGTTCAACTCACTTCAATCAGCAAAAAAAATAGTTGATTCCGGAGAAATAAGAGTCGGAATTATTTTATCGGAAATTGAAGGGATATTTTCAAATATTGATTCGGCAAATCTTGATTACGTTAAAATTGTTGAAGCAGATACTTTCGAAATTGTTGATGAGCTTGTAAATGGGAAAGAATATTTTGTGCTGGTTGCTTGTAAAATTGGCAAAACAAGATTGATCGATAACTTAATATTTACTGCCTGATTCGTTTCTTAATTATTCAAATCATAAATACATTTCAAACCTTTTAGAACCAGTGCTTCATAAAAGAAAACTTTGTGTTTTATGTAAGGTAAAATTTCTTTTGAGTTACCACCGGTCGCAAATATCAAGGGCAGCATATCAGAATCTTTTTCCAATTTATTTACTACTTCATTTATCATCCCGGCTGTTGAATTAACAACCCCACTTACAATTGAAGAGTTTGTTGAGCTGCCAATCATTCCTTTGTAATCCTTTAGTTCCAAAAAGGGGAGTTGGGCAGTGTTTTTATTAAGTGAATTAAGCATGGTTTGTACTCCCGGCGCAATCAATCCGCCAATAAAATCTTTTTGGGGAGAAACAATGTTCACGGTTGTAGCTGTTCCAAAATCAATTGTGATCAGGAATTGGTTCTTCAACAATATGTTTTTCTTTGTTGCGATATCTAGAGCACCAATTGCGGAACAAACTCTGTCCATTCCCAATGTCTCGGGCGTTGCATATTTAACTTGCAGATTAAATTTCTGATCAATACTCGCATTAAATATCGAAACACTTTTTGAGGATAACAGTTCACTTAGAACTTTTTGTTTTGGGGGATTAACCGAGCAGATAGCGGCGGTTTTAAATTTTGTGATATGAATATATTTACTAACGTCTTCAATATTTGTGCGAACATTAAAGCTTTCCAGATACTCACCATCAAATATTGCCGACTTGATATTTGTATTTCCAATATCAATTGTTAAAAGCATCAGATTAAGCTCACATCACCGAAGTGTATTTTTTCAATATCATTATTCACTTTAAGTAATAAGTAGCCTTCATCATCAATATCATGAAATATTCCTCTTATAATTTTATCATTTTCTGTAATTGTTATTTTGTCTCCTATCATTTGGCACTTGTTTCGCCAATCGTCAATCACATTAGCAGGGTTTTGTTCAAGTTCAATTAACATTTCTTCAAATATATTTAAAATCTCTGCTAGAATATTTTCTCTGTCTATTTCCATTCTCAGTTCAAGTTTTAATGAAGTTGGTTCTAAGTTAAATTCGCCTTGAAAAGCAATTTGGTTTAAATTGATTCCAATACCAACTACCGCTCTGTCTACTGATTTACCTTTGATAGAAGTTTCAATCAGAATACCTGCAACTTTTTTCTTTTCGATTAAAACATCATTTGGCCATTTAAGTTCAGTCTTGAGTTGACAAAGGTTTTCAATTGCTGTTGACACTGCCAATGATGCAGCAAGATTTATATGACTTATATTTATTTCTGAAATTGTTTCTTTAGTTAAAAGAATTGAAAAAGTAAGATTTAATCCTTTTGCACTATTCCAGACTCTGTTTTTTCTTCCTTTACCTTCAAGCTGTTTTTCTGCTAAATAGACTGCCCCAGTTTTTTTATACTGCTGCTTGCCAGCTAACAACTCCGAATTTGTAGATCCAATTTCATCCGTATAAATAAAATTTCTACCAATGAAATCCGTTTCAAGTTTTATATCAAATTTATCCAGGTTAAACATTGTATCTCCAATTAGTCTAATCAAAATTACTTATTTGAATTAGATTTATTTTAGTGTTTAGTTAATTTCTTGGCGAATGTGTTCTATTATCACTTGAATGCTTCCTGATCTCTTCTTCCAATCACATGGAGTTATTTTCCTATTCTGTCAACATATTTGTCTATTGTCAAATGAATAGTGTCAATCTGGCAATATGTCTGTCTGTTTTTGCACATAACAATGTTTGCTGAGAATCGGCTAACTCTTTATAATAAAATGAGTTAACGGATTATTTACACTTGGCATTAACATTGGTTTACTATTAAGCTTAGCAAATGAAAATATTAGAAATTTAAATTAAAAAAATAAAATATATAAAATACAAGGAGTGAAAAAAATGGGAAAGATTATAGGAATTGACTTAGGAACTACAAATTCGTGCGTAGCAGTTATGGAAGGAAATGACCCGGTTGTTATTCCAAATTCTGAAGGCGGAAGAACAACTCCATCAGTTGTTGCATTCACAAAATCAGGTGAAAGACTGGTTGGTCAGCCTGCAAAACGACAAGCAATAACAAATCCACAAAATACAATTTTTTCGATCAAAAGATTTATGGGAAGATTTGTAAAGGAAGTTGGAACAGAAAAATCTGAAGTACCTTACGAAGTTGTTGCTGGTGAAAATGATTCAGCACGGGTGAAAATTCAGGATAGAATGTACTCACCACCTGAAATAAGTGCAATGATCTTACAAAAGATGAAAAAAACTGCTGAAGATTATCTTGGGCAGGAAGTATCAGAAGCAGTTATTACTGTTCCTGCATATTTCAATGATTCTCAGAGACAAGCAACAAAAGATGCTGGTGAAATTGCAGGATTAAAAGTTAAGCGAATTATTAATGAACCAACTGCCGCAGCACTTGCTTATGGATTGGATAAAAAAACAAAAGAACACACGGTTGCCATTTATGATTTAGGTGGTGGAACTTTTGATGTATCAATACTTCAACTGGGTGATGGTGTGTTTGAAGTAAAATCTACAAACGGTGACACACATCTCGGTGGTGATGACTTTGATCAGAGGTTGATTGATTACCTGGCTGACGAATTTAAAAAGTCTGAAGGAATTGATTTGAAGAAAGACCCAATGGCTCTTCAGAGATTGAAAGAAGCTGCAGAGAAAGCTAAGATTGAATTATCTTCTTCTAACTCAACTGATGTAAATCTTCCGTTTATAACGGCAACTCAGGATGGACCAAAACACTTGAATATAAATCTGTCACGATCAAAATTTGAGCAGTTAATTCATGAACTTGTTGAGAGGACAAAAATTCCTTGTCAGGAAGCAATGAAGGATGCTAAAGTTAGTCAGTCAGAAATAAATGAAGTAATTCTTGTTGGTGGTTCAACCAGAATACCAATGGTTCAGCAGCTTGTAAAAGATTTGTTTGGAAAGGAACCTCACAAAGGTGTTAATCCTGATGAAGTGGTTGCGATTGGTGCTTCAATCCAAGGAGGTGTATTAGCTGGTGATGTTAAGGACGTATTACTTCTCGATGTAACTCCACTCTCACTTGGAATTGAAACGCTTGGAGGAGTGATGACGAAGTTGATCGATGCAAACACAACAATTCCAACAAAGAAGAGTGAGATATTTTCCACCGCTTCTGATAATCAACCTTCTGTAGAAATTAATGTTTTACAAGGTGAAAGATCGATGGCAGGAGATAACAGAACTCTTGGAAGATTTCATCTTGATGGAATTCCACCTGCACCAAGAGGTGTTCCACAGGTTGAAGTTACATTCGATATTGATGCAAACGGAATACTACATGTAAATGCAAAAGATAAAGCAACGAACAAGGAACAAAGCATACGAATAACTTCTTCCAGCGGATTAAGCAACGAAGAAATTGAAAAAATGAAGAACGATGCAAAAGAACATGCTGCTGAAGATAAGAAAAAGAAAGAAGGTGTTGATGTTCGTAATCAGGCTGATACCCAGGTCTTCCAGACAAAGAAACAGATGGAAGAAATGAAAGATAAACTTGCTGATGACGATAAAACTAAACTTGAAGTTGAAATCAAAAAAGTTGAAGAAGCTATTGCAAGCAACAATCTGGATCAGATGAAGAGTACAACAGAAGCATTGAATAAAGTATGGAACGAAATTGCTTCAAAGCTCTATCAGCAGGCAAGCCAGCAGCAGCCAGGTGCTGAACAACAGACTGCCGGTGGTGCAGGAGAACAGGGACAAGCAAAGGATGAGAAAGAGAATGTGCAGGATGCTTCATACGAAGTAGTTGATGATGAAAACAAAGATGAAAACGAAAAGAAATAATCTAAAGATTTGGGATCAGTACTAAGCTGGTCCCATTTTCATTAAATAAACGCAACGATTTTAGTTTAATCAGAGGAGTTAATTATGTCTGATAGTAAAGAACTTATTGCAATTAAAAATTTTAATAATTACTCGATGGAAGAAATATTAAGCAGGCAAAACAGTATCCTGCCGGCATCAGATATTTATGAGACTGAGGATGAATACATAATGACTGTAAATATGCCGGGAGTTGCCAGAAATGAAGTTCAGGTAAAAGTAGTTGATGAATCGCTTATTGTTTTTGGAAGAATTAATTACGAAGAGATTGTTAATAAAGAATACATTCTAAATGAAAACGAGTTGGGAAACTTCTACAGAAAATTCAAAACATCTGATTCAATTGATAAAGAAAAAATAACTGCAAGGTATGATAACGGTCAGTTGATAGTGAATCTTCCAAAGAGTGAAAAGGTAAAACCAAGAACAATTGATATACATTAAATAGTTATTTCAATTAAGTCTGCCATTATCGGCAGACTTTTTTTATTCAGTCTAAAATGAATTCTAAGAACAACATTCACGTTAAAATTCATAAGCTTATTAAAAGATCCCGGCAGGATGTTGTTTTCTTTTTAATGCTTTCATTAGTGTTAATTGGAACCTGGTGCGTACCGCCTAAATGGACTGAAAAAGTGGTACACGAATTAAAAGCAAAGTATTTGATTGAAATGATGATAGAAAAGGATACGTAAAATTAAATAACTCATTTTCATTGAACCCGCTTTTTAGCGGGTTTTTTTATTGCTAAATTTCTCCTGAAATAATTTCAATCTGAATGCATACTACTGATCAGGCACATAGAGTAATTTTTATTGATTTAATGCGTGCAATTGCTGTATTACAAATGGTGCAGGGTCACACAGTTGACGTATTACTTGCTCAAGATTTCAGGAATTTGAACTCTCCAATTTTTTCTATCTGGTATTTTCTTCGCGGAATGACCGCACCAATTTTTATGTTTACTGCCGGCACTGTCTTCACTTATCTCTTCAGATCGGTTAACAAACCTTTCAAGGAAAACTACAGGGTAAAAAAAGGTATTAAGAGAGGGTTGCTGCTAATTTTTCTCGGATATATGCTCCGATATCCAACCTGGACTCTTGTTGACTTTTCAGATGTTACACCAGATAAGTGGCAAACGTTTTTTACTGTCGATGTGCTACAATTAATTGGGGTCAGTCTTTTAATCTTACTTCTAATTCTGCTTATTGCAGAAAAATTGAAAACCAATTACACGATTTTCTTTGTAGTTGCTTCAGTATTTATTTTTCTTTTATGCCCGTTTACTGAACAGGTAAATTGGTTAGCATTTCTACCTGAACCTATTGCAGGATATTTTTATGGTGGAACAGGCTCACTATTCCCATTGTTTCCCTGGTCGGGTTATGTAATAGCAGGTGGAGTTCTAGGTAGCTATCTTGCTAAACATCCGATGGTATTTAAAACTTCACGATTTAGTTTTCTCCTTGCCATCTTCGGAGCAGCATTTATTTTTATTGCAGTGGGGAGTGAACTGATACTTAAATCTTTCGAAATACATTTAGTTAATCCGCAAACAGAACCTAACGTAATATTTTTCAGAATGGGATTTGTACTACTTCTAACTGCATTGGTTTCCTACGTGTCATTAAGTGTGAATAAAATTCCTCAAATAATTATTCTTGCCGGACGAAATACTTTATTGATATATATTGTCCATCTAGTGATACTTTATGGCAGTGCCTGGTCACCGGGAATTGACCTGCTTTGGGGTTATAGTCTTTCAGGATGGCAATCATTTTTTGCCGCACTAATAATGATCACACTTATGATAGCGATGGTTTTGGTAATTCACAATTTGAAAATCAGAAACAAAGAACTTGTTACCTAAGAATTTCAATGAAGATTATCAATCTTTTTTGATAAATTTAATCCAAGAAATATTAATAATTATAGTTTGATGCGCAAATCAAAATCCACTGACCCAAATATTAAAACTGAAGAAAAAAGCTTTGAGCAATCTCTTCGTCCATTAACAATAAAAGATTTTGGCGGACAGAAAAAAATAACTGATAATCTCAACGTATTTATTTCAGCAGCGAAAAAGAGAGATGAGGCATTGGATCATTGTTTGTTAACAGGTCCACCGGGATTAGGAAAAACAACCCTTGCCTACATCATTGCTAATGAAATGGGAGTTAAGTTAAAAGTAACTTCTGGTCCGGTATTGGAGAAACCGGGCGACCTGGCTGGTTTACTAACGAACCTCGAAGAAAAATCTGTACTGTTTATTGATGAAATTCATAGACTCAGTCCAGTAGTTGAAGAATATCTTTATTCAGCTATGGAGGATTATAAACTTGATATTATGATTGACAGTGGACCGAATGCAAGATCAATTCAACTTAGTCTGCCGAAATACACGCTTGTTGGTGCAACAACCAGAGCCGGTATGTTAACATCTCCGCTTAGGGACAGGTTTGGAATTAAATTCAGACTGGATTACTACCAATCAGAAAATATTCAAAATATAATTTTACGTTCATCTGAAATACTAAAAGTAAATGTTGATGAAGATGCATCTTTAGAAATCGCAAAACGTTCGCGTGGTACACCAAGAATTGCAAACAGACTTTTACGCAGAACACGTGATTTTGCTGATCATGACAACAAAAATAAAATTGATATCGAAATAGCACAAAAAGCACTTACTGCACTTGAAGTCGATCAATTCGGATTGGATGAAATGGATAAAGAAATAATTCTTGCAATAATAGAAAAATATAACGGCGGTCCGGTTGGATTAAATACTTTGTCAGTTGCTGTTAATGAGGATCCTGGAACCATTGAAGAAGTGTATGAAC
>Ga0210085_1000842_pt1 | contig 12519 bp, 6 predicted proteins | sample China_Galinas_PW_5_FD_184866 | JGI IMG/M metagenome (GOLD analysis project Ga0210085, IMG submission 184866) | Wetland microbial communities from San Francisco Bay, California, USA, that impact long-term carbon sequestration - China_Galinas_PWC_D1... | ecosystem: Environmental > Aquatic > Marine... | reverse complement strand
ATCTACTGCAACTGCAGGGTCACCTTGTGCTGGATATCCTCCCAAATTTATTGGTAACACCGCATCTGACCAAGATTGACCAGCATCAAAGGAATAACCATACGCCACGTGTGCAAATCCATCAATGCGATAATCAACCCATGCTGCAACAATATTATCAGGATTATTTGGATTAATATCTATGCTAACTTCCACTTGCTTTTTAAGAGTTGCATCTTGGCTCACTTTTATATTCTCAAATGGCGAGTTTGATTCAGGTCCGTGAGAAATTGAGTCTGCTATTGGAGGTGCAATAGAATTGAGCACAACACCTGATACTCCCTCTATATCCTGTGCAAATAAATTAATTGAGAAAAATAAAAGAAGTCCAGCAGAAGATGACAGTTGTTTTAGACTGTAATTCATTTTAAAACTCCTTCTAAAAAAATTAAATTAATTGTGAATGTATTTTTATGTTCTAAAAAATGTTTTAAATATTAGGCGGCGATCTATCTTTCAAAATATTTAACATCATTTTACTAACAGCATCTTTTTTGTAATTACTAAATCGTTGGTAGTTAGTCTGTAAAAATATATTCCGCTCGAAAGATTACCCGCATAGAAATTTATATAATTAACACCGGAATCAATTTGTTCATTAATTAATGTTGTAACTTTTTCTCCAATCGAATTATAAACTGAAAGGTTTACAAATGCTGATGAAGGAACATCAAATTTTATAGAAGTTGATGGATTAAACGGATTAGGATAATTCTGATATAATTGAAACTTTTCCGGGGCCTGATTAAACTCAACTTCAACAACATCGCTGTAGCTAAATGTACCACTGTAGTCAATTTGTTTTAAACGATACTTATATGTTCCTTTAGTTACATTTTCATCGGCAAAACAATAAATATTTGGCTCTGTTGTTGTTCCAAACCCCGCGACAAATCCAATTTTCTCCCATCCTTGGATGGGCGTATACGAAGAAGAAGCCCTCTCAATCTCAAACCCCAGGTTATTTATCTCGGTAGCAGTTGTCCAATTAAGCATTACCCCATCTTCAATTAACTCTGCAGTAAAAGAAATAAGTTCAACCGGAATTACCCCACCAGTAGATGTATGTAAAATAGTACCGGAGTCATAAGAAAGAATCCAACCGTTTAAAGAATCAACAAAAAAGATACGCCATGGGTCAAAAGTATATGTATAAGTAAATTGTAATTCCCAGGAAGAACCTCCATCAGAAGTATGCCAAATCTCAGTTCCTCCACTAATACATGTCCACTGAACCACCCAACCCTTTAATGAGTCTACAAAACTCAAATATGTAGAAAGATCAGAACATTGGAATGAAATATTGAAAAACCAATTTTCTCCACCATCTGTAGACTTTACAACATAAGTTGTAAGCACTGGACCATCTGAACTTCCCCAGCCTATATTTCTGTTAACAAACTGCAGATCTAATGTAACCATATAACTAAACCCACCTAATTGTTCCCATGTTTCACCACCATCAGTAGTCCTATAAATAGGTGTGGGATTTACACCAGTGATCAAACCGTTCGTTGAATCAAAGAATTGTATAAATACAGCATAAGCCGCCACTGGATTTGCTTTAATCTGCCAATTTAAGCCGCCATCTGTTGTTTTTAAAAGTCGGTAGTCATAGGAACCGGATTTCCATCCATAAACATAAGCCCATCCTATTGTATTATCATAAAAGTAAACTTCAGTCAGAGACTTTACACTATCAAGGTCCAAAAAAGAATTTAATGATATTTTACTCCATTTAACTCCACCATTAGTTGTATGAAGTAATGTGTCCTTATTACCTTCTGCCCATATCTCATTTTTATTTAATCCACTTAAGGTCCCTACAAATTCTTGGTATTGTTGTTCCCATGTATAACCCCCATCACTTGTATGAAATATTCCATCATCACCAGATACCCATCCATTACTGCTATCTGCGAAATAAATATCTAATAAAATATTTGTTGTTGGTACTTGCTGCACAACCCATTGTGCATTAGTGCAAATACTGAAAAAAACAAAAGAAAGTAATACTTCTATAATTTTCATTGCGGGTTACCTAAATATTTAACCTGCAAAGCTTACTTGAGATTAGGGTTAAAGAGAAAGTTATAATAGATGGGGAAAAGTATGGTATAATATTACAGAAAAGATCCTTCGTTAATTTTCTTCCTGCGCTAAGGAAAAAAGAAATAAGTGCAGGGAGTATTCCAGATGTTTTAATAATTTTCATCAGAATGTTCCCGTTTTATTATTACTAAATTACAAAAGATAATGTACGGTCAAAAGAGTGTGTTGCTCTACATTATCAATATTTCCATTATTAATTATTTGTACTAATATAATCATCACAGCAAATATTATATAAATAAAAAAGCGTATGACTAAGATACGCTTTTTGAAAATAATTTTATTTTATTATTTAGTTACTAACTATTCTGAAGCTTTTGCTTCCTCATCAGGGTTTTCTACTTCTAATGCTTCATCATAAAACACAAGCTCATCCGCACCTTCTGCATGTTTCGCAACGATCTTTGTACCTTCTTTGAAAGAACCTCTCAGAATTTCTTCTGCAAGCGGATCCTCTACATATTTTTGAATTGCTCTTCTCAGTGGTCTGGCACCATACTTTTCATCAAAACCTTTATCAACAAGAAATTCTTTTGATGTTTGATCGAGAATCAAATCCATCTTGCTTTCTTCAAGGTTTTTATAAAGATCCTGAATTTCGATATCGATTATTTGCATAATGTCTTCTCTATTAAGATTCTTGAAGACAATGGTATCATCAATTCTATTTAGAAATTCAGGGTTGAAAAGTTTTTTCATCGCTTCTTCAACTGTGTCTTTCATCTTGTCGTAATGATCCATCGGTTTTGCATCAGCAAACCCAAATGAACTGAGTTCTTTTATATCTCTTGTTCCAACATTGGAAGTCATTATGATAATAGTATTTCTAAAATCTACTTTTCTGCCAAGACTATCAGTTAAAATTCCATCATCCAAAGCCTGAAGCAGAATGCTGAAAATATCAGGATGTGCTTTTTCAATTTCATCAAACAAAACAACTGAATAAGGTTTTCTTCTCACTTTTTCCGTTAACTGCCCGCCTTCTTCGTAACCAACATATCCCGGAGGTGCTCCAACGAGTCGCGATACAGAAAATTTTTCCATATACTCACTCATATCAATTCTTACAAGTGAATCTTCAGAATCAAACAGATATCTTGCAAGTGCTTTGCACAATTCTGTTTTTCCGACACCAGTCGGACCTAAGAAAATAAAACTGCCAATTGGACGATTTGGATTTTTTAATCCTGCCCTTGTTCTTCTGATTGCTTTTGTAAGTTTTGTGATGGCTTCATCCTGACCAACAATGAATTTCTTAAGTGATTCATCCATCTTTAATAATTTATCTGATTCAGTCTGAGCAATCCTGTTCACAGGAATACCTGTCATCATTGCAACTACAGTAGCAATATCTTCTTCGTTTACATCGTGAACTATATCTCTTGTTTTAGCATCCCATTCTCTTTTTGTTGATTCAAGATCAGCCTGAAGATTTCTTTCTTTATCTCTTAGTCTTGCTGCTTCTTCATAATCCTGTCTCTTGACAACAGCAGCTTTTTCTCTTCGAACCTGTTCGATTTCTTCTTCGAGATCAAGAATTTCTTCCGGGACCTCAAAGTTACCCATGTGAACTCTTGAACCCGCTTCGTCGAGAACATCAATTGCTTTATCTGGTAGATGACGATCGGTAATGTACCTGTTACTTAATTTTACTGCTGAATCAATTGCAGGATCAGAATACTTTACGTGATGGTGTTCTTCATATTTGAATTTTATTTTCTCGAGTATCTGCCGTGTTTCATCATAAGTCGGTGGATCAACCATCACTTTCTGAAATCTTCTGTCCAAAGCACCATCAGTTTCAATGTGTTTACGATACTCATCGAGAGTAGTTGCACCAATACACTGAATGTCACCACGTGAAAGTGCAGGCTTAAACATATTTGAAGCATCGAGAGATCCTGAAGCACCACCAGCACCAACTATTGTATGTAACTCATCTATAAATAAAACAACCTCTTTTGCCTTTTCGAGTTCGTTCATCAAAGCTTTCATTCGTTCTTCAAACTGTCCGCGGTATTTTGTTCCTGCAACGAGTCCCGCCAGATCAAGTGTTACAACTCTTTTATTCTGTAAAATTCTCGGTACTTTCTTTTGAACTATACGTAGTGCCAATCCTTCTGCAATTGCAGTTTTACCAACACCGGGTTCACCAATTAGCACGGGATTATTTTTCTTTCTTCTACTTAAGATTTGAGCAACTCTTTCAATTTCTTTATCTCTGCCAACAACCGGATCGAGTTTATCATCAATAGCAAGCTTTGTTAAGTCTCTTCCGAAATTATCAAGTACTGGAGTTTTTGTTTTATCTGTTTTTCTATCTGGCGGAGCAGTTTTAGCGCCTGAATCCTTAGTTCCTTTGCTGCTTAATAATGAATTCAATTCTGATCGAGCAGAATCATAAGTTATATTAAACTGATGTAGAATTTGAGTTGCGATATTATCTTCATCTCTTAATAATGACAGAAGTAAATGCTCTGATCCAATTACATCAGCTTTATAAATTTTGGATTCAATTTGTGTTATCTTTAAAACTTTTTCAGCCTGCTTAGTAAGCGGGATGTTTCCGATTGTAAGTGTTCCACCGGAAGTTCTGACAGTATCCTCGATTGCCTTTTTTAATTTTAATAAATCACAATCAAGATTACGTAAAATTTTTACAGCAATGCCCTGCCCTTCCCTGATAATTCCAAGCAAAAGATGTTCAGTCCCAATATAATCGTGCCCTAGCCTGAGAGCTTCTTCGCGGCTCAATCTAATCACATCCTGCAATCTATCTGAGAAATTTCCATCCATTTATAGCTATCCTCTCTGTTTTAAGTTATAAAACCACTTTTTCACACTATAAGTTCAACTAATATAGTCATATTATTTAAGATAATTTAAACCTAATTATCAAGCCTCACCCAAAATTATCCCAGAATAGAAGGAATTGCAATGCATAATTTCCTCCAATTAGAATATCAGGTCAATTTGAATGCCACTACATTTTTAGTGAATGTTCTAATTTCACCAACTTTTAGGTTAATATTTCTTTACATTTTTTAAAACTATTAACTCCTCTGCCGATATTTTGACACAATGTGTTACGAATTAACAAATCCTTCAATAAGTGTGACAAGCAGACCGAGATCACAAATTTAATCAAATGAGAATTTTGTTTTTTAATAAACTATATTTCCACACTGAAAGAATAAAAAATTTGGAGAAAAAATGGAAGCAGTAACTGGTCTATCATTAATAATTATAATTGCAATTTTTCTGTTCCTGGTTCTGGTTCTGTACTTCGTTCCCTTAAGACTGTACATCGCAGCAATTTCATCCGGAGTAAAGATCAGAATTTTTAAAGATCTGATTGGAATGAGGTTGAGAAGAGTTCCACCAAGTGTGATTGTTGATAGTATGATAAATGCAACAAAAGCTGGATTGGATTTAAATCAAAGTTTGCTTGAAGCTCATTACCTGGCAGGTGGAAATGTAAAAAAAGTTGTGGCTGCATTAATTTCGGCAGATAAAGCAAACATCAGTCTTCCTTTTGAAAGAGCTGCTGCTATTGACCTTGCAGGACGTGACGTTTTTGAAGCAGTTAAAATGTCGGTTCTTCCAAAAGTTATTGAAACGCCACTTGTTGCTGCAGTAGCAAAAGATGGAATTCAATTGAAAGCAATTGCAAGAGTAACCGTCAGAGCAAACATTGACAGATTAGTTGGTGGTGCAGGTGAAGCAACAATTCTTGCAAGAGTTGGTGAAGGCATTGTTTCAACAATTGGTTCAAGTAATTCACACAAAGAAGTTTTAGAGAATCCCGATAGAATTTCAAAAAGTGTTTTATCGAAAGGCTTAGACTCAGGAACTGCATTTGAAATATTATCAATTGATATTGCTGATGTTGACATTGGTCAAAATATTGGTGCAATGCTGCAAACAGATCAGGCTGAAGCAGATTTAAAGGTTGCAAGAGCAAAAGCAGAGGAAAGAAGAGCTGCAGCAGTGGCTACTGAGCAGGAAAATATTGCTGAAGTTGCAAAACAGAAAGCTCGTGTGGTTGAAGCTGAAGCAGAAGTTCCGAGAGCTATGGCAGAAGCATTCAGAAGTGGCAGGCTTGGTATTATGGATTACTACCAGCTTAAAAATATTGAAGCTGATACAGGAATGCGGGATTCAATTGCAAAACCGGATGATAAGAAGAAAGATAGTTAATGGATAACGTCTTCGAAATACTGATCTACCTGTTTATTATAATCAGCTTTATCAGTAGTTTTTTAAAAAAGAAGAAGCAGAAACAGAAACCACCTGTTCGACAGCAACCTGTAGATAAAGATTATCAGACTGAAGTTGCAACTCCTCAATCTGAAACAAAAGAGGAATACGAAATTCTTACTGAGCTTGAGGATTTCTTTAAGGTTGGTGAAGAATCAACTACAGAAAAAGAAAGCATTCCTCAACAGAAAACTAAACCTGCAAGTTCAATGGAAGAGCACGTAAAAACTGATAGCTGGCATGCACCTACAGAATCAGAGCATGTTTTAGACAGGTGGGAACGCAAAAAATCTGAAGTACAAAAATTACTTTCTGGAGTTGACTCAGCTATTGAACAAAAAGCCGCTCAGTTTGAAAAATCATTAGATAAAAAGGAAAGTCTTTACAGCACACTTGCTTTAGCTGTCAAATCAAAAATGAAAAATCCGTCAACGCTTAAAGAGTATATAATATTTTCTGAAATACTGGGTAAGCCTAAAGCACTTCGCCGATGAATCAAAAAAAATATAAACTGACACGAATTGGTAAAACGGGATTCGAAAAAAAAATAGACGAATCCCGTTTTGCTATAAATTACCAGAATGAATTAAATCCTTCGCAATACCAGGCTGTGGCTGCTGTAAATGGTGCTTATTTAATTATAGCGGGCGCAGGAACCGGAAAAACAAGAACGCTGGTTTTTCGTGTTGCCAGACTAATTGAACTCGGCTACGATCCCTCTTCTATTTTGCTTTTAACATTTACTCGAAAAGCTGCAAATGAGATGATGAAACGTGCATCTTTGCTGCTGGATGATAGGTGTTCCAAAATTCGTGGTGGGACTTTTCACTCCTTTGCAAATGTTACTCTAAGGAAATATTCGAAGGCGGCTGGACTTGATTCAAATTTTACAATTCTAGATCAGGGAGACAGCCAGGATATTATTAATCTAATCCGTTCGCAGGAAGGATTAATAAGCAAAGAAAGAAGATTCCCTAAAAAAGAAACTCTTTATAAAATTTTTAGTTTTTCAGCAAATACTGAAAAACCAGTCGAGCTATTTGTTGAAGAAGAGTATCCTCACTTTATGCTTGAGCTGGATGTGATTTTAAAAGTTCAAAAACTATTTACAGATTATAAAAGAAGAAATAATCTTTTGGATTATGACGACTTATTAATTTACCTAAGGGATTTTCTTCAAAGTGGAAATGCTGCTTCAAAGAATTTACTCGCATCCATTAATTTTTTAATGGTTGATGAATACCAGGACACAAACAAACTTCAGTCTGATATTGTTAAAGGGTTAGCCCAACATAACGGTAACGTAATGGTGGTAGGTGATGATGCACAATCTATCTATTCATTCCGCGGGGCGAATTTTAAAAACATAATGGAATTCCCAAAGCTGTTTCCGGAAACAGAAATTATAAAAATTGAAGAAAATTATCGCAGTGTTCAATCAATTCTCGATTTTGCAAATCATATTTATGATGGAGCTGTGGAGAAATACACTAAGGTTCTATACACACGAAGAAACGGAGGTGAGCTTCCATTTATAGTCGCTGCAGCAAATGAAAATATGCAATCAAAATTTATTGTTGAAAAGATTCTGGAGCTTATGGAGGAAGGGGTTAGCCTAAAAAATATTTCTGTGTTATTCCGTTCTTCTTTTTTTTCATTTGATCTTGAAATTGAATTGGCAAAAGCAGGAATTCCCTTCCAGAAATTTGGTGGAATAAAATTTATAGAGGCTGCACACATTAAAGATGTTCTTGCATTTTTGAGGATAGCTGCAAATCCGCGGGATATCATAAGCTGGTATCGTGTGTTATTGTTGCACGAAGGTGTCGGACCGAAGACTGCGCAAAAAATTTTAGATGAGCTTGCGACATCAAGATTGAAAATTGATCAGCATCCGGGTACCAAGAAAGAGTTTGCCTATGAAAAGCTTAAAGAACTGTTTGTGATTCTGTACAAAGTTCACACATCGAATGCTCCACCTTCTGAACTTGTCGGCATGGTATTCGATTACTATTATCCTTTATTCAAAATAAAGTATGATGATTTTAATAAACGAAGTAAAGACCTTGAAACACTTCAAAATATTTCAGGAAATTACAAATCATTGGATTCATTCCTCGCCGATATGGCAATCGAACCAATTATCGATAGTGTCACAGACATCGATGAAACTGATAAGGAAGATGAGTTTTTAACACTATCCACAATTCACTCAGCAAAAGGTCTAGAGTGGCATTCGGTTTTTGTGATTCATGCTGTCGAAGGTTACTTCCCTTCTGTCAGGGCTGCAGAAAGTCTTGAGTCATTGGAAGAAGAAAGAAGATTGATGTATGTCGCTTCAACTCGAGCAAAACAAAATCTCTTTGTCACCTACCCAATGCATATGTATAACCGGATTGATGGTATCACTCTCTCAAAACCGTCAAGATTCATTTCGGAAATGTCAACTGACAAAGCACAGGGTTGGCTGGTTGAGGATGATTTTTAGATCCCAGATTTTTTCGGAGTTAAAAAATTGCTATTAGATTTTATTTCATCAAAATCATTTTTTTCGTTTCAACAAAAGAACCAGCTTTTAGTTCATAGAAGTATATCCCACTAGATAAACCAACAGCGTTGAAATCCACTTCATAAATGCCAGCTACTTTTTCTTCATTGATAAGAAGAGCAACTTCGTTACCCAAGACATCGTAAACTTTTAAACTCACAAATCCGAAATCCGCAGTCCGAAATTGAATATTTGTCATTGGGTTGAAAGGATTCGGGTAATTCTGGTCTAGTTGGTATTCATTTAAACCGTAAAGTTCATCTTCGACATCAAGGGTGATACTATCCGGATCTGCGAAAGCAAAAATGTTAAATTTAGTAATATCACTTGCTTCAACATAATTTTCTACTGTGTTGACACTTCCTCCCACATAATCCCATCCTAATCCATTATACCTGATAAGCTTTAATTTGCTTTCATCAATCGCTATTACTTCATCATCAGAATAATACAGTCTTAGCGTTGCAGAGTAATTTGAACTAGTTCCTGCATTATCTGGTGACACTATTAAGTCATAATACCTGTTAACAAAGGCTGAAGTTAAAGGTGTGTCGCCCGGAAGATTTGGAGGCAAGCTATTTGGAAAAGGTACCGCGGTAACTTGCTCAACAGCAGGTAAACCAAGATTTGTAAAATTATAATAACTTAAATTGTTTAATCCATCGCCAATTTGTACAGGAGTATTTGGAGCAATTGGGTTGCTCAATAATCTCACTAATCCAAAATCTCTATCCAAGCCATCATTCCAGGCAACACCTGCCGCTAATATCTTTCTATCATTTTGTAAGAATAAATCGTACGCAATGTCGCCATTTGCAGTTAAGTTTACACGAACACTTCCATTGTTGCCGAATGTATTATCGTATGAACCATCTTCATTAAATCTCTCTATTAAATATCCCATTTGATATTCAGAGCCCGAGCCAACAATTTTTCCATCAAACTGAATCCCTAGTTTTGCAAACCACGTGCTTGTAACTACTGGATTACCCGAATTGAATGAGCCATCAAGTGAGCCATCAGAATTATACCGCAACAACAAAAATTGAAAAGCTGTATCGGTGCAGGCCGTTATTATTTTACCATCTGTTGTAACAGCGATTGAATTAATGTCACGGAAATCCGTATCGACGATTCCATTTACTCCAAAAGCACTATCATATGATCCATCCGGATTAAATCGGATCATTCTTTCCTGGATTGTTGCATTCTGTGAACTGACAGTTACTAAAATTTTACTATCGGGCTGAATTACTAAATTTGAGACCAAATCAGTGGAGCTTGAAAAACCACCCACTATGTAACCATCATTATTAAATGTATTATCAAGGGAACCATCAATGTTAAGTCGACAAAGAAAAAATTCTGTATTTCCGCCAGTCGTTAAATAACCACCAATTAAAATTTTGCCATCGAATTGAACAGCAATCTCTGTTGATGCATTATTGATAAACGGTAAAACCACCTCACCATTATTTCCAAAAGAATTATCTCTTTGTCCAAACTGATCATATCTATAAACCAATAGCTCAGAAGTATTATTTATAATACGCCATCCGGTCATAACAACGCTTTGGTTGTTTCCGTAAAATTCTACGTCACTGCAGTATGTCTGCGCACCAAAAGAATATTCGAAAACTCTCCCGTTTTCTCCAAAGCTGGGATCTTTGCTTCCATCAGGATTGTATTTAACCAGTGACATCCATCCCCAGGGAGGGAAAAATTCATAGTGAAGAGTTGTTCCTGCAGCATAAATATGGCCAAAGGGATGCATAGCAATCGAGTAAGCTTCATCCCTGGCAGAGGAGTCAGTAACATCTGTAATTACAATTCCGTTTGTACCGAATGATTGGTCGAAATCTCCGGCTTGCTGAGAAAATGAACTCGAAGAAACTAAAGCTAAAACAAAAATTACTTTAACAAATCTCATAATATCTCCTTTCTAATTTGTAAACTATTGTCAAACTAACCCATAGAATCGTTGTCATCAATCACGCAAATGCGTGATTTTCCAATTTAGTTGATTGAGGATTGGAAAATTATCGTAGAGAAGGAAAACCGGGTTGTACATTTCTTAGTTTTCCTCCTCTTATGAGAGAGAGAAAACGACTATCTTAGAAGGATCATTTTCTTGGTTTCATCGAAAGAACCAGCATGTAATCTATAGAAATATATTCCGCTTGATAATCCAGCACCAGAAAATTCTGTTTCAAAAGTGCCTGCAGGTTTTTCTTCATTGACTAAAGTTTTTACTTCGTTTCCTAAAACATCATAAATTTTTAGCGATACAAATTCAGATGTTGGAATTATATAATTTATTGTGGTTGATGGATTGAATGGATTTGGGTAATTCTGAAACAGAGCAAAACCTGAAGGAATTTCATTCAAATCCTGAACATCAGACGAAAGATCCGATAAAATAGAAATTGACCAAGCTTCTAAAGTTCCGTCATTCGCAGAAACTTGATCTGTTATTGTTAATATCCACTCACCAGTGGCTTCCAAACCATTGAAATTTGAGAGTGGATTGTGAGGCTTAAATGAACCCACAAACGGAGGTGTTCCCTGAGATAATTCTAGTGATGCCTCATCTTTAAATTTTGTTGAAAGAAAGTTAGCACCACTAATTCCCGGTTGATACACAAGAGTATCAACAATTCCTTCATGCTCAAGAGTTACAATAAGTTCACTTATATCTGGATGATTAATTTCCTGAAGCGTTACGAAAACGTTTTCTATTGGATTATCTGAAACCGGGATTTGATATGGACCAGGATTTGAAATAATGATAATTCCATTTACCGTCGGAACACCATACTGAATGGGAAGACCCAGATTACTACCTCCTCCGAACAAATTACTGCCTGTCGGCAAACCGCTAAGCCAAACACCTGTTCCTTCACCCCCTCCTAATAAAAATGTATTTGGGGATAGACAAAGACGTCGAATATTGTAACTGTACAATCCGGAGTTAATCTGCTGCCAGGTAATTCCATTATCAATAGATCTGAGTACACCCATAGCATCGATTGAGGAGACAAAAATATCTCCCAGATCATTAATGATTATATCGTAAGCAGGTAATGTTGCAGTCAAAACTGCAGTCCAGCTATCACCATTGTTTGTTGATTTGTAGATTCCAGCCATTTCACCTGTAACAAAAATGTCATCATCATCGTTAATCGCTATAGCGTATGCATAGTTATAGAGAAAACCATTATTTATTTGTGTCCAATTAGCTCCGTCATCAGTTGATCTATAAACACCTCCGTTTGTAGTTGCTACAAAAATGTGGCTTGATGAATTTACGGCTATGTCATTGATGCTGGAGTTAATTTGATTGTTATCAATTGAAACCCAGTTTTGTCCAAAGTCAGTTGATCTATATAATTTACCAGTTGATCCAGCAAGCAGATTGCCCTGCATGTCTACGGCTAATGAATAAATACTTAATGTTGTGAATCCTGATATTTCCTGCAGCCAGTAGTCACCATTGTTTGTAGTTCTAAATATTCCCTGGTTAAATGTTCCAGCGATTATATCTCCGTTAGGATGTGTAA
>Ga0210085_1000841_pt1 | contig 12522 bp, 7 predicted proteins | sample China_Galinas_PW_5_FD_184866 | JGI IMG/M metagenome (GOLD analysis project Ga0210085, IMG submission 184866) | Wetland microbial communities from San Francisco Bay, California, USA, that impact long-term carbon sequestration - China_Galinas_PWC_D1... | ecosystem: Environmental > Aquatic > Marine... | reverse complement strand
TCGATATCGATGAAACGGTGCGCGATTGCGAAACGTTCCGCCAGGTGGTTACCCAGCGCCTGCACCCCGAAGCGTTCCGTCGCATGATGACCGGCCGCGAAGTAGTGTATGCCGCACTCGCGTGCGACATGCACGGTCTGTTCCGAGATTTCACCGCTGATAAAGGCGTCCAGTCCCTGGCCCGCCGCCGCTTCGATCCACGATTGGGCCGCGCCCGTGCACCAGCCGACCGAGCGGATGATTTCTCGCGCAGCGGGAATGTGCAGCGGCGCCCGTCCAAGTGTGCGGTGGATAAGCCCGGCGAGCGCCGCGACCTCCATTGCCGGTTGCGGATACCCGTAGTGCGCGAGCCCGGTCCCGTCGTCACCGCCGAAGGTGCCACGGGTCTCGATACCCAGCACCCGGCCAAGTTGCGCGTTGTTGCCCAGTTCGGGGTGCGCATCGAGCGGCAGGTGATAGGCGAGCAGACTGGTCTGCGCACCCAGCAGCCGTTGCAGACGCCGGCGCTTCATGCCCGTGATGCACGGATCTTCCCCCTTCCAGAAATACCCGTGATGGACCAGCACGGCATCGGCGTCTGCCGCAATCGCCGCCTCGATCAGCGCCTGGCTGGCCGTCACCCCGCTGACCAGCAGCCCGATTTCCGGCTTGCCTTCCACCTGCAGGCCATTGGGACAGTAGTCCTGGAAGTGCCCGACAGCGAGCAATGCATTAGTGTAATCCACCACTTCCTGCAGGGTTGCCATGCGATCCGGTTCCTCTAGAGCCTGTCGGACTCAGGTGATTGTAGCGAGCATGGCGGGAGAACGAGCACAGAGTTTCACGATATCGAGGCGCACAGTGGTTCTATGCAGCGAGATATCGGGGAAACTATGGGCCGCTCTCCCGCCAGCGCACGACTGCAGGGGAAAGGTGAGACCGGGAACCGGTCGAGAGACTGGCCTGGGCCATGCAGGAGGTAGAGCACCAAAAGCAGGCACTTCAAGCGACGCATGGAGCAGTTGCCGAGTAGATTAATCCTAAGTCCGGCAGGCTGCTGTGTGATATGTTAGCCGTCATGGAATAATGTCCGCGGACGAGGAACACAGAAGCATTGAAGTACGGTCTGCCTTCCCGCCGGATGGAAATGGTACGGTTGAACATTGACTATACCTTGCCCTGACCGCCCTTCCCTGGCGCTTCCGTGCCCCCGATGATCAAGGGTTATCGATCCTTTAAAACAGTTTTTCTCCGCGCACTTTGCGCCGTCGGGGATTATCGGCGCAGCGCCTCGGGATAACCAGCAGGTTATAGCACTCATGACCATTCGCAAGTCCCTGTCCTTTTTCCTGCGGGCCGTCACCACCGGGCTCGCGCTGGCGTTCCTGTACATCCTGGTCATGCAGCCCACCCTGCTGCACGGCGTCGGCAATATCGTCGAGGTGAGGGAAACCCCGGCACCTGCGACAGCAGCTGAAAGCAGCGGATTGAGCGGGCCGGTATCCTATGCCGATGCGGTCGCGCGTGCAATGCCGGCCGTGGTCAACATCCAGACCGCCAAGGTCATTACCCGGCGCGTGCATCCCCTGCTCAATGACCCCATCTTCCAGCATTTTTTTGGCAACCGGCTGTCCGGGACCAAAAAGGAAATACAGACCAGCCTCGGCTCCGGTGTCATCATCAGCAGTCAGGGCTACATACTGACCAACAACCATGTCATCAGCGGCGCCGATGAGATCCAGGTGCTGCTGGGAGACGGGCGCAGCGTGCGCGCCACCGTCGTCGGCGTGGACGCCGAGACCGACCTCGCCATACTGCGCATCACCCTCGACAAGCTGCCGACCATGGTCATCGGGGATTCGAAAACCCTGCGTGTCGGCGATATCGCCATGGCGATCGGCAACCCCTACGGCGTCGGCCAGACCGTCACCCTCGGCATCATCAGCGCCACCGGCAGGGATCATCTGGGCATCAACACCTACGAGGACTTCATCCAGACCGATGCCGCCATCAATCCGGGCAATTCGGGTGGCGCGCTGATCAATGCCCGGGGCGAACTCATCGGCATCAACTCGGCCATCTACAGCCGTTCCGGCGGGTCGCAGGGTATCGGCTTCGCGATACCCGTGAACATGGCCAAGGGGGTGATGAAGCAAATCATAGAGCATGGACATGTCGTGCGCGGCTGGCTCGGCATCGAGGCGCAGGATCTGACGGCCGAACTCGCGCAAGCCCTCAAACTCGACAGCACCAGCGGTGTGCTGATTTCCGGCGTCCTGCGTGGCGGCCCGGCCGACACGGCCGGAATTCAGCCCGGTGATGTGGTGCTGGCCATCAACGATCAGCCGGTCAAGGAGTCGCAACAGGCAATGCGATTGATTTCGGAACAGCAACCCGACGCCATGGTAAGTCTGAAAGGCTCGCGTCAGGGAAAACCCTTTACGGTACAGGCCAAAGTCAGCCAGCGCCCGGTCGCGGCGAAAAGCGACTAGCTCGCCTGCATTGAGACCATGGTACTCACGCGCCGATTCGCTCGGCCAGCGGGCGGAATTGCAGGCCATAGAACATCTGCAAATAGCGGCGCGTTTCGGTACGTTCCAGGTCGGTCACGTATTTCCAGAACCCGTAGACCCGCGACAGGGTCATCATGCGTTCGGCATAGCGTTTCCAGGTATAACGTTCCTCGACCCGACGCAGACCGCCGGCGGAAATGCGCTCCCAGTAATCCGGATGCTTGCTGCATTGTTCGAAGAACTCCGCCAGGCGCTCGGCGGCCTGTTCGCCGTAATTCGGATCCAGATGGAAACCGGAAATGCCATCCTCGATAATTTCCAGTGGACCGCCATAGAGGGTAGCGAAGGTCGGCAATCCCGAGCTCATGGCCTCGATGACGGTCAGGCCGAACGCCTCGAACAGCGCCGGCTGCACGAAAACACCCCGCTTCTCCGCCACGTAGCGGTAAAGTTCACCGGTCATGCTCTTTTCCATACGCATCCCCAGCCAGCGCACTTCCCCGTCCAGGCCATATTCGTCCATGAGTGCATGCATGCGGTGAATCTGGCCGCGTTCCTCCTCGTCGGCGGAACGGTTCGGGTCGACGTAACCCGACACCAGCAGCAGATTGGCCTGCCGGCGCAGGGCTTCGGACTTCGCGTACCACTCCACCAGACCGGTGATGTTCTTGATGTGATCCATACGCGCCATGGTGAAAATCAGGCGCTTGTCGCGATCCTTCAGGCTGCCGCGAATCTCGTCATTCGGCTGTGAGCCGAAGACCAGCTCGTCGATTTCCTGTTGCAGGTGTGTCAGGCGGTGTTCAGTATCCGTGTAGGGAAAATAAACGCTGGTGTCTGCACCGGGCGAGACGATGTTGAACTTCGGATCGTAGGGATCGATCCCGTGCACAACGCGGTAGAGCCCGGGCATGGTGTAGCTCATATGACTTTCATACTGTCCCAGACTGTCATGCGTACCCGCGATTTCCTGGTAGGTGCTGGTAATGATGAAATCGGCGGCGTTCATCGCGATCAGGTCGGCGGTGAACTGGCAGGAGAAATGGTACTGCTGCTCGTTGTCCTTCCAGTAGAGGTCGGAATACAGGTACTTGGTTTTCTCCAGGGCATGGGCGATGTTGCACTGGGTGATTCCGAGGTCCTGGGATAACAGTGAAGCGACCAGGTTGCCGTCGGAATAGTTGCCGACGATCAGATCCGGGCGGCCGCCCAGCTCCGCGAGAATTTCCCGCTTGGCCTCCTGTGCAAAACGCTCGAGCCATGGCCAGATCTCGAAGCGCGAGATCCACTGCGAAATAACGTCGCCCTGGTGGCTGCGGAATGGCACGCGCAGGATGCGCGCATGGCGGGTTCCCACCACCGGCTCGATGCGCTGGTCGCAGGTCGTGCCGTCGGCTTCCGGTATCAGGCGCGTCAGGATAATGATCTGCGGTTCGATTTCCGTGCCCTGCTCCTCCAGACGCCGGCGCATCTCCTCCTCCAGGGCGCGCACCTGGTCAAGGATATAAACCACCTGTCCACCGGTATCCGGACGCCCCAGTACATTGGCCTGGCCAAAGTACCCGTGCGGGGAAATGATCACCATGGAAAATATCATGGGTATGCGGCTGAGAAAGTTCTCCAGGTTCCCCGGCGACGGTGCCTCGAGAATATCCAGCAGCAGCCGCATGGTCTCGCGGGTACGGGCGGCATTCTTTCCCCAGCCGGGACAAAATCCCAGCGGCTCCAGTTTCTGCTGGAAATCCTGCCAGGGAGTATTCGCATCGAGCATGGACAGCTGGTTAACGGCCTGGCGCAGCCCGTCGCGCAGGCGCTTGACGTCATCCACCTTGCCTGCAAGCATCAACTGCTGACCGCGGTACTGGTGCACGCGCAGAAAATCCAGCAGGCGTTTGTCACCCTTGCTCAGATCCTCGAAGAGCTTGCTGGAAAGGCGGCGGTTAAGGAATTCAACGCCGCGCCCGATCGAGTTGGATTCCTGCAGTTTGTAGAACTCCCGGGAAAACGGTTCGAGGTCGATTTCCAGGGTCCACTCCGGTTGACTGCCGGCCGTCTGCACACGCTCCTTGAAGGCGAGGTATTCGGAAACGTCGATGGCTTCCAGCACCATGGTTTCCAGATGGATGCGCAGGTAACACCAGCGCGCGATGCGCAGCCGCAACGCCAGACAGAACCAGGTCGCATCCTGGGCGGCTTCCTGGGCATGATCGATCACGTCCTCGAAAGGGCCTGCATGCAGGGCGCAGTCCTGGCTGGTGCTGCACACCCCTTGAAAGGCATCGTGCAGTTCGCTGCGCAGTATGAACGGCTGGTTGAGCGCCAGGAATCCATGCAGCATCTGGTGAGCGAGGTTGCGGTGCTGTTGAAAAAATTCTTCGAGCCGCGTTACAAGGTAGGGTGTCGCCTGATCGCTCATTACAGCTCCCAGCCATCGAGGAAGGGTTGATAGAACGCCATGTCACTGACCGTGGCGCCGCGCAGTCCGACAACGGCCGAGGCAAAGGTCTGCGCGCGCTGCATGATCAGCGGCAACGGCCAGTGGCGCATGACACCGAGCAGCACCACCGAAGCGAAGGCGTCGCCGGCGCCGACCGTATCCACGACTGCGTGCTGCCGGTCGGGTGCGGCGCTCGCCGTTTCGCCCGCCCCCGTCACCGCCAGCGCGCCCGCATCACCCCGGGTGACGATCAGCAACTCCGGCGCGTAGCGCTGCATGAACAGGTCAATCGCCTCATCCGGATCATCCGTATCCGGCGCCAGCTTCCCGAGCTCGTGGTTGTTGAGCTTGATCCAGCGCATACCGGCAAGCGTCGCAATCACCGCGTCCCTGTCCCACCAGGGCGCGCGCAGGTTGACGTCAATGAACGTACCGCCGGGAGTCTCCCGTTTCAGGGCTTCCAGGGCCTGACGCGAGACCGCGTTTCGCAGCGCCAGTGTACCGTGGTAGATCAGTTCGCAACCGCCGTTCGCGGGTAGTGCGGCTGCATCGATGAAGTCATAGGCACTGTCGGGAACTATATCGTAGCTTGGCTCGTTGTCGGCCGTCAGGCTGATCAGGACCTTGCCGGTCGGGTGTCCGGGATCCTGCTGCACACCGTCCAGGCGCATGCCCCAGTTGTGCATGGCGGCGATCACCCGGTCACCCGCGTCGTCACTGCCCACGCGACTGATGAACTGCGGCGACAGCCCGAATGCCTGGGCATGCCAGGCGACATTGAAAGGCGCCCCGCCAAGCACCTGCTGGCCGTCGGGGAACACGTCGTACAGCACCTCGCCGAAAATGCACAGACTGTTTCCCTGCATATCAGGCATCCTCCCCCATCCAGGCGCGGGTCTGCGGAAGGAAGTGCGCAACCCCCTCCAGAATGCCCGCGCTGTAATTACCGTTCATTCCCATGAAATCCCCCTTCGCCAGATACAGGCTGTCGCTGGTTCCGCGAGCGGCTGACATCTGCAGCGCTTCTTCGCGGACATCCTCGGTGGCATTCGCCACCAGTATGGTGAGCAGGGAACTGCTCAATACCGGCAGGTCGTTGCCGCTGTCACCGGCAAAGACGGTATTTTCCGGGGCAAAGCCCTCGCGCCGCATGAGATATTCGATGGCGTGAAACTTGGTGGCGCTCTCCGGCACGACATCCAGCAGGGCGATACCCGCCGGGTCGTCGATACTCCAGATCAGGCTGGCCCTGACTCGGTGTCGCTCAAGCCGCTGCTGCATGGAGGGTAACAAGGTGCGCTTGTCGGTGTACAGCGGCACGTAGAAGCTGAGCTTGTAACGACTCTGCCTGGCGGCTCCCTGCAATTGCAGTTCGATCATGTCCGCGAACAGCAGGCGTATGGCGGTGTGGTCCATGCCCCCCCATTCGGAGGCAAACTGTTCGTCCCAGTCGGCGCGCCGGCGCCAGAAATCCTCGGCGGCTTCGTAGAGACTGGTGCCGACATCCGCGATGACGAAATCCGGCCGCGGCAATACATAGTTGGCTATCGCCTTCTCGACCAGCGCCAGATGCCGGCCGGTCACATAGGCCAGCGTGACTTCCTCACGCGCGGCGAAGCCGGCGAAACGCCGGCGGGCGGCGTGCGACTCCGGCTGATTGCCGTTGGGCAGCAAGGTGCGATCGAGGTCCGTGCAGATGAGAATCGTCCCATTCATGCACTCCTGGGCTCCTTGCAGGACCTGAAGAAATTGTAGTGCTCGATGGCTTCGAGTATACCGGCCGCATGGGGACGTTCGGCGAAATAAACCCGGTCGAGGTCGACCAGCCTGGACAGTTCCTCGTGGTGGCGGTTGGCGACCACGACGGCGAGCGTATTGCCGCGAATCATGTCTTCATCGGCGCCCGATCCGCCGGCGACCAGAATGTGCTCCAGCGGTATATCCCACTTGTGTGCGAAATAGCGCAGCGCCAGACCTTTCGAGGCGCGCACCGGGGTGATGTCCAGGAACTGGCCGAAGGCATGGATGACCGTGACGCTGAGTTCCTCGTGACGCAGCAGCGCGTTGATTTCCTCGATCGAGGGCGCGATCGTCGGGTCGTAGTGATAGGACACCTTGAAACGACTCTGCTCGCCCATGGCCTGCGGGATCAACCCGGGCAATGAATCCAGCACCCGGCGCACACCCTTCGGGTTCCAGTGGTAGTCGACATGCACGCTCCAGGCGTAGTCCGCCGTCAATTGCGGCGCGTAATAGATCTCCGTGCCCAGACTGTTCAGCAGCACATCCGGCAGTGGGATGTTGAATTTCCGCATCATGCCCAGCGCGGAATCGAGCCGCCGCCCGGTGGCGATACCGAAGGTGGCGCAATTGCGATTGGCGCGCACCAGATCGACAAACTCTTTCAGCGATTTCGGGTCGCCCAGCAGGCTCTGGTCGAGATCGGTAAAAATCGCCCGGTCGTGATACAGCATGGGACGGCGGCCGGCAGCCTTCACCGGCAGGACGCGCCGCTGGCCCAGCAGCGGCCGGATGCGCTCCAGATAGGTCCCGGCATGGGTCGGCCAGGAATAGAGCCGGCGCACGTTGCGCACGCCGTTCTCGGCGCACTCATCCCATGCCTCGGCGTCTGTCAGCAAATGCAGCAACGCGGCGGCGATCGCCTCCCGGTCCAGCGGGTCAACCAGCAGGCCATTGTGGCAGTTGCCGATAATGTCCACGGGACCGCCGTTCTCGGTGGCCACCACCGGCAGGCCGGACGCCGCCGCCTCGAGCAGTGTCAGACCGAACGGCTCGGTCAGCGCCGGGTTAAGGAATACCCCGCGCAGCGACGCGGCCAGACGGTAGATTTCCGGCACCTCCGTCGCCCGGTGGTGCTTGGGTATAGCCACCCTGCCATACAGATCGAAAAAGTCGATTAGCATCAGGACTTCCTTCAGCACCTCCTGTGCGCCGCTGTCCATTTCCCGGATGTCGTCGCGATTGCCGGCGACGATCACCAGGTTGGCGGCTTCCTGCAGCTCGGGCGACCCGCCGTAAGCCTCGATCACGGCAGGAATGTTCTTGCGATTGTCGGGGCGTGACAGTAGCAGGATGACGGGTTTGTCCGGTTGTTTGAGAAAATGACCCAGATTGCTCGCGAACGAATACTCGCCCACGCCTTGCACGTGCGGGTAGAACAGCTTCAGATCGGTACCGGGCGGAATGACCGCCATGCTGTCCGGATTGTAGAAATCGTAAAGCTCGTACTGGTCTTTCACCTCGTTGTGCGTAGAGGTAACCACGAGGCTGGCGTTGGCGAGGGCCTCCTCTTCGGCCTCGATCCGCCGCGAGATATTGTAGCGCTGCTCGATCTCCTCGCGTTGCAGTCCGGCAGCCAGCAGCCGCAACCGTTTGTCCCTGCCCAGTGAATGTCCGGTGAATACCAGCGGAACTCCGGTGATATGGGACAGCCTGACGCCGACATAGCCGGCATCGGCGTAATGCGCGTGGATAACGTCTGGCAGCCGGGGCTGCCGGTTCAACCAGTCAAGCAGATTATCGGTAAATACATCCAGATAATCCCACAGATGTTCTTTGGGAATATAGGCATCGGGACCGGCATCGATACGCACAATTGCCGCGTTCTTGCCGAGGTCCTCCCGGGGCTGGCCATAATCCGCATCGATGTCGTCTGCGATGACCCGCCGCGTGACCAGATCGACGCGCTCCACCTGATCGGACTCCGACAGCGCCCGGGCGAGGTCGACGACATACTTGATCTGCCCGCCGGTATCCGCATCACGCCCCAATTCGAGGTCGGATCCACGAATCAGGCCGTGGATGCTGATCAGCAAGGGGTACAACATGGGAGGATTGATATCAGCCATCGGTTGCGTATTGTCTTTTAAGCCAGCAGGTAACGCAAATCGCTCATCCGCACGAAAGAAACAAGCTCACCGCAAAGAACGCAAAGTCATCTAATTGCATTTTAACGGGTTTCTTTGCGTACTTTGCGTCTTTGCGGTGAAAAATGCATCTATGGATGAACACCCGTTTACATATGCCCCGATGCTCGCTCTAGGAGCCTGTCGGACTCAGGTGATCGTAGCGAGCAGGGTGGGAGAGCGAGAACAGATTTTCACGATTTCGAGGCGCATAGTGGTTCTATGCAACGAAATATCGGGGAACTATGGGCCGCTCTCCCGCCGGCGCACGACTGCATGGAGAAGGTGAGACCGGGAACCGGTCGAGAGACTGGCCTGGGCCATGCAGGAGGTAGAGCACCAAAAGTAGGCGCTTTAGGCGACGCATGGAGCAGTTGCCGAGTAGATCAATCCCAAGTCCGACAGACTCCTAGAGCAGGGACGCAAGCGCCGAGACAAAAGCGGCGTTTTCCTCCGGCTTGCCGACGGTCACCCGCAGGCAGTCCGTGAGCGAGGGCGCGGAACCCGCCAGATTCTTGATCAGTATGCCGCCGGACTTCAACCCCTCGAACACCACCCCGCCCCGCTCCGGCGGGACGCGAAACAGGATGAAGTTCGCCGCGCTCGGGTAGGCCGTCACACCCGGCAGCGACTGCAACCGGCCGAGCAACTCGCCGCGCTGCTGGCGGATACTTTTCGCCTGCTCCTCGAAGACCGCATAGTGTTCGAGCGCGAACTCGCCGGTGAGTTGATCGAGGGTGCTGATGTTATAGGGCAGTCGTGTCTTTTCGATCTCGGCAAGCCAGCCCGCGTCCCCGGCCAGCAGGCCGAGACGCACGCCGGCCAGTCCGAGCTTGGAAAGCGTCCGCAGCACCAGCAGGTTATCGCAGCATCCCAGGTCGCCCATGAAGCTGTCATCGGCGAAGGGGGCATAGGCTTCGTCGAGCACGACCAGCCCCGGTGCGCACGACAGCAGATGCTCGATCGCCTCCCGGTCGAACAGGTTGCCGGTCGGGTTGTTGGGATAGGCGAGAAACACCACCGCCGGCTGGTGCGCGGCGACAGCCTCGATCATGGCGTCCTTATCGAGCGTGAAATCCGCACCCAGGGGCACACCCTGGAAATCGAGGCCGGCAACCACCGTGAGCTGGCGGTACATCACGAAGGTCGGCTCCGGCGCCATGATCACGCAACCGGACGCGGCCACCGCCTGGATGATCATCTGGATGAGTTCATCCGAGCCATTGCCGAGTATCATGCCGGCCGGGCCGGGGACGTCGAGCACGTCGCGCAGTCGGGACTTAAGGGCGTTCGCCGCAGGATCCGGATAGCGGTTGAGCGCGGCGTTTCGAAGCGTATCCAGCCAGTCGTTCAGCAGCCAGTCCGGCCAGGAATAGGGATTCTCCATGGCATCGAGCTTGATCAGACCGGCAGCCGGCGGCACATGGTAGGCCTGCAGCGCCCGAAGCTGCGGTGCGAGGAAGCGATCGATTCTGTCAGTGGATGACGTCATAAGCACCGGTCAGGTCCTGAACATTTTTAATGGCCACGGTATATGTAGAAATGACAAAGTGAGAAGTAAGGAGTGAGAAGTATGACGTGAAAAGGAACAAAATCTGTAATGGCCACGGAAACACACGGAATGACACGGAAAAAACGACATTATTTCTGTGTGGGTTCGTGGCATTCGGCATGAATCGCGCTCGATTTTGATAGCTGAAGAATGCAAATGAACAATGCAAAAATTACGACAATTCAGGATCGCTAATCACATCTCACTTCTCACCTCTCACCTCTCACCTCTCACCTATCACTTCTCACTTCTCAGTTATTTCAATATCTTTCCGTGGATTCAGTGGATTCCGTGACCATAAAACATCCACCGGCAAACCGGCTCAGTCATCTTTCCTGATACGGACTTCCGCGGAGCGGGCGTGGGCGGTCAGACCCTCGCTGTGGGCGAGAATGGCGGCGGTCCTGCCGAGCACGCTGGCGCCCGCCGCCGAGCACTGGATAAGGCTGGAGCGTTTCTGGAAATCATAGACGCCGAGCGGCGAGAAAAACCGCGCTGTTCGCGAGGTCGGCAGGACATGGTTAGGACCCGCGCAGTAATCCCCGAGAACCTCCGCGGTATAGCGACCCATGAAGATCGCACCGGCGTGGCGAATCATCGCCGCCAGGTCCTGTGGTTCCGCGACGGAGAGTTCCAGGTGTTCGGGTGCGATGAAATTGGCGATCTCCGCGGCCTCCTCCAGATCACGCGCCCGGATCAGGGCGCCCTGCCCCCGCAGTGAGGCCTCGATAAGCGCCGATCGCGGCATATCCGGCAGCAGCCGTTCGATGCTCTCCTCCACCTGCGCCAGAAAACCCGCGTCCGGGCTGATCAGGATAGACTGGGCATCCTCATCGTGTTCGGCCTGGGAAAACAAATCCACGGCGATCCAGTCCGGATCGGTCCTGCCGTCGCAGATCACCAGGATCTCCGAGGGACCGGCGATCATGTCGATGCCGACCCGGCCGAATACCCGGCGTTTGGCGGCGGCGACATAGGCATTGCCGGGACCGACGATCTTGTCCACCGCCGGCACCGTCGCGGTACCCCAGGCGAGCGCCGCCACGGCCTGCGCGCCGCCCAGTGCGAATACCCGGTCCACGCCGGCGAGGGCGGCGGCGGCGAGCACCATGTCGTTGACCTCGCCACGGGGCGTCGGCACCACCATGATCAGCTCCGGTACGCCGGCCACCCTGGCCGGTATGGCGTTCATCAGCACCGACGAGGGATAGGCCGCCTTGCCGCCGGGCACGTAAAGACCGACCCGGTCCATCGCGGTTACCTGCTGCCCGAGCAGGGTTCCATCGGCCTCGGTATAGGACCAGGACTCCAGTCGCTGGTGCTCGGCGTACTGTCGCACCCGCTGCGCCGACAGTTCCAGCGCACTGCGCTCGGCCTCGCCGATCGAGGATAGCGCCTGCGCACAGCGCGCCGGCGGGATCTCCAGCTCGGCGGCGTGACGCGGCGTCCAATGATCGAAACGGCCCGTCAGTTCGAGCAGGGCGTCATCGCCGCGCACCCGCACCGCCTCGATGATCTCGCCGACCGTGGCCTGGATCCTGCCGTCGTAGGTCTCCTCGCGCGTCACCAGCCGCTCCAGCGCCTGCTGGAACCCGGGGTCACGGCTGTCTAGTCGAGTAATGTCTTGCATTGTCGTCTCTTTCGTTCCAAACAGGTGTCGGCATCCATGCGCCTCGCAAGGGCACCGGCAACGCGTGTTGATGCTATATGTAGGAGCGGGCTCGCCCGCGAACCGGCTGAAGTTTCAATCACGCATTCGCGGGCAAGCCCGCTCCTACAATGGATTCAGATCGAATGATTCACGGTGAATCCCGTGCTCAGTTTCCACTCGCCGCTTTGATGAGGGCGATCAGCTCTGCGATGCGTTGGTGTTTCATTTTCATGGCGGCCTTGTTGACGATCAGCCGCGAACTGATATCGGCGATATGCTCCAGTGGCACCAGGCCGTTTGCCCTGAGCGTATTGCCCGTGTCCACCACATCGACGATCAGGTCGGCCAGACCCACCAGCGGCGCCAGTTCCATGGAGCCGTAGAGCTTGATGATTTCCACCTGCTCGCGCCGGTCGGCATAGTAACGGCGGGTGCTCTGCACATACTTGGTGGCAATGCGCAGG
>Ga0210085_1000840_pt1 | contig 12526 bp, 9 predicted proteins | sample China_Galinas_PW_5_FD_184866 | JGI IMG/M metagenome (GOLD analysis project Ga0210085, IMG submission 184866) | Wetland microbial communities from San Francisco Bay, California, USA, that impact long-term carbon sequestration - China_Galinas_PWC_D1... | ecosystem: Environmental > Aquatic > Marine... | reverse complement strand
CATTGAGTTAACGGTCAGCAATTCTCATTATGAGACATAATTTGTAGCCAAATTTCTTTACCCCACTATTTAGTCAAATTCAATTTGGCTTTTTTTTAATACCAAGTCCTATTATATGAATCACAATTGAAGCAAACAATCCAACAAGCATAGGTTCAATTTCATTGATCACAGGAGTACCTGAAAAGTTTTCTTTTATAAGATACCACAACAGACTGCTCAAAACTGCGGAAATAATTTCAACTAAAATAATTTTATTTGAAACTCTTAATTTTGAATAGTACGCAGAGATTACAGGAATTATCATTCCGGGTATGCAGATTGACCCGACGGTATACCAAATTTCAATTACTGATGGAATGGCCCAGGCAAGTAAAGCTGCAATTACTCCGGATATTATCAAACCGTAAACTGTATATTCTTTAAGTTTTTTTTCAGAGGAATGTTTCGAAAGACGAAAGAAAAAATCCCTGCCGATTGTTGTTCCGCTTAAAAAAAGAAAACTGTTAAGAGTAGAAATAATAGTTGCAAAAAGTCCGGCATAAAATATTCCTTTAAAACCTGGACCCAGAATTTTTTCTGCTAACAATGGGAAGGCCAAAACAGGCTGATCTAGGCCGGGAATTACAGCTCTTGAATAAAGGCCGGTTGATGTTGTAAGGAAATCAAAAATAGCCCAGAAAACAATTGAGATCAAAATTCCTTTTACCGCAATGTTTCCATCTTTTGCCGCGTAACATCTCTGATGGAAACCCGGATCTGCAAAAGTCCACATCGCTATCAGAAACCAGACAATTAAAAAGGTTGGTGATGCTCCCCCTGTTAATTCCAGATGAGAAGCCGGTAGTGAACCTGAGAGAAATGCCACACCCCCGATCATGGTATAGCAAAAATATAACATAATTATAAAGGCAAGAAACATTATGAAAAACTGAAATGAATCAGTATAAACGCTGCTCCTGAATCCTCCCTTAAATAAATAAGAAAGAGAAAGTATAAGACTAATTGCGAGGCTGTAAAAAATATTGATATTAAAAATTAATGATATCAGGCTGGCAGTCATCAGCAGGTAAGGTGCAGGCGAGACCAGAATGAATACAAGTATAGCCGAAATCAGTCCTGTTTTTTTCCCATATATATTTGAAAGTTTATCCGGAATTGTAAATAATGAAGCCTGACGAATTTTCTTTGCAAATAAAAGAGCAAACAGAAATGCGAAAATATAATAGGGAAATCCCTGAGTAAACCAACTAGCTAATCCATAACGATAAGTAAATTCCCCTACTCCAAGAATTCCTCCGTACCAAGCGGAAACATTTGTCAATACAAATAAAAACAGACCAATTTTTCTTCCCGATAAAAGATAATCATCTGCATCACTACCTGTAGCTTTACCGGAATAAAATCCAATCAGAACAACTGTGATTAGAAATCCTATTATTACAAGTATATCCGCTGTGCTAAAAGAGACCATTTTTCTTTACCAGGTTGAAATCTCTTATAATAAATACAATCCCATTTTTTATTTTTAGTTTTATTTTTCCTTCAGTTGCCACATTGCTGGTACTTTCTTTAACTCCGAATGGAAGATCAGTATTTTTCAATTGATATTTTAGTCCGGTAGAAGTAATCTTAGTTTTTTCGCTAAAACCATAGAGTGAGATTGTCTCTCCCAACTTAACCGGAATTTCGATGGTGCCGGAATGAGCAGAAAGGAGTGATTTCTCGGCTATTATTCTGAGCGAGATTTTATCATAGAATTTAAGAATTATTCCAAGATTACAAAAAGTATGATCCAGCCTGTCACCGGTTACACCAACAAGAACAGCTTCCTTCATTCTTTTTTTAATTGCAAATTTTAGGCACTTTTCAACATCTGTATCGTTTTGTCTTTTAATTTTTACGATTTTAGATTTTGAGGCGTAGTATTTTTCAGTTTCATCCTTTATCGAATCGAGATCACCGATAATATAATTAGGAGTTATACCAAGCATTAAAGCAGAGTTTGCCCCGCCGTCAGCACAAATTATTGTGTTGTATCCCTGTTTTGCCAGGAATTCTATCACACTTTTTCTCGGTGATTTACCGTTTGCTATAATAATACAACGCTTCATACTATATCATTTTTCAGAATTTAATCTTTAGAGTCCCAGTTCTAATCCTGCCAGGAAATTTCTGTCAGCAGCGGGGAAAAACTCTCCCCCAATCGCATTTGCAGAATAAAGATTATCAAAAAGATTATTTACCTGGAAAAATATTTTCGATGGCTCCAGAGAATTAAATAGTTTGATCTTATAACTTATCATTAAATCAGCATTAAAATAAGCATCATTAATATTATCCGGGTAACTGACGAATCCCGGATATTTAACTAAATATTGGCTTAGATTTTCATCATAATTATCTGAAAAAAATTTACCAACATATTTACCGTTTAATTGCAAAAATAAATTATCGTTGTTGAAGGATATTCCAAAGTTGGTAAGAAAATCAGGAAATCCGCTAATTCTGTTTCCGCTCAGATCAATAACCTTGTTACCTCCCAGGAAATATTTCCCCTCTTTAATTTCATTCCGGCTGTAAGTTGCGTTTGTGTAAAAACTAATCTCATCTATTATTTTAATATTTGCTGAAAGTTCAATCCCCCTGTGAAGTGTTCTGGCAACATTGCCTGTTATTGGCTGACCATAAATATCAACTTTGCCGTTCTTTACAATCTCATTGTCAAAAATCATATAGAAAAGATTTAGAGAAGCAGAAAAATTATTCTTATTAATTGAGGCTCCCAGTTCTATATCGTTCATTGTTTCAGGTTGAACAAGTGGCTTGTCAAAGTTATAACTATCGTCAGCGTTTAATGCAAACTGAGGAGTTGCACCACCGGTTGCTTCATCTGCATTGTAATAATTTGAGAGCCTTGGTTCCCTTGATACTCTTGCATATGAAAGGTAAACATTCTGCTCCGGAGTAATTTTGTAATTGATTCCAATTCTGGGGTTAAAAAAGAGATTGCTTACACTAAAACTAGTATTGGTGTATTTTTCATCGTATAATTTATATTTATGATACGCGAGCTGTAATTCACCAAGCACGTTGAGTTTGTCATTGACATCATATGTCTCGTGCACAAAGCCATTGATAATATTTTTACCACCTTTATAGAAATAATACCTGTAATCTTTTGTCACTCCGGCTGGCAGGTTTTCCGCAAAACTAATTCCTCCCCAATGAGTTGAACGGTGTATTCTGAATTCACCGCCAATAATTAATTCGCCATTTTTATGTTTAATACTTACCCGGGGTATCCATCCATATTGATTATTTTCAACCTGTGCCCTTATTAATGTATTAACCGGATTTCCATTTGGGTGAAACCCATTATTTTCAGTTAATCTCAAATATGTTGTATCAGCCCACGAACCGTCAAAATCGAAAAAGCCGTTACCGGTTACAAGAAATAGCGCTGAGTTGATAGTAACTTTACCACTAAGCTGAAGTTCATTCAGCAATTCATAGTGAGGCTGTGAATAATTTTCAATTTCACCCGGGCGTCTTTTTAAGGTATAAGTGTATTTATTATTATTAGCTTCCCAGTATGAATAATTTGCTGTTCGAAGATTTCTGTCCTTTACAGCAAATTTTGGTAAACCAGTGTAAGCAAGTCCATCGGCAATAGGTCCGCCGTAAAAATTGATCTGTGTGGTTAGGTTTTCATCATAACGCACAGCCGACAAATGGTATGAATTAAACTTTATCCAGCTCGCCTCCCTGTACCCGCTGCTTAGCGTTCTTGAAAGTTTTGCATAAACTGAATATTTATTATCTATCAGTCCGCTGGAAAAAGAAGCAGAATATTTCCTGGTATTAAAACTTCCAATGGAAGTGGATAAATTTTGCTTTGGTTCATTTGAAAATGCGGAAGTAATAATATTAATTGAACCACCAATTGCAGGGTAACCAGTTACTCCTGATCCGGCTCCACGCTGAACCTGGATTAGATCTGTGCTTGCAAGAAGATCGGGAAAATCAAGCCAGTAAACATTATGATCTTCAGGATCATTTTGTGGGATACCATTAATCGATACCGAAATCCTCCGCTGATCAAAACCACGAATACTCAAATAATTGTATCCGAGTCCATTCCCGTTTTCTGAATAAAAAGTTGTTGATGGTAATTTGGAAAGAAATTCAGGTATATCCTGATCAGTATATGAATTCTGTATTTCTTTTCTTTTAATTTTATCAAACGCTAAAGGCGTAATTCCCTTTTTGCCGACATTTCCCTCAATGAGTATGCTCTGAGATGGAATAATTTTAGGGGTCAGTTTAATGAGGTTTGGTCCTTGCAGGTTTTCAAATTTAACGGTAACTATTTTTTTAGAATAACCTATATAACTTATTATTATCTCACTGTTTGGGACTATTTTGTTAAGAGTAAATTTACCATCTTTGCCGGTAATGGTTCCAATCCTTTTATTTGAATTCAGATAAATATTTGCACCAACTAACGGGTCTCCGGTTGATCCGTCAATTACCCGACCATGATAATTACCCTGACCATAAACCAGAACTGAAAGAAATAAGAAAAGACTGAATAAGATTTTCATTTTATGAACTCCTTTAAAATAAAAAAAGCCGTTTCAGAGAAAACGGCTAAAAATCCTAATCAGGTCTCTAGCCCGTTTCCCTACGCTGGAATTACCCAGATCAGGTTAGAGGGTATTGTCTCAGATATCCCAAAATCAAAACACGGGATAACACCCCTAACGGCCTGCAAATTTATAATTACTAAAAAATAAAGAACTTTAAAAATTACTCAAATATTATGATTTCTGAACTTTTATTCAACAATTAATTCCTGGCCAATAATAATTTTATTGCCGGTCATACTGTTCAATTTTTTTAATTTTCTAATACTTGTATTGTATTGCCTTGCAATTGTATAAAGAGACTCGCCTGAAGTAACAATGTGAGTCCTTGCTCCCTCAGGTATGTTTTTACCTGTCGATTCATTAGATGAGACATGTTCGGGAATATCATTAATATCGGAATCTGAATAAATTTTTAATGTTTTACCGGCAATTATTTTATTGCTCCACATATTATTCCATTTCTTTATGCTGGCAATAGAAACGTGGTACATTTCAGCTATTTCGCTAATAGTATCGCCACTTTTAACCTTATAATAATTCAGGTTTGCATTAATTTTTGAAGTGTTATCTCCTAATGAAGCTACGCGGCTATTTCCATAAATTTTTAAAATTTTGCCGGCATATAATCTGCTACTTCCTAATCCATTCCATTTTTTAATTTTTGCAGAAGGTACACCAAATTTTTCTGCAAGTTGGCTGATTGTATCACCTGATTTAATTTTATAATTAAATACATCTGATTTGGTCGTTGATACATCATTTGATGCAATATGCGTGGATGAATTATCAACAAGTATTTTTAATCGTTTACCAATATATATCCTGGAACCTGATAAATTATTCCATTCCTGCAATGAATTAATATCAACATGGTATTTTGCTGCAATATAGCTAAGGTTTTCGCCTCTCCTGATTTTATGATAAACCCATTCATTTGAAGTCTTTGAAGAAGCATTACTTGTTACTGTTTTTTCAATTTCAGATTGATTATCGAGGCTTGCATAAAAATCTTTTTTAGCATCCGGGACATAAATGCTCAGTTTCTGTCCTACAGTAATTACTTTAGTATAGGGAATATTATTCCAGTTCCTTATATCACTCACTCTTACATCAAATAACTTGGCAATTGCCAGCAGGTTTTCATTTTTCTTTACGTGGTAAGGAACTTCTACGCTGCCTTTAGGAATTATTATTTGTTCAGGAGCATCTTCATCAACTGATGCAATCTTTTCTGTAGAAACCTGGTTTTCCGTACCACTGCCGGTTGAATCTGAATTATTCAATGCAAGATACGGGGACACATAATTATTAGATTCAGGGTCTGAAGCAGTTTCTGTATCAGAATCATCTGAACTATTTTCACTTGCCGTTTCAACATTTGTATTATAGGCGTAATTATTTGAGGAAACCTTTGCAAGAGCCGGAATTTTTAGTTTTACGCCAATGTATAATCTTGATTTAACTGATATTTTATTTGCCTCTGCCAGTTCTGAAAGCCTTACCCCATACCTGTATGCAATACCAGATAATGTTTCGCCACGCCTGACTGTATGAACCAGATAACTTCGACGAGCACTTTTAGGAATATTTACGAGACTTGCTGTAAATTTCTCAACTGTTCCTTTTGGAACTTTTAATTGAAATCCATTTGGATAATTTCCAGGAGTACTCATCTGAGTAAGTTCCGGATTCATTTCCTGCAAAGTTTCAACATCAATACCTGCAGATTGTGCAAGGTAATTTAAATCGACCGCATCGTCTACTGTACAGTAATCATATTCAAAGGGTTTATCATAGTCAATATCATTAAATCCGTATTTTTCGGGATTCATCCCTACAATACAGACAGCAATATATTGAGGAACATAACTTCTTGTTTCTCTGGGTAGATATCTTCTTATTTTCCAAAATGTGGTTCCACCCGATCTTCTAATAGCTCGGGTAATCCTTCCTTCGCCGGCATTATAAGCTGCAAGTACCAGGTACCAGTCACCAAGATCGTTATAAAGATCTTTCAAATGCTGTGCAGCTGCAAGTGTTGATTTTTCAGGATCTCTTCTGTCATCCCAGAAGAAATCAGATTTCAACCCGTACATTCTTCCGGTTGCTTTTACAAATTGCCACATACCTACTGCACTAGCCCAGGATCTTGCTGATGGATTTAGTCCGCTTTCAACCATGCTCAGGTAAGCGAGCTGTTTAGGTATACCTTCTTCGTCAAAAATTTTGGTAATCATCGGGAAATACCGGCCGGATCTTTCCATCCAGACTCGCATGTAATCTCTGCCGCGTCCTGTGTAATATTCAATCCATTGTTTAACTATTGGATTAACTTCCAATGGAATTTCTGATGGAATAACTTCTGATTCATCATTTTCAGTAAGGTCTTTTTCTTTTACTCCGTCATCCATCTGAATTTCCGGGACTGTTTTTCCCATCCATTCTTCAAGCGCAGCAAAAGAAATGTCAGTGGGAAGTTCCGCTAATCCATCAACATAATTTTTATAATCTTCAAGAATTGAGTTTTCAAGTTCCTGGTAGGCCTGATTATCTTCAATACCGGGGTAATAGCTTAAGCTGTTAATAATCTTAAGGGCTGATTCATAATTAGCCACAGTTTCAGTAGTACTGTTAAGTTCCTGTTTTCCCAGTGCTGCAACATAATATTGTCTGGCCTGTTCTAACATTTCAGAAACAATACCTGGTTTTTCAACTATCTGGTTGGGCTTAACATTTTGATCTTTTACAATTTCTTTATTGGGGCTACACGAGAAAAAAGAAATTGAAAAGATTGAAATAGTGACAAATAGTAAGGCTTTTTTGATCATTCGGTCTCCGACCCTTTTAATATTAGCGAATATAAGATTTAGTTTTTCCTTTATCAAGTAAATAATTAGCTAATTGAGTTAATCCTTTGTTTTATATAGCTATAAAAAGACAGCAAATTTTACAAAGGTATATTAGTATGCTTCTTTTTAGGATTTTTATCTACTTTAGTCTTTAATAGTTTGAAAGCACTAACGAGTTTGATTTTTGTATCTTTTGGCAGGATAACATCATCAACATATCCTCTTTCAGCTGCAATATAAGGATTTGCAAATTTTTCGATATACTCCTCCAGTTTTTTCTCTGTTTCCTTCTGAGGATCTTTAGAATTTGAAATTTCCTTTTTGAAAATAATTTCAACAGCGCCTTTTGGTCCCATTACTGCAATTTCAGCTGAAGGCCAGGCGTAATTAAAATCACCACGAATGTGTTTTGAATTCATCACATCGTATGCGCCACCGTAAGCTTTACGGGTAATCACAGTAACTTTAGGAACTGTAGCTTCGCAGAAAGCAAAAAGTAGTTTTGATCCGTGCCTGATAATACCTCCCCACTCCTGCTCGGTTCCCGGTAAAAACCCCGGAACATCCTCAAGAACTAAAAGAGGAATATTAAAGGCATCACAAAACCTTACAAACCTTGCGCCCTTAACTGATGCATTAATATCCAAAACACCTGCAAGCACCGCTGGCTGATTAGCAATAATTCCAACTGACATTCCTCCTACCCTGCCGAAGCCTACAATAATATTTGGTGCATATTCCTCGTGTACTTCCAGAAATTCACTTTCATCTACCAGAAGGTGAATTATTTCTTTCATATCGTAAGGTTTATTTGGACTGTCAGGAACTATCTTATCAAGTTCCGGAACTGGCTTAAGATTGGATACATCAAAAGGAGTTTCCAGAGGTTTGTCCATGTAATTTAATGGAAGGAAACTCATTAATTTCCTGATATTTAACAAAGTTTCAATTTCATTTTCGTAAATAAAATGAGCGACGCCACTTTTAGTAGCGTGAGTTTCCGCACCACCAAGATCTTCGAATGTTACATCTTCGTGAGTAACAGTTTTTACAACATTAGGGCCGGTGACAAACATATGGCTTGTGTTTTTTACCATAAAAATAAAATCAGTGATTGCAGGAGAATAAACGGCTCCCCCTGCACATGGACCCAATACTGCAGAAATCTGCGGAACAACTCCAGAAGCAAGCGTATTTAACAAAAAGATATCTGCATAGCCGCCAAGACTCACAACCCCTTCCTGAATTCGCGCACCCCCGGAATCATTAAGACCGATTACCGGTATTCCGAGTTTCATGGCTTTTTCCATAATCTTAATAATTTTTTCTGCATGGGTTTCAGAAAGCGATCCGCCCATTACAGTAAAATCCTGGCTGAAAAGAGCTACTGGTCTGCCATCAATTTTTGCAAAGCCCGTAACAACGCCGTCACCCGGAAAGTGAACTTTATCCAGCCCGAAGTCAGTCGCCCTATGTTTTACAAACATATCAATTTCATCAAAGCTGCTTTCATCAACCAGCAACTCAATTCTTTCTCTTGCTGTTAATTTACCTTTATCGTGCTGATTTTTAATTCTGGCGGAACCTCCGCCTGCTTTAGCATTTTCTCTTCTTTTTTGCAGATCGTTAAATTTATCCTGCATCTGGTATTCCTTGATTTAAAATTAGAAGTGTACTTCTGTCTGTAGGTTTTCTCCAATGGAAATAAATTTTGATTCTATTTCCTTTCTTAGCGACAGAAATCTTTCCTGCCTATCCAGTCCTCTTGCAGTGGCAGTTCCGGCATCGAGTTTTACTTCATCAATAATTTTACCCGGATTTTTCTTCATCAGGAAAATCTTATTTGATAGATAAACTGCTTCAGTAATATTTGGAGTTGAGAGAATAAATGTAATGCCGAAATCATTTATTAATTTCCTTATCAACTCATAAATTTCATCTTTTGTAATTGACTTCATCCTTCTGAAAGGATCATCTAATAAAATTACTTTAGAGCCTGCGGCTAATGCCCGCGCAATAGAAATCCTGAACCTGAATCCCAGACTTTTATCATCAGGGTAATGATTTTCATATCCTGTAAGTCCTACAGCACTAACAATTTCTTTTACTGAATTCAATTTCCCTGTATTTCTCATGGCAAAATTGATATTATCTGCAACATTCATCCAGGGAAAAGATGAAGGGTTTTCAGGAATGTAGGCAATTTCTCCATTGGGAGAAGTAATTTTTTTATCATTTAATTTTACAGTTCCGGCATCCGGTGTTTCCAATCCTGAAATAATTTTTAATAAAGTAGATTTCCCGCTGGAAAATGAAGCTATAATACTTATCAAATTTCCTTTTGAACCTTCTTCCTCAACTTTAAAACAGATATTATCCAGGACATTAAACATTGCTCCTGAAGGTCCGGTAAAATGCTTCGTAATATTTTCAATATTTAGGGTTAACTTATCGCTCAATTTATCCCCGGTAAGCAAATTTATTTTTGAAAAATCTAATAATTATTATTCCCAGGTAAATGGTTAAGCCTGTTATAATAAAAGTTGAAAATAGTGCCGAAAGGTCTCTGTACTTTAGCGCAAACCTGAAAATACTACCGAGCCCATATCCGCCTTTAATAAATTCAAATGCTATAATCATAGGCCAAATGTATAAATGCAGATCGATAATGTGATTATAAAAATCTGGCTGCATTGATTTCCAGATTACCTGTTTGTTTATTTTATTTTCAGACACGCCAAGTGATCTTGCCGCATCTGTGTATTCAGAAGGGACATTATTGATTTCTTTCTGAAGAAAAATAATGAAGGATGAAATCGAAGTAAAAAGGACAAATATAAATTCAATGTAATTTGATTCCGGAAACCAGAATATTATCATCATTCCGATTACAATTCCGGGCAGGAAATTAGAGAACCAATTTAGTGAATGAATAAAATCAGTCAGGAAATTTTTCTTATTCAGAATTACCGGGCTAATAAAGTGGACAATAAAATAGGCTGCAGTAATTGACAAATAAATGGATGAGACTGTATTCAGATAATTTACCGGAAGATTATAATCTTCCCATAAAGCAGAAAATGATTGCCAGACTATTGATGGTTTTGGTAAAATATTGTTGACGGGCAGAATAAATTCAAACAGCACAATCCAGAGAATGAGATAAACCAGCACGTAAATTAATGTGGATTTATTTTGGGCAGTTTCTTTATTCATTCAATACTAAAGTGGGTTAATTTAAGTCTTTTTATTCTAACAAATATATCGAAAGAAGCGCTTTATATCAATTTAACGTACTTGCGGAACGGTTATATTTTGTTAATTCCTGATAAAAACGGGTTATATTTCCTTTCCTCGCCAATTGTACTGTTGTTACCGTGGCCGGGATAAATAATTACATCATCTTCAAGAGTCATCAATTTACTTTCTATGGAATTTAACAGTGTCTCGTAATCGCCACCCCATAGATCTGACCGCCCGATACTTCTCTGAAACAGGACATCACCTGTAATGCATACTTTTTCATTCTTAAAATATATACACACTTCGCCCTGTGTATGTCCCGGTGTAAACAAAAATTGAGGGACTAAATTACCAATTTTTATTTCCGTGTTTTCATTAATTAATTTTTCCGGAATTGGTGGGTTTTCTACATCCATTTTTATCATTTCTGTCTGACGATCAAAATGTTCGAGTAATATTTTGTCTTTTTCAGGAACTAGGTATTCCGGGTTATATAGATCTAGAACAAATTTATTCCCAAGGACGTGATCTATGTGGCAATGAGTATTAAGAAGATACTTTACTGTAAGATTATTTCCCTCAATAAAATTTTTTAATACACTATTTTCTGAATCATTAGAACAACCCGGATCAATAACCGCACATTCGTTTGTTTCGTCACACCACACCAGGTAAGTATTTTCCTGGAAAAGGTTGAACATAAAACTTTTAATTTTCAGCATAAGTAGAACTATCTCTTAAAATTTTTTCTGATTCTGTTATTTAATTTTTTATTATAATTGTTGTAATTATCCTTTGTCTCTTCTATTGAATCCCCGCCAAACTTATTCAGAAAGTGTTTTGCAATTACCCATGCAAGCATTGACTCTGCAACTACCGCACAGGCCGGCACAGCAACAAAATCACTTCTTTCTCTTCTTGCTTTAATGCTTTTCATAGTTGCAAGGTCAACCGTCTGAATTGGGCTCATCAAAGTTGCAATCGGTTTCATCGCTCCTCTTATGATCACAGGCAAACCGGTTGAAATTCCTCCTTCTATTCCGCCTGCCCTGTTGGTTTTCCTGGAAAAGTTATTTCCCTTTAGAATAATTTCATCGTGAGATTCCGAACCAAATATTTCTGCTGATTGAAAACCTGTTCCAATTGAAACCGCTTTTACAGCATTGATTGACATTATTGCAGCAGCAATATCGGCATCAAGTTTTAAATCGTAGTGCGAAAAGCTTCCGAGTCCCACCGGCAAACCAGTAGCAACTGTTACAAACGTTCCGCCAAGAGTGTCACCTTTTTTCTTCGCAGATTTTATCTTAGAAATTATCCCTGATTCCTGTTTCTTATCAAAAACTCTTACTTCACTTTTATCTGATTTTTCAGAAAGGCTCCACCCGGTAAAGTTTTTAGAAAATTTATTCAACAATAATTTCTCTGTAAAATTATTTTTGCTGTATACACCACCAATACTTTCAACATAACTGCCAACAGAAATTCCGAATTCTTCAAGAAATTTTCTGGCAACAGTACAGGCTGCAACTCTTGCCGCAGTCTCCCTTGCGCTCGATCTTTCTATAGAATTCCTGATGTCATTAAAATTATATTTTGATATTCCTACAAGATCAGCATGTCCCGGGCGTGGGATTGAAATTTTATCTGTTTTTTTGATCCTGTCAGGCAACATTTCATCTGACCAGTTTTCCCAGTCTTTATTCCTGATAAGAAACGAAATTGGAGACCCGAGAGTTCTCTGATTCCTGATACCAGATAAAATATCAGCGGAATCCGATT
>Ga0210085_1000839_pt1 | contig 12535 bp, 8 predicted proteins | sample China_Galinas_PW_5_FD_184866 | JGI IMG/M metagenome (GOLD analysis project Ga0210085, IMG submission 184866) | Wetland microbial communities from San Francisco Bay, California, USA, that impact long-term carbon sequestration - China_Galinas_PWC_D1... | ecosystem: Environmental > Aquatic > Marine... | reverse complement strand
CCCATCGTGCTGGACGTGCCGCTGCTCGACGGCGAGTCGGTGATCAGCGACGGGGTGCGCGTGAACGACGCTCAGGTGCAGGTGAGCCTGCCTGCCGGCCAGCAGGTCTTCACCTGGAGTTCCCGACTCGACAAGCGCCCGGTGCTGACACTGCGCGCACCGGACACCCTGTCGTGGAGCGAGGTGTGGCAGGCCGAGATCAGCCCCGTCTGGCATGTGGATATTACCGGTATCGCCGTCACGCACCATCAGGACCGCAACAGCACCTGGCTGCCGCAGTGGCTGCCCTGGCCCCGGGAGGAGGTGCAACTCGCGATCACGCGGCCTGAGGCGATACCGGGCCAGACCCTGACCATCGATGCCAGCCGGCTCGAGGTCACCCCGGGCATACGCTCCACCGATGTCGACCTCACCTTTGCCCTGCGCAGCAGCCAGGGGGGACAGCACACGCTGCAAATCCCGCAAGGAGCGCAGCTGCAGGCGGTGAGTATCGACGCTCGCTCCCAGCCGATCCGTCAGGCGGGACGCGCCGTAACCTTGCCGGTTTCCCCGGGGACGCAGCAGGTAGCGCTGCAATGGCGTGAACCGGCGGGTATCACCGGCATCTTCCGGTCACCCGCGGTGGACCTGGGTGCGCCCAGCGTCAACAGTTCGATCACGCTGCGGCTGGGTGAGAATCGCTGGCTGCTGTGGGCCGATGGTCCACGACTGGGGCCGGCGGTGCTGTACTGGTCGGTCATCGTCATCATCGTGCTGGTGTCTGCAGGACTGGCGCGCACCGGTCTGACACCCCTGCGGATGCGACACTGGTTTCTGCTCGGCATCGGAATCAGCCAGTCTCCTGTCCAGGTCGGCCTGGTTGTCGTGGGCTGGTTGCTGGCGCTGGGTCTGCGGGCGAGACTGGAACCGGGGCGCAACTCCCATCTCTTCAATCTCGCCCAGATTGCCCTTGCCCTGCTGACCCTGGTTGCCCTGGCGATGTTGTATTCGGCCGTCGAGACGGGACTGCTCGGTTTGCCGGAGATGCAGGTTGCGGGCAATGATTCGACGGCCTATGTGCTGAACTGGTACCAGGACCGCGCCGGGGAGAATCTGCCGCAGGCCTGGATCATCTCGGTGCCGATCCTGTTCTATCGTTTCCTGATGCTGGCCTGGGCGCTGTGGCTGGCACTGGCCCTGCTGCGCTGGCTGAAATGGGGCTGGACCTGTTTTACCACTAACGGTTTGTGGCATGCGGTACGTTTTCAGCTACCGGGCAGGTCCGCACCGCAAGCCACGAGTGCGACGGTACAGCATGATCATGATTAAGGATGTGGGCTGTAAACGACCGTGGCTGAGCGAGGGAGGAGAAACTAATGGTGCGGAACCCGGCGAGATTACGTGTGTTAGCGGGTGTGTTGTTCGTGCTTCTGGCTGTGCTCGCATTCGGGACGCTGTTCTACCGCATGGTGGTTTCCATGGAAACAATCACCGTATCGGTCGGGCGCATGAGCGACGATGTGTCGTCCATGAGCCGGGAGATGACGGCGATGCGGGAATCCATGCAAAAGATGGAAGGGCATATGGAACAACTGGGCGCCACGATGGGACAAGGCGCCCGGGAGATGCAGCGGGTCAATCCGATGCGCATGATGGAAGGCATGTCCCCGGGTGCGCATTGATGCCCGTCCATAAATACATATTCACCGCAAAGGCGCCAAGTACGCAAAGAACGCAAAGCAGTTTATTGTGGGTTATGTAATTCATGAAACTGCATTTTAAAAACCGTCTGTGACGATTGTGACATGGCTGCAGAATCTGCCTGGAGGTGTCATGATTAATGCACTGTTCGATAGTTTTTATACGAAAAGATGCTTTGCGTACTCTGCGTCTCTGCGGTGAAAATGGTGTTAACAGGTGGACGCAAATCAGTATCCAGACAGGGTGAAGGCCGCCGCACGCGCAGGCGTGCCATGGAACAGGAATGATGATGTACTGGGAAGAACGCGATAAGGAAGAGACGGTGTCCTGGCCTGATGACGTGGTCGATCTGGTCTACCCGATCGTCTGCCACACGCTGCCGGTCGATCACAGCTATGCGCTGGGTCAGGCGGTCGTGCAGGTGCTGTCCTGGTTGCCGGATGAAGCGGGTTCCGGCGTGCACCCGATACAGGTAGCGATCTCCGCACATGGATGGGAGCGTCCCGCAGGCGCCGATGATCTGCTGCACCTGTCGAAACGCACCCGTTTGGTCATCCGCATCCCGCGCCACCGCAGGGAGGATGCCAGGGCGCTGGTTGGACGGGAGCTCGATGTGCGGGGACAGCTGCTGAAGATTACCGGTGAACCGGCCGTGAGACCGCTGCAGCCCAGTGCCACTCTCTATTCGCGCAACGTGGCACTGAACGCGGATGACGAGGACGCATTTCTTCGCGCGGCGGCGGAGTTGCTGGAAGGGCTGGATATCCTGGTGCGCAAGATGCTGCCCGGCAAGATGACCGTGATCGACACACCGGATGGAGTGCTCGCCACGCACAGCCTGATGCTGGCCGACCTTTCCGCGGAGGAATCCCTCCGCCTACAGCAGCGTGGCCTGGGTCCCGGCCGCTATTTCGGGTGCGGTCTGTTCATCCCCTACAAGGGAATCAAGGCCGTCAAGCGTCAAGCCATGGAATAGGCCTGCGCAGGTCGGCTGACTCAGGCTCCGGCAAGCGAATCATCGACTCGCCGGTCGAGATCGCAGAACACACCGGATTCCAGCTTCCTCTGAGCTTTACAACCGATGACGGCCTGCGAATCGAAATGCTGACGCAAGGATTCGCGGACGCGGATGGCTATTCCTTGCTTACCTACCGTGCGCCGACCTCTACTACTTCGGGTTCATGCATCCCGGGGCGGGGACGGGTATGGGCCGGGAGCTGGTGCTCGCTCATAAATACCGTTTTCACTGGAAGGGACGATGTTGCGTTCCTGGCGTCCTTGCGTGTGTTCTTTGCTGTCTGGTTGGGCCCTGCACGGTGCAGGAGAGGGCGGGTGGGCCGCCAAACCGGGAGTCTGCAGGTTCACGTTGCGTTATCAAGGACCCATTCACACCCGCGGCAATAGTGGTTATGCTCAATAGACAGGCTGGTGAGCGAAATCCACTATCCTGGAGAATAGGGGCTATTTACTAAAAAAGAGCGTCTGGTCATGGCGGCGGCCCTGGTGGCCGACGGACAGGCGTCAGGGAGGGGGAGCATGTCTGAAGAATCAGAAACGGATCCCGAGCTGCAGCGGCTGAAAGCGGCGGTGCGCCACACGGTGGCCTCCGGTCGTGATCTGCAGTCCCATATCAGTGAACTGGTGTTCTCGGCGTTGTCCACGACCACGGCGCACATTGATCAGGCGCATTTCCGGCGGGTTACCCGGGCGGCGCTCGAGGGTGTCGGCGAGGGAGCGCAGACCGACGGCGCCGGTTCGGCCGACGTAATCAGGAAATCGGTCGCCGGGGTCGAGGATGCACTGCTGAAGACGGCCGGTGTCTCCCGTCTCGCCATTGAGGAGGCGGCCGGGCACGTGGAGGAATTCTCGAAGACCGATCTGAGACGCGCGGTGGACGAACTGGCCTCGCTGCAGGAGCTTTTTCTGAATGTCCTTGGCGACGTGGCGAAGGCCGGTTCGAAAACCGCCGCCGTTACCTTCGCGGATATTCAACGGCACATCCATGACAGCGGCGGTGCGTTGGGAACGATGCTGGCGGACAACGCCCGGGATCTGCAGGAACGGTTTCCGCCGGTGGCGCTGGACGGCATGCAGGCGGGCATGGAATCGGTCGGCAAGGCCGCGGAACAGCTGGGTCGGCTGGCAAGCGGGGTGCTTGCAGGCATTGCCAGGAACCTTGAGGAACCTGACCGGAAACCGCCGCGTGATGCCGACGTGGACAAACCGGGAGACAGCTGATGCTGCTCGAAGCGATCAGCGCCGGCAAGGATCTCGGCCGCGCACACGAAATCGCCTCGATACTGGTGCGCTGCGGCTTCGGGGGTGTCGTGCGTCGGCTGGGGCTGGGCCATGCGCTGGAGCAGGCCGGCAAGAAACTGCACTGGAAGTACGCCGAGGAAACCGCCGTACTGGAGTCACACCAGCGGGCTCGCCATGCGCTGGAGGAACTCGGTCCCACCTTCGTCAAGCTGGGGCAGGTGCTGGCCACCCGTGTCGATCTCTTCCCTCCGGAATGGATCGCCGAATTCGAGCTGCTGCAGGACGCGGCTCCACCGATTGACTTCCAGGATCTGCGCGCCCAGCTGGAGGAAGACCTGGGCAGCGCGCCGGAGGAGATTTTCGCCGAATTCGACACCGAGCCGCTGGCCGCGGCTTCCATCGCGCAGGTGCATCGCGCGCGCCTTATGGATGGCACCCGGGTTATCGTCAAGATTCGCCGGCCGGGTATCAAGCGGGTCGTGGAAGCGGATCTGCGCCTGATGAAGCGGCTCGCCCAGGTTGCCACCCGCGAAAATCCCGAGACCCAGCGTTTCTGCCCCGACGAGGTCGTACACCAGTTCAGCCTCGCGCTGCGGCGCGAGCTCGATCTTGCTCACGAGTGCCGCAATGCCGTACGGGTGGCGGAGAGCCTGGCCGAGCGCGAGCATGTCTTGATACCCAGGGTCTACTGGCAATGGACCAGTGAGCGCGTCAACGTGCAGGAATACATCGACGGCATTCCCGGACGGGATATGGCCGCGTTCGAGGCGGCCGGGCTTGATCGCAGGCTGATCGCGAAGCGCGGCGCCAGCGCTATTCTGAGGATGGTGCTGGTGGACGGTTTCTTTCACGCGGATCCCCACCCGGGTAACATCTTCTTCCTGCGCGACAACCGCATCGCCCTGATCGATTTCGGCATGATCGGACACCTTACCGAGGAACGCCGCTTTCAGGTGATCGAGTTGCTGCACGGCATGGTGGAGCGCGATAGCTCGCGCGTCTGCGAGGTGCTGCTCGAGTGGTCGAATAACACCCGTGCGCCTTCGGAACGGCTGGTCGCCGATATCTGTGCGTTTCTCGACCAGTACCATGGCCTGTCGCTGGGACAGGTCAATTTTCCCGTCATGGTGCGGGACATGATGGCCATGCTGCGGGAAAACCGCCTGGTCCTGCCGTCGGACCTGTCGATGATGTTCAAGGTCTTCCTCACCCTCGACGGTTTCTGCCGCCAGCTCAATCCCGATTTCGATCTGATCGCCGAGGCGAGACCGTTCGTACGCCATGCGATGATCATGCGTTACACCCCGGGGGAGGTGGCGAAGCGCGGCTGGCACGGGTTGTCCGGCATGATTGACCTGCTCACCGGGCTGCCCCAGGATTTGCGCCGCCTGCTGCGTGCGGCCCGCAGCGGCGCCTTGCGGGTGCACATCGACATCGAGGAACTGGAGCATTTCGGCGAACGGCTGGACAGTGCCGCGAGCCGTCTCACCATCGGCATGATCACCGCCGCTTTCATCATCGGCACGTCCATTATGCTGTCGGTGACCGGGGATACCGAGTATCTGGCCATGTCGATACTCGCGGGTTTCGGGTTTTCACTGGCGGCGCTGGGCGGGGTATGGGTGTTGCTGTCGATCTGGCGCGGGCGGCATTGAACGCCGTTTTCAACGCAAAGACGCAAACAACGCAAAGTCGTTTAAGGAACATCCGAGCAAGTCATCCCCGCGAAAGCGGGGATCCAGTGTGAGATCGGTTGGCAGCCAGCCCGGGATAATGCGTAGTCGTGCAGTACCCGGGTGAGTTCGTCGTAGCGGTAACAGGTATCGAAACGGGCAGCTTCCACGGTAAACTCCATGCAACCGCAAACGGCGCGACCAAACTGCGCGTCGCGGTCGTTTTCCAAAACGAAAACCGACGCTTATCGATAAACAGGGGTGTAGTCTCCTGTCTGTTGCAATGAAAAGGCCAGTTATGATTCGCCCAGCCGGTCTGCAGGATCTGGATGCCCTGGTAGCCATAGAGGACAGATCCTTTGACGTCGACCGCTTCAGCCGGCGTAGTTTTCGGTATCTGCTGACCAAGGCCAATGCCGAGACTCTGGCCTACGAGGAGCAGGGTGGGGTGCTTGCCTATGCCATGCTGCTGTTCAACACCGGTACGTCACTTGCACGGCTCTATTCGCTGGCCGTCGATCCGGTGTTGAGGGGGAAGGGTATCGGCAGCGAGCTGATCGCGGCGGCCGAGGCGTCCGCCGTCGGGCATGACTGCATTTACCTTCGCCTGGAGGTGCGCAGGAACAATACCGCGGCGATACGCCTCTACGAGAAACTTGGTTACAGGCAGATCGGCTTGCTGCCGGATTACTACGAAGACCACATGGAGGCACTGCGCTACGAAAAGCTGCTGGCGCCGCATCTGGAACCCGACATGGTCCGGGTGCCTTACTACGAACAGACCCTGGATTTCACCTGTGGCCCGTCGGCCCTGCTGATGGCCATGAAGGTGCTGGATCCGAAGCTTGAACTCAGTCGTGTGCTGGAGCTGCGCCTGTGGCGGGAATCGACCACCATTTTCATGACCTCCGGCCACGGCGGTTGTGGCCCCTACGGCATGGCGCTGTCGGCGTATCACCGCGGCTTCGATGTGGAGGTCTATGTCAAGCAGCCGGGTGTGCTGTTCGTGGATTCCGTGCGCAGCGAGGAGAAGAAGGAAGTGATGCGCCTGGTGCAGGAGGATTTCATCGGCGAGCTGGCGAAGCTGCCGGTAAAGCTGAGCCACCGTGTTTTGAGGGTGAATCTGATCCAGAAGAAGTTCGAGTCGGGCGGCATTCCCATCGTGCTGATCAGTTCCTACCGGATCTACCGCGAGAAGTTTCCGCACTGGGTCGTGGTGACCGGATTCGATGAGAAATACATCTACGTGCATGATCCCTATGTGGACCACGAGGCGGGAAAGACCGCCACCGACTGCATCAATATGCCGATCCTGAAAAAGGACTTCGAACGCATGGCGCGCTACGGCAAGGCAGGGCAGCAGGCCGTTCTGGTTCTGAAGCGACGCGACAAGGGCGCGCAAACCAGAGGTGACGGGAAGACTGCGACCGGCAAGACACCATACGCAGCGGCCGCCGGCAGCTGAGCCACGCGCCGGTTACGGCGTGTAAGAATGCCCCTGCAGGACCGGCACCCGGCCGGGAACGTCTCGAATTCCCCGCGGGCGCGGCTCCTGCGGGATCACGAACAAAGACGTCCGGTCGGTGGCATGAGGATTCTTGACGGTCGCGCTTGCCGGCAGCCGGCAATCGTCACAGAATCAAGTGAGGCGGCAGTGATTTTCCCGCCATTTACGTCCCATCATGAATGCAACACGGGAACCAGCGATGCAGACCATCAAGGTGAGAGGGCGGCTGATCGGTAAACAGCTCGACCTCAGTAGTCTGGGGCAGGCGAAACGGGTCGCCGTGCAGCCCCTGCCCCTGTCTACGGGTGACAAGCGGCTGGCCGTTCTGTTTCGCTACGGCGCGGTGGTGCTGTTCGACGTGCCGGTCGAGGAGCAGACCGCGCTGCTTGGCTCACTGGGTCCCCTGGTGAGCGAGGGCGTGGCCATCATGGAAAAGGAGGATCTCGACATCCGGATCGCCCCGGGTCTGGAGGAAGGCTTCAGCGGAGGAATCCTGCAGATACAGGATTCCTCGAACGACCGCCTGCAGACGATCGCCGAGGTTCTGGCGCAGAGCATGGTGCTGGCGGAATACGAGGAAACCATCGCCGCGACCTTCGACCGGGTGGAACCGCTGGCGGAGGAGATGAAACACCGCGGCACCACCAACTGGACCCCCGGCAAACTGAGGCGCGACATGGGCGACACCCTGCTGAGCCTGCATCGCATGGTGGGGCGGGTGGAAGTGGGTGAGAAGCCGGAAATCCTCTGGGATCATCCCGAACTGGAACCGCTGTATGTACGGCTGGAACGGGAATTCGAAATCCGCGAACGCAAGCTGGCCCTGGAGCGCAAACTGGAGCTGATTTCACGCACCGTGGAAACCCAGCTGCAGTTGCTGCAGGCCAAACATTCGCTGCGCGTCGAATGGTACATCGTCATCCTGATCGTGGTGGAGATCCTGCTGACGCTCTACGAGCTGTTCATACATCCCGGCTGACGGAAGCGTCGCTCGTGCACGGGTGGTGATGCCGACCCCGGAGTTTCGCCAGTCATGGCCGGAGCGGCTGGTTTGCCCGCTCCGGCCGGTGTGGTTCCATTGACTGCCGCCGGCGTTCAGGGTGCGTCGCGGTTATTTCTTCTTGCCGCGCTTCCCCTTCGTCGTCGGCGCAGGAGCTTCGACCACGGGCGGCGGGGTGGCCTGCAAGTCGGCGTTGATCAGCAGGAAGCCATGCACCTTGCCGTCATTTCCCAGTCCCGTGCCGACAATGTCACCGTGGTCGTTGAGGGCCGTGGCGGCCGTGAGTATCAACCTGGAGAGCGAGGGGTCCGTTACCAGGGCCGGATCGTTCAAATCCCGCATGACGCCGGCTTTATCCGTGACAAAGGCGTGATAGGTGGACGGGTCATAGACGCTGGTCAGGGTGCTGACCAGCCAGGAACTGCCGACGACCTGGTTCTGCTCATTAATATCCGCCGCGCTGCTGGTCAGTCCGTATTCACCGGAGGCATTCTTCAGTGTGCCGAGGTCGGTATAGGCGCCGCCGGCGTAGTCATACAGGAAAGCATGCGCGTAGGCGCCCGCTGAGGTGTTGGTACCGCTGGTGCCCGTAATCATGAGTTGATCGTTGATGGCCGAGGCATAGCCACCGTAGGGAATCGAAAGGTAGATGACGGTGTCGAAGGCCGGTGTCGTGAGAATGGCGGAGGAACCGACGAGTCCATAGCGACTTCTGCTGCCCACGGCATAGCCCAGGTTGTTGATGTCCCTGAGTGAATACAGATCCGCATAGACGCCTTTCCAGGTGCCGCGTGGATAGGTCTGCGCGATACCCATATTGTCCCAGGTGTTGGGTGTGTAGATTGCAGGGTCAAGCGGCAGAGGGGTCGCGCGATAAGGATTTTTCAGCGCCTTGCTGCCTGAGATCTGGCCGGCTTCATTGATGCCGCTGCCGGTATAACCCCCCCATTGACGCAGATTGCCGTCATACAGAAAAGCGCCTGTCGCCGTGTTGCCGGTGATCTGCTCGCTGTCGTTGATCGCGTTGCCAGCAACAGCGGCCGAATTCAGCCATTCGATTCCGCCTGACAACGTGTAGCGGAAAGCCACGCTTGCCGCCGCGCCGTCCGGGCAGGCGGGTGCACCGGTTTTGCAGGAACCGGTCACCGTACCGTTGTTGTTGATGTCCGCTGGCCGGACATCGACGCCGAGGTCGATGATTGACTCATATTGCAAGCCGAATGCCGGAGAGGTGACCAGTGAACCCAACAGACAGGCAAATGACAGGATATTGAGGCTATCGGTGAAGTGTCGCGGGTTTCTCTATGGGTTGCTCATGGTGTAAATACCTCGCAGTGAGTCGGATTGAAGGGAAAATCGAGTGGTCCGCAATGCACCAAAAATGGGAAAATAAACCCAATAAACCATGAGCCTGTCAGATGGCAAAGTTAACTGCTTCTCATTTCGAGAAGAAAATTAACAGAGGTGGATTAACTGAATCTGAATGCCATGCACAGGACCTGTTGCACGGTGGATAGACGCCGACTAAAACCGGGAATTTCATTCCTTGAATCAACACCTTCCGTACCGGTGCTCAATAGTGGCCTGGAAACTGCCGTCGGAGGGGAACCGGACTTATCAAGCGGGCAGGTTGTAAACCCGACGTGATTTGGGAATGATGGCAATATTTGGTGGTCGGCGCTGGAATCCAGAGGTGTTAAGTATGAATGCTGCGGCAACGGGTGAGGAAGAGGAAAAGGCTGTGAAGAAGGGTAACGGAGAGAACGGGGGGCATGCCAGGGACGGGGCAGATCCCGTCGATGCTCCCGCGACGCAGCCGCTGACCGACAGCGACGGGAAATCAGCCGCAGTGACTGCCCCCGGCATGTCGTCCACGGCTTCAGTCGATGAATCCACGTCATCGTCGCAGGCCACGACTCAGTCTGCGGATGCCGAGGACACTGAGCCTGACGAACTCCCGCGCAAGCGGCGCGGGATACTCCTGGGTACACGCCCCGGGCAAGCGATTCCCGACGCCGTGGATGACGGGAAATCACTATCGTGGATGGCTACGCAGGCGGTAAAAGCGGTAAATGCCGTCAAGGCCTCACAGCTGGAACAGGCTCAGGCCTGGAAGGATGGTGCGGGAGCGCCAGAGGATGAACAGTCACGCCTGGCGGAAGACGATGTTGCCACCCTCGACGCGGGGGAATCGGTCGCCATGGAGCGGCAGGAACCCGTTCAGCCGTCTCCGGATGAAGCGCCTGCCACGACCGAAGCCATGCCGCCTGTCGAGCCCTCGCAGGAGGCGACCACCACCCCGCGTATCCCGCCCGGCGCCAGGGCAGTCGCGCCTCGCGTTCCGGCGCGCATGGCCCTCATGCTCGGTGTCCTGGTGATGTTCGGCTATGCGGGCTACCGGCACTGGTTCTCCGGTGATCACGCGGCAAGCAATGCGACCGCTACGACATCGGACATCATCGAATCGGCCGGACCGGCGGAGGAAGTGAAGCTGATGACGCCGCTGCCCATCAGCGTGGTGGCCGCACCGGAACCTGCTGCCGACCATCCCACGCCCCCTGCCGACGAGGTCGACATGGCGCCGCCGCCCGTACCGGCGACCGCTGTGCAGTCCGCAACGGCACGACCGGCAGCGGAAGAAGTGAAGCTGATGACGCCACCGCCCATCAGCGTGGAAGCCGCACCGGAACCTGCTGCCGACCATCCCACGCCCCCTGCCGACGAGGTCGACATGGCGCCGCCGCCCATACCGGCGACCGCTGTGCAGTCCGCAACGGTCGAACCGGCAGCGGAAGAAGTGAAGTTGATGATGCCGCCGCCCATCAGCGTGGTGACCGCACCGGAACCTGCTGCCAACCATCCCACGCCTCCGGCCGACGAGGTCGACATGGCGCCGCCGCCCATACCGGCGACCGCTGTGCAGTCCGCAACGGTCGAACCGGCAGCGGAAGAAGTGAAGTTGATGACGCCACCGCCCATCAGCGTGGAAGCCGCACCGGAACCTGCTGCCGACCATCCCACGCCCCCTGCCGACGCGCAGCCAGCGACGGTTATGGCGCCCCACGAACCGGCGACGCCTGCAGTCAATGCGCAGGAGGCTGCCGCCGGGAATACCTCGCAACCGGCGCCGTCCAATCCAGCTTCCGCCGCGATGCCGCAGGCATGGTATCCCTCAGCCGTACCGGCGGCGCCATCGCCGGCCAGCGAGGCCGACATGAGCGCGAGGCAACCCGTGCCACCGTCATCAACGCCACCTGCCGAAACCGATGCTGCTGCCAGCCAATCGGCGCCGCCGCCTTCGCCTGCGCCGGCAGTCGAAGCCAAAGCACCCGCAAGGCAACCGGTGACACCGGCGCCTGCCGCCCGGTCCCGCTACCCGGCAAACGGCTACGGCGGCTACTATCAGCCGCCCTCATCCTGGCAGCCTTACTATCAGCCCGGGTATCAACAGGCACCTGCACGTCGGTAAATCGCCGGATACAGGTGATTACAGCGTCCATGTCGGGAGGATGCCGAAGAGAGTGGGGAGCGTTGATCGTGCCTGCTCCGTTTGCCCGGAATCCTGGCCGCAGCGGCGGAATGACCGGTTGATGAGGCAACCCGGACAGAAATGTTTGCGATGAAATCTGGACACCGCATACGGTTTGCGGCCGTCCTGCTCGCCGCCGCGCTGTTGTTTCCTTGCGCGGGTGCAAATGCCGGCGGTTCCCCGATGACCCACCGCCTGATCGTCAGCTTCGTCAACCTGGCGGAAGGCGGAACGCAGTCAGGGGTCGATGCCGCGTTACTCGGGCGCTTGAACGCACGCGCCGGCACGGTCCTCACGCCGCTTCATGCCATGTCGTACAACACCCGGGTTTTTGCGTTGCCGCAGCGCATGCCCGAGGCCGTGGCGGCCAGGCTGGCCGCACGGCTGGCGGGCGATCCCGCGGTCGCCTATGCCCTGCCGGATCGCGTGTTGAAGCCCCAGTTCGTTCCCAATGACCCCCGCTATGCCGAGCAGTGGAACCTGTTCGAGGATGCGGGCGGGGTTCGTATGCCGGCTGCCTGGGATCTGGAGCGCGGGGACCCGGCTGTGGTGATCGCGCAGCTGGACACCGGTTTTCTGGCGCACGAAGATCTCGACTCGTCACGGTGGGTGCCCGGGTATGACTTCATCAGCGACAGTGACATGGCCAATGACGGCGATGGTCGCGATGCCTATCCCACCGACCCGGGTGACGGGGTCACCGCCGGTGAATGCGGTTCGGGTGAGCTTGCCGAGGACAGTTCCTGGCACGGGACGCAGGTCGCCGGCATGATCGCTGCGACAACCGACAATGGAACGGGGATTGCCGGTGTGAACCACGGGTCACGCCTGCTGATGGCGCGGGTGCTCGGCAAGTGCGGCGGCTATACCTCGGACATCGTTGACGC
>Ga0210085_1000838_pt1 | contig 12567 bp, 10 predicted proteins | sample China_Galinas_PW_5_FD_184866 | JGI IMG/M metagenome (GOLD analysis project Ga0210085, IMG submission 184866) | Wetland microbial communities from San Francisco Bay, California, USA, that impact long-term carbon sequestration - China_Galinas_PWC_D1... | ecosystem: Environmental > Aquatic > Marine... | reverse complement strand
AAAAAAGTAACCGCCGAGAACGCCTGCAAACATAGCGGCAAAGATCCATAGAGTGAGAAACCTGTCTATAAACGAAAGCTTTTTGGTAGAGTCGGACATGGCGTTTTTTTTAATGAGAGTTAACACAAGAAAAAAGACGACTTTTTTAGAACTTCTATCGAGGATAATTAATCTGCTTAAGCGGATGTGTCAACAGGTAAGTCAATAATGTTTCCAAATGAAAACAAGTTTTAATCAAAATTAAATATAGCATCGTATCTGGATATACAGATTAAAAATACTGTAATAAATCACTTAGGAGCACGATTGTCAGCATTGAAAAAAATGCAAACAACGGTTCAGCGTTGCAATTTGTTGAATCATTGTATTGCCCTTTCAGTCCTCTGGCATTTTTACGAATCCATCAGGATTGACTCCATACAATGCTTACGGTAATAAGAAAGGCATGAAAACAACCGTCGATATTTTTAAATCCCTGGCTGACGAAACACGGCTGCGATTGCTCCTGCTTCTGAAGGGCAGGGCGGAGCTATGTGTCTGTGACCTGATGCATGCCCTTGATATGAAACAGTCGATGGTTTCCCGTCATCTTGCCTATCTAAAGAAAAACGGCTGGCTGCAGGACAGGCGCGGTGGGGTATGGATGTATTATTCCCTCAAAAAGGACTTGAGTCCTATGCGGCAGTCGGAACTTGTCTTGATTATCTCAAGCCTTTCCAATACAGAGATATGCAGAACCGATCAGGAGCGGCTCAACTCCTACCTCGAGACCAAAGACAAATCAGCCTGTGCCTGAATAAGAGCTATTCAGATCGCAAAGCCTCCAACGGATCAAGGTGGGCAGCCTGACGGGCAGGCATGATCCCGGCGAGTATGCCGATGCCCATGGAGAGGAGTTCCGCCAGGATCACAAACGTCCAGGGGGTATGAACAGGCAGCAGAGGGACGAAGACATGGATCAGCCAGCCGAGGCAAATGCCGAGTGCAAGTCCGGCAGCTCCCCCGAGACCTGCCAGAACCGTTCCTTCCAGCAAAAACAGGACGAGAATGTGATTTCGAGTAGCGCCCAGTGCGCGGAGCAGGCCGATTTCACTGGTTCTTTCCCTTACAGCGATAGTCATGATCGTGAAGATGCCGACACTGCCCACTAGAAGTGAGATGCCGCCTAAAGCGCCGACAGCCACCGTCAACATTCCGAGTACGGAGCCGAGGACATCCAGCATCTGCTGTTGGGTGGTAATGGTAAAATCCTCCTGACCGTGGCGGTTGACAAGTATTCGCTTGATAGCTGCAACCACCTCCTTTGCCGTGCTTCCCTGCCGGTAGAGGATATCAATTTCCATCAGGCCGTCGCGGTTGAAAAGGTCCAACGCTCTCATGGCAGGGATATAGACAGTATCGTCCATATCGAAACCAAGGATTTGACCTTTCGGCTCCATCACCCCGATTACCCGGCAAGGAATATTGCCCACAAGCACACGTTGGCCCAGTGGATCGGCATTTGGGAAAAGTTCCTGCCGTACCTTATGGCCGAGAACGACAAAGGCCCGTGCTGTGCGAGGGTCGTCAGGTGGAAGAAAACGACCGCTTGAGACCTGCATCCGAAAGGCTGTATCCATTTCGGGCCCCACCCCGTAAATGGTAATACGCCTGGTCCTATCACCGGCCTTTACCTCGGCATTCCCTTGAGTCATCGGCACCGCGGCCTCAACCTGGGGGATATGCCTGAGAGCTGTGCAATCTCCTAAGGTGAGGAGTCGTTCCGAACCGAGAATTCCAAGAGAGGTGCCCATGGTCGTGACCTTTCCAGGATTGATGGCGATCAGATTGGTTCCGAATTGGGTGAACTCAGCCAAAACAAAGCGCTGCAGTCCTTCTCCCATGGAGGTTAAGAGGATGACCATGCCGATTCCAACGGCAATCCCCAACCCGGTAAGAAATGATTGCATTCTTTTGGAACGGATGGACGTGCTGATGAACTGAATCTGATCGAGTAATTCCATTACACAGCTCCCCTCAATGTTTTGCCAGAGCTTGGATCGGGTCGAGTTTTGCGGCCCTGCGGGCCGGCAGAAGGGAAAAGATGAAGCCTGTACTCAAAGCAGTCATCATCGATGCCATAACGGCCCAGAGGGGCGGCGTAGTCTGGAGGGTCGGGTAGAACTGAACCGTGACCCAGGAGCCGAAAAATCCGAGCATCATCCCTATAAGACCTCCGATTGCCGAGAGCAGCAAAGCTTCCGTGACCAGAAGGGTCATGATTTGAAAATTGCTGGCTCCCAAAGCCTTGCATAGCCCGATCTCGGCGGTTCGCTGGGCAACCGACATCAACATGACATTCATAATAAGGATTCCTGCAACAAACAAACTGATTGCGGCAATACCACCAACGGTCAGGGTAAGAACCTTAAAGATCTTGTCAAAGGTTTTTAAAACAGAGTCCTGGGTAATGATGGTGACATCATTTTCGCCGTAGTGGAGTTTTTTAATGGTTCGAGTAATGTACTTTTTTAAACGGGGAAGCGAACCTTGATCCTTGGCTTCGATGAGTATCCTGAACAGGCCTTCTTTATTAAATAGCATCTGGGCAAAGGCAACCGGGACAATTACTAGCTCCTGGGTGTCGAAACCGAGAGAACGCCCTTGGGAGCCAAGAAGGCCTATGACACGGCAGCGGAAGCCTCCCAGTCTCATTAATTCGCCTATGGCCGGTTGCGAGCCGAAGAGTTCTCTGTACACCTTGGCTCCGATGACACAGACGGGACGGGCAATGTCAGGGTCCTCTTCCGGGAGAAAGGACCCGCTGCCGAGTTCGAGGTGATAAACATCAAGAAGGGAACTTGTGGAGCCCAGGACCGGTACCTCTCGTTCTTTGCCATTTCTGTCGGCATTCAATTCCCCGATGATAAGAGGAGCAATACGTTTGACCATATCACCTTTCCGGATCACCTTCATATCGCGAAGGGTCAGCTCCCTCGGTGTCTCTCCGACCAGGGTGGCGGGGGTGTTGGAGGCGGTTTCCGTACGTCCCGGGATGATGATGACCAGGTTCGTGCCCAAAGAAGAAAATTGATCCACTATATACAGTCTGGCCCCATTGCCGATCCCAGTGAGCAGCACAACGGCGGCAACGCCGATGCTCATGGCCAGCAGCATGAGACCGGTCCGTACCTTGTTGCTGCCGAGGTTGATCATTGAAAACCCAATTGTATCGAGAGGGCGCATAATTTTCAGCTTTTGGTGGTGTCGGATATTACCCTGCCGTCAACGACGTGAATGCATCTGCCTGCCCGCTCGCCTATTTCCGGATCGTGGGTGACCACAACCAACGTCTGCCCTCTTTTATTGAGTTCTTCCATAAGATCGATGATTTCGGCACCTGAACTGCGATCAAGATTGCCTGTAGGTTCGTCGGCAAGGAGCACAGCCGGCTGGTTGATAACAGCCCTGGCGATGGCCACCCGTTGACGTTGGCCGCCTGAGAGTTCATCGGGGCGATGGTTTTTTCTATTACTCAGCCCGAATTCATCAATCAGTCGAGAGCTGACAAGACTTCTCTGCTTTTTTCCTACCCCAGCCAGAACAAGCGGCAGTTCGATATTCTGTATGGCTGTGAGGCGGGGAATGAGATGGAAAAACTGGAAGATGAAACCGATTTTGCTACGGCGTATCTCTGCAAGCTGCTGATCTTCAAGGATGGTGACATCGAGGCCTTCCAGTATGTATGATCCGCTGTTGGGTGTGTCGAGAAGACCTATGATATTGAGAAGCGTGGATTTCCCGGAACCGGAAGGGCCCATGATGGAGAGGTATTCACCTGATTTGATGGTAAGGGAGACATAGTCCATGGCCCGCACCTCCTGGCCGCCGACCGAAAAGATTCTGCTCACATCCTGCAATTTAATCATTTTGTCTTTGTTTCCTGAGCGTTTTTGTCGATTATCGCCTGAACACCGTCGGTCAGACCTTCGCGGTCGACAGTGGTCACAATTTTCTCCCCGTCTTTAAGACCTGAAACCACCTGGGTAAAACGCCAGTTGCTGAGTCCTGTTGTTATCTTGCGGCGTTCGATATGATTGTCGTCGGGATGATACACATAGACGTACCCGCCTTCCATCACCGATTCGGTAGGTATTTTCATAACATCCTTCCGCGAATTGATGACAATCTCGACATCGGCACTGTAGCCGACCAGAAGTTTGTCTTCTTTTATAGGGCCGGTAAAATCAACCTCTACTTCCACTGTTCGCGCCTGTTTTGCCTGTTCGAGCACGTAGGGCGAAATACTTCGTACTTTGCCCATGAAAACCTGCTTGGTAAAGGCGTCCAGGGTTATGCGGGTCTCCATACCAGGTTTGATCTGAGAGGCGTCAATCTCGTCTATGGGGGCGGATACATACAATGAATCCAAGTTGATCAGATCAACGGCGGGGAGGGTGGGGATTCCTGGTGGAGAAGGGGTTGCATACTCGCCGACCTCGCCGTTGACCTCGGCTACGATGCCGTCGAAAGGAGCTGTTAGAATGGTTTTCTCCACCATGGCTTGGGCAGCTGCAACTCTTGCGACTCCGACCTCTTTCTGGGCATCTGCTGCCTGACAGGCAGCCCGTTGGGCTTTAGCCTCCGCCACTGCATTTTCATAGTTGGATTCCGAGGTCGAACTATGTTTTCTGAGTTCGACCTGTCGTTTTGCCTGACGCTCTGCATTGTCAGCTAAAAAACAGGTTTGACGTGCAGTGGCATCTGACACATCCAACTGTGCTTTTGCAAGTTGCACATCGGCCTTGAGATCGTTGTTCCACAGGGTTAAAAGGACTTCTCCCTTTTTCACAGTATCGCCTTTCTGGACATTTAAGGTAGCAATTTGCCCTCCGATGGTCGGGGCCAGTTTCGCTCTGTGCCTGGCTTTGACCGAGCCGGCCCGGGTATTGGAAACCGTGTATTCCACCAGGCCTGTGGAGACATCCTGTACGACCACAGCCACCGGCTTTTTCCGGGTAAGGTATTTGACACCGACAACAATACTTATAAGAAGAATCAGACCGACAATGATATATGTACGTTTCACAGGAATAAGATGAAAGGTTGCAATAAAGAAGATGCTGGACAATCCAACCGGCAACAACTTTATTTGATTTATTAGTAAAATTTATACTCAATCGAGACGACAGGAGAAAGTCCATTCTACAGTGAATTACCACCTTTTTATAGTACTATCTTAAAACCTCAACGAAATTTATACGAAATGAAAATTAAATCTCTGCACGCATTATCCTGGCCACCCCGCTTTTTCTCAGTCCGTCATTTCTGTTTGAGAGATACCGTTCATTGAGAATGTCCGGTCCGAAATCCTCAATTTTGGTAAATCCAAGAGAATGAAGCATTTTTGCAAGAGTATCAGCAGCAAAAAAAGTCTTCCACGGCTCCCCTTGATCACGCACTCTTTTTGAGATTATCTCAAAACCTTTCAATTCTCTTACCGAAAGTTGAGCCGGATCGACGCAGTAGTCCAAGATTACGGTACTTCCGGGGGCACAGGAGGCGATAAACAGCAAGGTGTTTGAAATAGAGGTTTTGTCAATATACATTGTCACACCCAGCCAGGAAAAAAAGGCAGGGGAGGACGCAAGAAACCCTGCCTGATTGAGATTTTGGCCAAGAGATGTTGTGTCAAAATCTGACGGCACAAAGCTAAGAGAGGAGGGGGGCACCATCCCGGCGGATTGCAAACACTGCCTTTTCCATGCCTGAGTGGCAGGCAGGTCGACTTCAAATATTTTTATGCCTTCAAGATGTCCGAATCTAAAGGCGAAAGTATCCAACCCTGCTCCTAAAATGACATATTGACGCAGGCCTTTATCATATGATTTTTTCCATTCATCCTCGGTTAATCTCGAACGGATAACAATCGAGGTTCTAAGCCCCCTATACAGTGGTTCATTGAATCTGGAGAGATCGCCTTCAGGTAGTCCTCCAAGTATTTTGGCGGCATATGGATCTTCGAAGATGAGGGGTTTTTCCAGGATCTGATGGAGAGCTCGAAACTGGGCAACTCTGAAGGCTGTGGGTTTGGGAAGGCCGGCGGTCTGGACATTTTGAATCTGATTTGTATTTTTGCCGGCAAACTCTATTGCCTGTCGCATAAAATCACCTATTTCCTTTGTTATTCCAGTTAATATACGCGCTTTAGGTTCTTCCTGATGGAACATTTTCAGTTTTACGGCAAGAGCAGGATCGTTTCCAGAGAGTTTGATGACAAGTTCAATCCATTGTCGAGCGCATTTTTGTGCTTTTTCGTCGGAAACCGGTATTTTCAGGTTGATGAGCTCTTGTACGTCAGTGACCAGCTTCCTCCATTTCCGGTCGAGATTTCCAGCAAGTTTATTTTTGCGCAGGATATCGAGTTCCTGTCTGGAAAACCTTTTCTTGTACATGGCCATAACCTCGAGCAGGGTGAGCCAGTCTGGAAGTTTCGTGTCGTACCCCCGTAAAATCTGCTCGTTAAGTCGTGAAAGACGATCACGAAGATCTTGTGCCTTTTCAATCCGTTGGGTAAGGAACGTAATCTGCTTACTAATGATATCGGTGATTGATCCCTGTGGTTCATCCAGGAATGATCTAACCTCTGTCAGAGAGCATCCAAACTGTTTCAATGCCTGAATTCTCTGCAGTCGGCTGACGTCGTCCTGGCTGTAAAGTCGAAAACCGTTTTCCGAACGGAAAGAAGGGGACAACAGGTTGATATGGTCGTAATGGTGCAATGTGCGAACGGTAATTCCCGCCCTCCTGGCAAGTTCCCCGATTTTGATATACATTGGATCTTTTCCCTTTACTTGAACCAGCTTGCTTTCGACTGGTTTTTTACGCATTATGTTATAAATAGAGTATGAGAGATCAGGGTCAAGACTATTCTAAAGAGAAATTTTCTTTTCAATTATATCGATCCTCCTTGAAAACTGATAGACAGCACTGTTGATGTGTTCTCCAGGTCAGTGTATAGACCTGATTTTTCTTCATAGTCATATCCTAATCCCTGACGTTACGTCAGGGTCAAGAAGTAAATTCGTTTATTAAGGATGATTTCTTCGCTATTGAATTTTTCAGGTTCTTCTCAAAAGGGATAATGGGTGGAATGTTTGAACCATATCAATTTCTTTTCCGGCGCCCGGATGGCCTGGAAGTAGCGTTCGGCTAACGTGGCCGGGGCGTTGTACATTTGGTACTACGCTCCTTGCCCTCGCCAGGTAGCAGGTTGGTTCCGTTGAAAAACCAAAGAGTGTTGCTACGTGACAGGTTGCGGTTTGTGCAGATATTTACAAGGAGGATAGACTCATGATAAAGGTAGCAAGCTTGTTTAGTTTTCCATAAACCCACCGCTTCCAGCGGTGGACCCGGATAGGTTCTACCGTTCCAGCGTAAAAAAAATAGGTTTTTCCTCCAAGGAAAGCTCAGCCTGGCTAAAAAGGAGGAAGAACCTATGCATGAATGGGAGAGTTTATCCCACGTAAGATGGGATTGCAAATACCACAATTGTACCGAAATATCGTAAAAGAACCCTATATGGTAATGTAAAGCGCCAGATGGGGGATATATTGCGAGACTTGTGTAGGCAACGCGGCGTGGATTATTGGAAGGACATTTAATGCCTGACCACATACACATATGTTTGCGGGTACCGCCGAAATTCAACATTGATAAGCCCCAGCGGGGCTTTCCCGATGTAAACGCCCCCCTCTGGGGGGTGTAAACCTGAGGCATCCCGCTTTGCGGGAGGAGCCTCACTGGTAATCAGAAAGCAAAATAACACAACCAGACGAGAGGAATTCGGATTGAATCTGGAGTTAGACTTCTGGCTTCTTAATTTTGATGGACTCGTAAAAAGCCCGATCTACGTCGTAGTAGATCTGAACCAGCGATTCGCCGTATCTCATGTAATGTCAAATCGCTGGTTCAGATACTACACCCAGTATACCGAGCTTTTTCCAGAGGCCATCTCGGCGACTCCGGTAACTTTTTTACGAAATCATCAATTTTTGTGATAACTTCTTTTGGCCTGCCAGTTGCCCGCAGGCAGCAGAGATGTCAGAGCCTCGGCTGTTGCGGATAAAGACTGAATAATGCTTGTCGAGGAGAATTTTCTGAAAGGAGAGAACGCGCTCCGGACTGGGGCTCTTATATGGCAGTCCAGGAGATTCGTTATAAGGCAATATATTTATCTTACACGGTATGTTATTTAATTTCCTGGCAAGTTCGCGGGCGTCGTCGTCTGAGTCGTTGATATCCTGGAGCAGTATATATTCAAACATGATGCGGCGTCTTTTAGGCATCGGATAAGTTCGACAAGCTTCAAGGAGAACATCCAACGGATAACGCCTGTTAATAGGCATAAGCCGATTTCGCGTGTCGTCGTTGACGGCATGCAGCGATATGGCGAGGTTGATGGTGGAATTCTCTCCCAATCGTCGCATCTTCGGGGCGATTCCGCAGGTGGAAACGGTGATTTTCCTGCCGGTTAAATCGAGTCCTTTAGGTTCGGTGAGAATCGAAAGGGCAATGAGAAGGTTGTCCAGATTATTCAGAGGTTCTCCCATACCCATAAAGACCAGGTTGGTGACTTCTCTGGGACCGATCAGTTTGTCCTCTGGTTCTTTGAGAAGAAAATCGCGAACGGAACAAACCTGATTGACAATCTCGGCCGGACTGAGATTGCGGATAAATCCCATTGTGCCGGTAAGGCAGAAAGAGCAGTCCATGGCACAACCGACCTGGGACGACAGACAGAGGGTGTTTCGGTCCTCTTCGGGGATTAAAACCGATTCGATAATAGGTCCGTCATCGAGCTGAAATCCGAATTTGACGCAACCGTCCGAGGAGCGTTCCAATAATGGGGGAGGGAAACTCGATATAAAGGCATTTTCTTTTAATATTTCACGGAATTTTTTAGCGATATCCGTCATCTGATCGAAATTCTCGATTCCAGGCCGATACAGCCAGGCCATGATCTGCCGACCGCGAAACGCCGGCTGCCCAAGGCTTTCCACATAACCGATGAGACCTTCAAGATTGAAATTTTTAAGATCGGTCTTGTGTGTCATGATACTTTGAACTATTCAGTTCTCGGAGAGGATTTTGCTGCAAAAGCAAACAGTAAGGCCAAAAGGATGGCGTGTACATAAGAATGCGTGCGGTCTTTGTTATTCATGGACGGATTTTGGAATGTATTGAAACAGACCGCACGCAAGAGAGAATTTGCCAGAATTTTCTACAAGCTGATCAGGTAGGATTTTTCTCTCTGAATTCCTTCATAAATGCAACGAGTTTTATCACGCCCTCCCTGGGGAAAGCATTATAGATCGAGGCACGGCATCCACCTATGGAGCGGTGGCCTTTCAATCCGTTCAGTCCGATCTTGGCGGCCTCGGCAATGAATTTTGCTTCCAACTCAGGGGTTGCCAGGTTGAAAGATATATTCATCAGAGACCTCGAAGCCTGCTCTGCATGGCCACGGTAGTAATCAGACTCGTCTATAACATTGTAAATTTGAGCTGCTTTTTCTTTGTTTATATCATCCATTGCGGAAACACCACCTTTGGCTTTCAGCCATTTCAGGACTTCACCCACGATATAGATGGCAAAGCAGGGTGGCGTATTGAACATGGAATCCTTATCCGCATGAGTTTTGTATTTCAACATGGTCGGGATGTTTTCAGGCGCACGATCCAATAGATCTTCTCTGACGATGACAATTGTTACACCTGCGGGTCCGAGATTCTTTTGCGCACCGGCAAAGATTAAACCGAATTTGGAAACGTCGATCTTTCTGGAGAGAATATCAGAGGACATATCGCTAATGAGCATCTTGTCCGTCTTGGGAAACTCTTTGAACTGCGTACCGTAAATGGTGTTGTTGGAAACGAAATAGACATATTCGGCTGCAGGATCAATTTTATAATCACCATTTACCGGAACACGGTTGAATTTCTGCTCTTCACTGGAATAGGCAACATCGATATCGCCAAAGAGTTTTGCCTCTTTTATCGCCTTTTTCGACCACGCTCCGGTATTCAGGTAGGTTGCTTTTTTTCCGGCGGAGAGAAAATTCATCGGCACCATGAAGAACTGGCTGGAAGCTCCTCCTTGAAGAAATACTACCTTGTAGTTATTAGGAATATCGAGCAATTCCCTAAGAAGCTGTTCTGTAGTTTCGGCAACTTTGATAAATTCCTTGGATCGATGGCTTATCTCGGCGATACCTATGCCGCTGTTTTGATAATTAACGATATCAATTGCGGCCTGATTAAGCACCTCCAGTGGCAAGACGGCGGGTCCTGGGCTGAAGTTGAAAATTCGTTCAGACATTGGTTTAGTCTCCTTTTAATAATATATAGGTATATAGTTAAAATAACATTATGTTATCATCTCGGAGCCGTGCAAAAGGCATCTCAACAATGTGTGAATTTCAGGAGATATTCCAGTTTTGACGGATAGCCTCATATAATACGATTCCAGCCGTCATGGCAAGATTCAGGCTGCGGATATGTGAATTTTGCATCGGCACGGTATAACATCTGTCATTGTAAAGTTCGAGGATTTCAGGTGGCAATCCTTTTGTCTCCCTGCCGAATATTAAAAAATCTCCGCGATTATACCGGGTGCTGAAGTAGGGCGTGGAGACCTTTGTTGTAAAAAAAAACAGCCGTCTTTCATCTTGGGCCTGTAAAAATTCATCGAGATCGTTCCAATGGACGATATTTACGTATTGCCAGTAATCAAGTCCGGCCCGTTTCAAATGCCTGTCGTCCGTTGAAAATCCAAGAGGGTGAACTAGATGGAGAACCGAATCGGTCGCTCCGCAAAGCCGGGCGATTGAGCCGGTATTCGGAGGTATTTCAGGCTCAACCAGGACAATATTAAATAGGTTCTGTTCTGTTGTTGACATAAACGTTCGGCAATAATCAGCCCGCATTCCTCATAAACATTGATACAGGCTACTATAAGAAAACTTGTCTTATACCTTCACTTTTTTTTAAAAACAATAAAAAAAATCCAGAAAGATAGACGTGGCAATTGAATATCAGTTGCATTTTTACCATTTATAGATAAATTCACGAAAAATGATGCCCTTTAAAAAGCCCGGAAGGGCTGCAGGGGCAACACGATAAATCAATACTACATAACGACTCTGAAACGCCGGCCAGTAAATATTTTACGAAGCCAGCGAAAATACGTGTTTATTTTCCGGCAGACCGTTTTATGGTCTGCCGTCTGTTTTTATATCACTTTTTGGCAAAGTAGGTTGAGATATATGGCAATAATCGTACAGAAATACGGTGGTACCTCGGTGGGAAATCCGCAGAAGATCCAAGCGGTTGCCGAGCGAGTCCTTAAATACATCGACAAAGGGGAAAAGGTCGTGGTGGTTTTGTCGGCTATGTCCGGAGAAACAAACCGCTTGACGGATCTTGCTTTTCAGATGCAGAAACGCCCGGATACAAGAGAAATGGATATGCTCTTGTCGACTGGCGAACAGGTAACTGTAGCCCTCTTTTCAATGGCGGTAAAAGAAAAGGGTCGTGAAGCGATTTCCTTTCTCGGTGATCAGGTAAAAATACATACCGATTCGACACACACTAAGGCAAGAATTCAGGCCATTGATACGGAAAAGATATTTAAATATCTTGACGATGGATGTGTCGTGACCGTAGCTGGTTTTCAAGGTGTTGATGGAATGGGTGACATAACCACCCTGGGAAGGGGCGGCTCGGATACTACGGCCGTAGCACTGGCTGCGGCCATGAATGCTGATGCCTGCGAAATATTCACCGATGTGGAAGGGGTTTATACAACAGATCCCAATATCTGTGCAAAAGCAAGAAAAATAGAACGCATCTCGTATGACGAGATGCTTGAACTGGCAAGTCTTGGAGCCAAGGTCCTGGATATACGATCGGTTGCCTTTGCCAAAAGATATAATGTTCCCATTCATGTTCGCTCTACATTTACGGAGACAGAGGGTACCTGGGTTGTTGAGGAGGAAAAAATAATGGAGGACGTCATCGTATCAGGAGTTACCTACAATAAGAACGAGGCAAGAGTTACGGTTTGTGGAGTTCCCGACCAGCCCGGTATTGCAGCAAAAATATTTAGCCCAATCTCGGATGCGGATATCAATGTCGATATGATCATCCAGAACCAGGATACCGGGGACGGTCTTACCGACCTGACCTTTACAGTCATGCGGACCGATTACGCAAGGACCATGGAACTTTTACAGAAAGTTACCAAAGACATAAACGCCAAAGGGTTATATGGTTCCGACAGTATAACCAAGATCTCAATTGTCGGGGTCGGTATGAGAAACCATTCGGGTATCGCCACCACCATGTTTAACGTACTGGCAAACGAAGGGATCAACATTTCGATGATCTCCACCTCTGAAATAAAAATATCCTGTGTCATTGAAGAGAAATATACTGAACTCGCCGTTCGCGCCCTTCATGATGCCTTTGCTCTTGATAGACCTGATCTTCCTGCTGAAGCGTACGAATTAGAAAATCCTTCCACATG
>Ga0210085_1000837_pt1 | contig 12571 bp, 11 predicted proteins | sample China_Galinas_PW_5_FD_184866 | JGI IMG/M metagenome (GOLD analysis project Ga0210085, IMG submission 184866) | Wetland microbial communities from San Francisco Bay, California, USA, that impact long-term carbon sequestration - China_Galinas_PWC_D1... | ecosystem: Environmental > Aquatic > Marine... | reverse complement strand
CTACATCGCGACGTACATGTACGAAGGTGACACGCCCGCCGTGGACCGGCGGGTGCAGGCGCTGACCCTGGACCGCGACCTGCTGCGCGACCTGCTGGGCGCAGAACAGCTGCGCGAGCTGCTCGATCCAGGGGCCCTGTCGGAGCTGGAGCTGGAGCTGCAGGCGCTACTGGAAGACCGGGCCGCCGGTTCCGCCGATGCCGTCCACGACCTCCTGCGCCGACTCGGAGACCTCTCGATGGACGAGGTCGCGGCGCGCGTGCGAGGCCCCGACGCTCGTGCTCGTGCTCGCGCCGCGGGGGAGTGGCTGGGCGCATTGGCCGCAGGTCGGCGCGCGCTGCGCGTGCGCATCGGGGGCGAGGAACGATGGATCGCAGCCGAGGACGTCGCGCGCTACCGCGACGCTCTCGGCGTCGTCCCGCCGGAGGGCGTGCCCGAGGCGTTCCTGGCGGTGACCAGCCGACCGCTGCGATCGTTGCTCGCGCGCTGGGCGCGGACCCACGGTCCCTTCCATACGGCCGAACCTGCGGCCCGCTGGCGCATGCCGATCGGCATCGTCGAGCAGGGCCTGGAGGGTCTCGCCACCGAGGGTCTGCTGCTGCGCGGCGAGTTCCGCCCCGACGGGGTCGAGCGGGAATGGTGCGAGCCGGAGGTGCTGCGGATGTTGCGCCGCCGCTCGCTGGCCCGCTTGCGCCACGAGATCGAACCGGTCGAGCCCGCGGCCTACGCCCGCTTCCTGCCGGCCTGGCAAGGGGTCGGGGGCGGAGCGGCCGGCCTGGAGCGCACGGCCGAGGTCGTGGCCCAGCTGGAGGGCCTGGCCCTGCCCGCGAGCGTGCTCGAGCGGGACGTCCTGCCGGCTCGCGTCCGCGACTACGTGCCGCGCCTGCTCGACGAGCTGGGCGCTGCGGGCGAGGTCATCTGGGTCGGGGCGGGCAGCCTCGGGCGCGATGACGGTCGGGTCGTCCTCTATCGCCCGGACCGCCTGGCGCTGCTGGGCGCGGACGCTACCGCCAACGCTCTCGCGTCGGCGCACGAGACGTGGCTCCACCGGGCACTGCGCGAACGCCTGCGGGAGCACGGCGCTTCCTTCCATCGGGAGCTGCAGGCGGCGGCGCTGCTGGCGGCCGGCGAAGCGGGCCAGCGAAGGCCCACCGAGCGGGAGGTGCTCGACGCCCTCTGGGACCTGGTCTGGGCCGGTGAGGTCACCAACGACACGTTCGCCCCGCTCCGCGCGCTGCGCTGGCCACGACGGACAAGCCGCCGCCACGGGCCGCCCTCGCGGGCGCGCGGCGTCACTCGTGCGGGGCCACCGGAAGGGGCCGGCCGCTGGTCGCTCGTAAGCGACGCCGTGCGCACGACCATCGAGCTCGCCGGCAGGCCGGGGGAGACGAAGCGACGCCTGGCGCTGGCGGACCTCCTGCTCGAGCGCTATGGCGTGGTGGTCCGTGACCAGGTCGCGGCGGAGGGCGTGCCCGGCGGTTTCGGTGCCATCTACCCCGTGTACCGCGAGATGGAGGAGCGCGGACGCGTGCGCCGCGGCTACTTCATCGAGGGCGCCGGTGGAGCCCAATTCGCGCTGGCCGGCGCGGTGGACCGTCTGCGTTCGCTTCGTCGGGACCCGGTGGCCGACCCGGTGGCCGAACCGGCGTTGCTGCTGGCTGCGACCGACCCGGCCAACCCCTATGGTGCCGCCCTTCCCTGGCCCGGCGGGGAGCGTGCGGGTTCGCGCTCGCCGGCCCGCGCGGCGGGGGCCTACGTGGTCCTGCATCGCGGCGAGCTGGTGGCCTATCTCGAACGGGGCGCGCGCTCACTGGTCACGTTCGACCCATTCGCCGACCCTGACGTGGCCGAGCGCGCGATCGCGGCCATGCGGCAGCTCGTGACCGATGGGCGCTTGCGGCAGCTGCAGCTCGAGAGGCTCAACGGCGAGCCCATCGCGACAGCGGTGGACCGGGAGCGGTTGGCGACGTCCGGGTTCCGACCTGCCTACAAGGGCTATGTGCTGGGTCCCGCCGGCTGAGGTGACGGTCGTTCCGACGCTGGGGGCTCAGGCGCCGAGGTCGCGGCCTCGAGACCAAGGAGGCGCCGGCCGTGCACATCCACGGCGGAGAGGGCGTTCCCTGCGCGGTGCGGACTGCGCCACCAGCCGGAGATCGCGCCCGCGACCACGTCGCGGTTCTCGCGGAGCTGGGCTGGCCAGGTGCGCCACTCGAACCAGCGTGGGTGAGCCCAGATCCACGGCACCGCCGCCCACAGCAGCAGGGCGTAGTCGAGTCGCGCCGGCCGGGGGTAGTTGATGACGAGGTCCAGCTGGCGGATGACGTCGGGCCACACCGCCAGCGTGAGCACGGCGAAGAGCAGGCCCCAGGCCAGGCCCCACAGCCGTGCCCGTGGCGGAAGGACGACGAAGAGAGCGATGGGGAACCACTTGAGGGCCGTGGCCAGGGCCCACATGAAGCCTCCCAGGCGCGGGCCCACGAAGTGAGCGGCCCAGATGCCCATGGCGCAGAGGAGGGTGATGTTGCCGGTGTCGAGCGTCGCGGCCAGCGGCACCGTGACGAACGCGGCCAGGAGGGCCGTAGCGAGCGGGTGCTGGCGGTAGGCCCAGCCCACGCTCCACAGGAAGATGATGATGCTGAACGCGCGATAGACGAACCAGGCGGTCTCCCAGGGGAGAGCCGCCCAGGGCGTGAACAGCGGCAGCGACCACGACCAGTAGACGTAAGGCATGTAGGGCGGCGGCGGGTCGAGCGGATCCCCGCCGCTGAGCCAGAGCCGCACCCCGCCCCAGTAGGCCCGGGCATCGGCCCCGACCAGATCGCCCCGAGCCAGGATCCAGACGGCGATCGCGGCACCGCAGACCACCAGGATGATGATGGCGACAAGGCGCACGGGGTCACGCAGCGGGCTCTGGACGGGGCGCATCGTACGCATCGTACCGCCGCCGTTCGCAGGTCATACACTCCCGCCAAGATGCGTGCTGTCGACCCCGACGACCTGGTTCGTCTCCAGGCTGCCATGGAGCAGCGCCTGCCCCGGTTCCTCGCCGACCTGCGGGCGCTCGTGGAGATCGAGTCCGGCTCGTACACCAAAGCCGGGGTCGACCGCGTCGGCGACTGGATGGCGGGGCGACTGGAAGCCCTCGGTGCAGGGATCGCCCACCATCCCCACGCCGAGCTCGGCGACGACATCGTGGCCACCTTCGAGGGCAGTGCCGATGGTCCGACCGTCATGCTCGTCGGCCACGCGGACACGGTCTTCGACAGTGGGTACCTGGCACGGCGTCCCTTCGAACAGCGCGGCGACATGGTCCTGGGCCCGGGTACGAGTGACATGAAATCCGGCCTGCTGGCGGGCCTCTACGCGCTGGAGATCCTGCGGACCCTGGACGAAGGCGGAGCCTGGCTGCCCGTCGGGCGATTGGTCTATGTGCTCAACGGCGACGAGGAGATCGGTTCGCCCGTGAGCACGCCGCTCATCGCAGCGCTGGCGCGAACCGCCGACGTCGCCTTCGTGCTGGAGGCGGGTCGAGCCAACGGCGACATCGTCTCCCAGCGCAAGGGCATGATGCACCTGCGGGCGACGGTGGAAGGCCGTGCCGCCCATGCTGGCGTAGAGACGGAGAACGGACGCAGCGCCACCCTGGAGGCGGCCCATAAGACGATCGCGCTCCACGCCTTGAACGGGCGGTGGCCCGGGGTCACGGTCAACGTGGGTGAGCTGCGCGGGGGCACGCGACCGAACATCGTGGCCGAGTCCTGCGTCATGACCATCGACCTGCGGGCCGCCAGCGCATCAACACAGGATGAAGCGGAAGCGGCCATCCGCGCGATCCTCTCAAGCGCGACCGTGGCTGAGGTCCGGACCACGGTCGAGGTCCTCGGCTCCACGCGTCCGATGGAGAGGTCGGCCGCCTCGATCAAGCTGGTCGACGCCGCCGTTGCGATCGCCGCTCAGCTGGGGTTCTCCCTGGCCGATTCGGCGACGGGCGGCAGCTCCGACGCGAACACCACCGCGGCGGCCGGTGTGCCCTCGCTCGATGGCCTCGGACCGGTCGGTGGCAACGACCACACGCCAGAGGAGTACGTGCGCGTCAGCTCCATCGTCCCCAGAACGACGCTCTTGGCCGCACTGGTGCTGGCAGCCGGCTCAGCCGGGCGCGATGTTCAGCGTGAGAAGGTGCTGCCGCAGCGATCGCAGACGGTGTAGAGACCGTGTCGGTCGCGGAGGAAGCCCGCGACGTGGAGCCGGCCCTCGATGCAGGCCGGGCAGACCCAGGTCCACCATTTCATCGGGGCACCGTTCTCGCCCACGTCAGAGGGGCCCAGCGGCGAAGCCTCCGCCTCGATCTTTGCAGCGAGGCCCTCGTGCGTCTCGAATGCGGCGCTGACCGCGGCCGCGCGAGACTCGTCGTCCTCGCTGCTATAGGGATAGGTCTGGCTGACGTTCGAGCTCACGATCGGCTGAGTATAGACGCCGGTTACCAGGCTGCGGCGGACCCCTCGGAGCGCGGGTCGGCGGCCGCGGCGTAGGAGTCCACGTCCCCGTCCTCGGCCCGCACGACCTCGATCGCGTGTGCATGCCCCATGGTTGAGGTCCACGGCTCCCGCATCTCGACGCGGTGACCCAGCGTCCGCAGGGCGTCGGCGATGCCGGCGCTGACGCGCGACTCGAGTTCGGTCCGATCGGCCGGCGCGAACTGCCGCGGCATCATCGCAGCCCAGCGGGGGGCGGATACCGCGGTGGCCACGTCGGCACCCCCGTCAGCCACGGCTGACACGAACTGGGCGAAGACCTGCGGCTGGATCTCGCCGCCCATGGAGCCGTGGATCATCCAGGGCAGGCCGGCGCGCAGCAGCATGCCGGGCGCGAGGGTGTGGGTCGGCCGCTTACCCGGGGCCAGGGCGCTGGGATGGCTCGGGTCGAGGCGGAAGAAGGCACCGCGGTCGTGGAAGGCCACGCCGGTCACGGGATCGACGAGCCCCGAGCCGAACCCCTGGTAGTTGGACTGCAGCAGGCTGACGGCGTTGCCCCAGCGGTCAGCGGTGGCGATGTAGACCGTGCCACCGCCCGCGGGCAGGGTGCCCGGATCAAGGTGCATGGCCCGCGCGGGGTCGATCCGGGCAGCCAGCGCGTCGAGGCGCTGGGGAGAGAGCATGGCCTCGGTCTCGCCCTCCTGCATCCAGGCCGGGTCGGTGACGTGCGCATCGCGCTCCACCAGCGCCAGTCTTGAAGCTTCCAGGCCGAGGTGGATCCACGCCGGGTCGGCCCAGCCGCGACCATCGAAGGTGTTCCGGGACGGGGGCGCGAAACGTGCCAGCAGCGCCAGCGTCTGGAGGGCGACGACGCCCACGCTGTTAGGCGCATGGCTCAACGCGGTGAGGCCACGGTAGTCGGTAGCAAGGGGCCGGCCCCAGTCGCTGCTGTGCCCTGCCAGGTCGGTAGCCCCCACGGGACTGCCCCGGGTGCCGAGATAGTCAGCCCAGGCCGCTGCGACCGAGCCGGTGTAGGGCGCCGATGGCCCTTCCACGACCAGTCGGTGGAGGGTGCGCTCGAGCGCGGGCAGACGCACGAGCGCACCGGGTAGCTGCGCGCGTCGCTCAGGTCGGTACACCTGCGCCCACTCCCCGTCATCGCCGAAGGCCTGGGCCGAGCGCTCCACCGCTCCGATCCAGCCGTCACTGGCCGGGAAGCCACCGGCGAGGTCGATGGCCGGGGCCAGCAGGAAGGTCCAGTCGAGGCGTCCGTAGCGCTCGTGGGCCTCGCCCCACGAGTGGACGGCGCCAGGCACGGTGACGGACCATGGCCCTCGCTCCGGCATGCTCGTATGCCCGGCCGCGGCCGCGGCCTCGAGGGTCGCACCGGCGCCAGCACGGCCGCTGCCGTTGAGGGTCACCGCCTCTGCGCGCTCGGCATCCCAGATGATCCAGAAGGCGTCTCCGCCGAGTCCGCAGCTGTGGCCGGCGACCACCGCCAGGGCCGCGTTGGTGGCGATGGCGGCGTCGACCGCGCTACCCCCGGTACGCAGCGCCAGCAGGCCGGCCTGGGTGGCGAGGTGGTGTGGGCTGGCCACGGCGCCGTGCCGACCGCGGATGGGTCGGGCAGGCATGGTGGCCGGCGTGCGGCGCCCCCCGGAACCAGAGGTCACGTGGCGCTCGCATCCCGCGATGGCGCCGCCATCGCGGGCAGGATGACGCCGACTCGGGCACCGGCACCATCGACGTTCTCAGCGAAGGCATCGCCCCCGAGCGCCTCGGCCAGGTCGCGCACGATGGCCAGGCCGAGGCCTGAGCCACGCCGGGTGCGCGAGGGGTCGGCGCGGTAGAAGCGGTCGAAGACGTGGGGTAGCGAGGCCGCCGGGATGCCGGGCCCGTCGTCGGTCACGGCCAGGGTGATGAGGCTGCCGGAGTGGCGACACTCGACCACGATGTGCCCGCCGGGCGATGGAGCGTGCGCCAGAGCGTTGTCCACGATGTTGCCCAGGATGCGGTCCAGCGCATCCCTGTCTGCCATGAGTGAGACCGTCCCGGCGGTCCCGTGATCGGCGGCCACACGGAGGTCCTGGCCCCGGCTCTCAGCCTCCGGCGCGAAGCGTTCGACCGCGGCTGCGGTCACGACCTGGGCATCGAGCGTCTCGGGCCGGAGCGCCGGCCCGGCGACGCCCGGCACCGTGAGGTGGTCGAGGTCGTCAAGCATCCGCTCGAGGCGGCCGGCCTCATCGGAGATGGCGTCCGCGGCGCGCACCGCCACCTCCCCGGTCGCGGTGCCATCGCGGAGCGCTTCGCTGAAGCCGGCGATGACGGTCAGGGGCGTGCGCAGGTCGTGCCGGATGTCAGCCAGCAGCTGGCGCTGGGCCTCGCGGGTGGCGCCGACCTCCGCCGCCATCGCGTTGAAGGCGGCGCTGGCCTCGGCCACCTCGGCAGGCCCGCCAGTAGGCAACGGCTCGGGCACCTTGCCCTTGGCCACCGTCGCGGTCGCCTCGGACAGGCGCCGGAGCGGACGCGTGACCGAACGACTGAGGCTCAACGCGAGCGGGATGCCGATGATGAGCAGCAGCAGTGCCGCGACCGCCAGTGCGCGCGCGAGGTCCGCCGTCGCGCGCGCGGCCGAGTTGTCTGCTGCAGCCAGCAGGATGAGGGGAGTGTCACGCCCCCTGCGCGGCTCGCGCACGATCGGCGTAGCCGCGTAGAGCACGTCGCCGATCCCCTCGATCTGGGTAGTGCCGGTGGCCACCTGTCCCCGTAGCAACGGCCCATCCAGCTGAGGCACCTGTGGCAGCCGGCTGGCAGTCTCGTTCGCCGGGTTCAGGATGTAGGAGCTGTCGCCCTGCACGAAGATGATGGAGAAGGCGGCCTGGTCGACGTCCTGCTCGAATGACTCGAGGAAGGCAGCCAGCTCATCTCCGGCCTTGCCCGCGCTGGAGCGCAGCTGCTCGACGAAGTCGCCATCCTCGTCAGTGCCTGGGCGGAGCACTGCTACCGGCAATCGGGCCCGCACCACCCCGGCGTAGGGGGCCGTGAGCTCGATGAGCGAACCCATGGCGGCGTCACGGTGGAGCTCTCGCAGCGCGACCCACAGCGTCCCGCCCACGGCCATCAGGGTCACCAGAGCGAAGGCCAGCAGGGCCAGCCCGATGCGACCGCGGAGCGTCCTCACCCGTGTCGCTGCCGGGGCGGCGGGACCAGGCGGTAGCCGACACCCTTGACCGTCTCGATCGGGGGAGCGTCGTCACCGAGCTTGCGGCGGAGCTCGGAGATGTGCACATCGACGGTGCGTGTCTCGCCGGGGAAGTCGGTGCCCCACACACTGGAGAGGAGATCGTCGCGGCTCCAGACCACGCCGGGGTCGCGAGCCAGGGCCGCCAGCAGGTCGAACTCGCGAGGTCGCAGCTCGAGGCGCGTCTCACCCACGTACGCCTCGCGTCGCCGCGGGTCGACCCGCAGCTCGCCCACGTCCATGGGGCGAGTGCCCCGCAGCGCCGGATCGGCACGACGCAGGATGGCCTTCACGCGCGCCACCATCTCGCGCGGGTTGAAGGGCTTGGTGAGGTAGTCGTCAGCGCCGAGCTCGAGCCCCACGATGCGGTCGATGTCCTCGCTCCGCGCGGTCAGCATGAGGATGGGCGTCTCGCCCCGTCGCCGGATCTCGCGGGTGACCTCGGTGCCGTCGAGCTTGGGCATCATGAGGTCCAGCACGACGAGGTCGGGATCCACGCGATCGTGCTGGACCAGCGCCTCCTGCCCGTCTCGAGCTTCGACCACGTTGAAGCCGGCCTGCTCCAGGTAGAGGCGGACCAGCTCCAGGATGTTGCGCTCGTCGTCGACGATGAGGATGGTCTTCACCGCGCGAGCATAGACCGGCCACCCTCCGTGGAGGGGTAGCGCGATGTCAGGGCGATGTAAGAAGGCACCCGCAAGAACGATCGATCCTGGACCTCGCGGGACCGAGGCGAAGGCTCAGCCCACCGGCTCGCCGCGGGCCGGAGAGACGACGGTCACGTCGTCGAGCCCGATGTCGGCGAGCTCGGTCCGCAACTGGTCGGGGTCGCCCGCAAGTATGGGAAAGGTGCCGTAGTGGATCGGCACGACCGTGGCACAGCCGAGCAGCTCGACCGCCCGGGCCGCCGCCGTGGGGTCCATCGTGAAGTGGCCGCCGATGGGTAGGAAGCCCACGTCGGGTCGGTACATCTCTCCGATCAGACGCATATCACCGAAGAGGGCCGTGTCTCCAGCGTGATAGAGGCGGCGACCATTCTCCAGCTCGACCACGAAACCGGCCGGCTCGCCCAGGTAGATCGTGTCGCCAGTGTCCGCCAGCCAGTCGCCGGCGGAGTGCAGCGCGGGAACCATGGTCACCCGCAGGCCGCGAACCTCCACCGTCCCGCCCAGGTTCATGCCCACGATCTCGGCTCCGGTCTTCTGGGCCTCGAGCCAGAGAGAGAGTTCGTGGATCGCGGGCCAGGCTGGCCTGGTGCGCCGCGCGATGGCCAGCGAATCGGCTGCCGCGAGATCACCGACCGCGGCACCAAGGTGGTCGAAGTGGCCGTGGGTCACCAGCATCACGTCACAGCGATCGATGGCTTGCGGGCCTGTCGTCGCCAGCGGGTGCCCGAACCAGGGATCGAACAACACGGCGGTCCCGGCCTCGGACTCGACGAACACCGTCGAGTGTCCATACCAGGTGAACCGAAAGCCGAGGTCCTCGCTCATCATGCGCCTCCAGTGGTCGGTGCGGGCTTACCTTCCCATCGTACCCACTCGCCAGCGGCCCGGCCTCCGCGTATCCTTCGGCCATGAAGGTCCTCCGCCTGACGACGGGCCCGGTCGGCACCAACGTGTGGGTACTGGGCGATGTCCGCACGCGCGAGGCCATCGCGATCGACACCGCGACCCCCTCGGTTCGCTGGCTTACCCAACAACTGAGCGACGAGGGCTGGGCCCTCCGCTTCATCGTCAGTACGCACCGCCACTGGGATCACATCGGGGACAACGCCGATGCCGTCGTGGCCACGGGAGCGAAGCTCGCGGTGCACGTCGCGGACCGTCACGGCCTGGAGCACCCGGATCCCATGTCGGCACCGTTCGCCATCCCACCGAGCGTCCCCGCGCTCGACCTGGCAGAGGGATCAAGGATCCGCTTCGGTGAGGTCGATCTGACGGTCCTGCACACGCCCGGCCACACCGAGGGGTCGGTCTGCCTGCTGAGCAATGATGAACGCCTGCTGATCTCGGGTGACACGCTCTTCGCCGGGGCCTGGGGCCGCACCGACCTGCCCGGTGGCGACGAGGAGGCGATGATCGAGTCGCTGTCGCGGCTGGCCCTGCTGGAGCCTGGTCTCGCCGTGCTGCCCGGACACGGGCCGGACACGACCATGGATCGGGAACTGCCATGGTTGCGCACGGTCGCGAGCGAGAAGAAGTTGCCCTTCTAGTACCCGGACGCACGGCGCTCGCGCCTCAGGCGAAGCGGCCGGATGCCTCCGCGTCGAGCGAGTAGATGCGCTGGGAGCCGAAGCCCTTGACCTCGACCTCGCCCAGCTCGCTGGTGGCGAAGTCATCCCGAACCAGGGCCCACGTCGCCTCGCTGATGCAGATCTGCATGGGATCAGCCAGTGCCTCCATGCGCGCGGCCATGTTCACGCCCGGCCCGAAGATGTCGTAGACGTACTTCTGCACGCCGACGACCGAGCCGATGATGGGACCGGAATGGATACCGATGCGGCAGCGCCAGGCCTCCGGGTGGGCGGCGTTGCGACGGTCGATGTAGCGGCGCATGCGCAGCGCGACCTTGGCCAGGTTCACGGCGTGGTCAGGGTTGGCTTCGGGCAGGCCGGACACAGCCATGTAGCCGTCGCCCATGGTCTTGAGTCGCTCGCAACCGTAGAGCTCCACGATGCGATCGAAGGCGCTGAAGATATCGTTGAGCTCGGCGATGGTGGAGGTCGGGTCGTTGGCGATGGCCATATCCGTGAAACCCACGAAGTCGAGGAGCAGGACGCTCGCAGACTCGAACCGCTGCGGCGTGGTCGAGCCGTAGTCGCGCAGCTCCTCGTACACCGCTCGGGGCATGATGTTGAGCAACAGCTTCTCTGCCCGCTCCTTCTCTCGCTGCAGGTCGCGCGCATTCTTCTCGGCCATGCGCGAATAGGAATCGAGGAGATACTCGGCTTCCTTGCGCTTGCTTACGTCAAGCCCCTCGATGATCACCAGCTCCCGCTCATCGTGCCTGATCCGGCGGATGGCCAGCTCGCAGGTGACGGTGCGCGCACCGCTGGTGATCTCCGTCTCCCAGGTGAACCGCCGACCGCGTTCGAGCTTGTCGCCGACGGCGCCAAGGTCCAGGCCCGCGATTCGCTCGCCGAGGGGCGCATCCGCATCCGCGGCGGGCGAGAACCACTCGAAGAAGCGTCCGTTCTCGTAGAGGATCTCCCACGAATCCGGGTCGGCGATGGCGACCGCGCTGCCGATGGAGCGAAGCGCCAGGTCGGCCAGGGAAGCCGGCGCCGTGGAGGCGACCGCGGTTTGCCCGGACGTCGCTGGAGGACCGGAGTCGAGGCCGTCAGGGGAGGGCGGGGGCGTCTCGCTCACGCGGTCACGACCACGTGTTCACGGATCGCGATCTGGTGCATCACCGCCTCGACGTCCGCGGGGGCCATGTCGTGATCCTCCATGGCCTCACGCAGCAGGCTGGACATGACCCGGAAGGCTTCATGGTCGATGCCGAGGTGTGCGTGCACTCGTTGCAGGTGATCGTCGCTGTACGACCCCGGGCCGCCCATGACCGCGGAAATGAACTTTGACTGGTGATCGATCTGGCGGCGCATGTCCACACCCGTGAAGTAGGGGGCCATGACCTCGTCGTCGAGGACGTAGTCGTAGAAGGTGGAGACCACCCTCCTGACCTTGGCGAAACCGCCATAGCGCTCGAAGATCGTCTGGCTCACGTTTCCTCGTCCATTCGTTTCCTGACGCCGCAAGCCTACACAGCCGGAGCAAGCGGCATCGACCACTCTGCGACCGCGCGGTCAGCCACGAAGCCGTGCCGTTGGTAGAGCGTGAGCGCCCGGTTGGGGTTGTCACTATCGACGTCGAGCTGGGCTGACGTCATGCCCGACTCCCGGAGTCGCACGAGCGCGCGCCCCAGCAGGGCCGAGGCCAGGCCGCGACGACGCCAGGGCCGGCGCACCCAGACCGGATCCGTCCAGCCCCGCTGGTAGCCGTGCTGTTCGTTCTCGTCGACGTGGATCTCACCGTGCACCGCGCCGGCGATGGCCTGGCCGTCGAACGCGGCCACGATGAGGTTCGGGTCGGTGGTCGGGCTCTCGATCCACTGGCGATACGAGGACTCGCTCGCGTCGAAGACACCGTAGTGGTCACGAAACGCCTCCACACCGCCATCGAACACGGTCCGCAGCAGGGCCGCGGTGATAGGCCGGATGCGCAGACCCTCCGGCACGGGAGGGACGACGATGGACTCGAGGTCCGGACGGGTCATGTGCCGGTACATGCGCGTGCGGCGGTAGCCGAGGCGCCCTGCGAGGACCGCACCACCGACGTCTCCCTCGGCCAGGTAGGGCACCACGAGCGCTCGCTCGCCCGGGTGGTCGTGCTCGGCAGCGAGACTCGTCAGGCGTTCGATGTTCCGCCGCCACAGGGCGCCACCGATGCCGCGCCGACGCCAGTCAGGATGTACGTCACCCCATGACTGATACTGCCAGCAGCCATCGTTGGCCCTAGCCCAGTCGATGAACGAGCGGGCCACGAGACGGTCGCCGACGAAGGCCAGGACCATGTCCGCGGCCGGGTCGACACGCGGCTGGTTGCGGAAGTGCACGGCCAGCTGTTCCTCGCTGATCCCGTGTTCCTCGCCGTTGGCACGACGGGCCGCCTGCAGCAGCTCGACGATGGCCGGCAGGTCCGACTCACCCCGGTAGGTGCGGTAGTGGAGGTCGGCGATATCCGGGCCCAGCGGCAGCATCGGCTCGCTCATCGAACCGACTCGAGGCGCTTGTGCCACTCCGAAGCCGATCGGTCGACCACGTAGCCGTGCGACTGGTACAAGACAGGCGCAC
>Ga0210085_1000836_pt1 | contig 12574 bp, 9 predicted proteins | sample China_Galinas_PW_5_FD_184866 | JGI IMG/M metagenome (GOLD analysis project Ga0210085, IMG submission 184866) | Wetland microbial communities from San Francisco Bay, California, USA, that impact long-term carbon sequestration - China_Galinas_PWC_D1... | ecosystem: Environmental > Aquatic > Marine... | reverse complement strand
AGCCGCATGCTGGAGACCGCTGCGGCGGCCGTCGCGCCCGGTGGAACCATCCTCCTGACCGAGTTCGACGCCTCCCTTCGTCGCGATGGCTGGATGGCAGAGAAGTACCTCGTCTCGGTCGAAGAGCTGGAACGACACCTCGGCGGCTTCCGCCTCGAACAGTCCGGCGTTCGTCGGGCACGCCACCGCCATGGCTACGAGGAACGGGTGCTGCCCGTGGCGCATGTGGTCGCTACCCGGCGGACCGACCTGCGCACGGCCTGGTAGCCGAAGGTAGAGCTCGACCGGCTCACCTCGTATGCTCGCGAGGTGAGCGAAGACCGACAGGCACCGGGCGAGGGCGACTGGGAAGCAGCCTACGACGGCGAGATGCTGGCGACCCCCGTCGACAGCGACCTTGTGGCCGTCGCATCCGATCTCCGGCCCGGAACGGCCCTGGACCTTGGCTGCGGTGCCGGCCAGAACAGCATCTGGCTGGCACGACGTGGATGGCGCGTCCACGGCGTGGACATCGCCGGGGGCGCCATCGAGCGAGCGGTGGCCACAGCGGCCCATGACGGCGTGACGGCCACCTTCGAGCGGGCCGACGTCACCACCTGGCGGACGAGCGCACGCTATGACCTGGTCATCAGCACCTATGCCCTGCCCCCACGCGGACCCGGGCGTGTGCACGCCCTGACCGTGGCTCGCGACGCGGTGGCGCCGGGAGGGTTGCTCATGGTGGCCGAGTTCGAAGCCTCGCTGGCAAGGTCGGGGTGGATGTCTGCCGAGCATCTCGTCGAGCTCGATGAGCTGACCGGGGCGCTGCCCGATTTCGAGCTCGAGGTGGCGAAGGTGAAGGTGGCCTCGCACAGCCACGGCGACGAGAGCCTTGAACTGCCCATCGTGTGCATCTTGGCCCGGCACCCGGGTCCGCTCTCGATGGAGGTTTGAGGTGCGCGTGATCGGCATGATCTCCGGGACCAGTGCCGACGCCATCGAGGTCGTGGCCTGTCAGGTCGACGGGGCCCCTCCCCGTCTGGAGATGCACGTGCTGGCCGCCCGAACGGTGGACATCGCGCCTGGGCTGCGACGCCGGATCCATGCCAACGCCACCGTGGAAGGCAGCGACGTGGCCTCGATCTGCCTGCTCGACGCAGAGATCGGTGAGGCCTTCGCGGAAGCCGCCCTGGCCACGATCGCCGAGATGGGGCTGGGGCCGGACGATATCGACCTCATCGGCTCCCACGGCCAGACGCTGTGGCACGCGGTCGCTGACGATGGCCGGGTCCTGGGCTCGCTGCAGGTGGGCAGCGGCGCTCGGATCGCCGAGCGGACCGGCATCACCACGGTCTGCGACCTGCGCTCACGGGATATCGCAGCGGGCGGACAGGGCGCGCCGATCGTGGCCTACGTGGACTGGCTGCTTTCGCGGCACGAGACGGCCTATCGGGCGGTCCAGAACCTCGGTGGCATCGGCAACGTGGCCTACCTGCCGCCCCTGGCCGATGATGAGACCGACCCCCTCGCCTTCGATACCGGTCCCGCCAACGTCCTGCTCGACATCGTCGTGACGGCGCTCACCGATGGGCGTGAGGGCTTCGACCGAGACGGTGCGCGAGCCGCACGTGGCGCGGTCGACGAGGACTGGGTGGGTGAGCTGCTGGCCATGCCCTACTTCGGGCGGACCCCGCCCAAGACCACCGGCCGTGAGCTCTTCAGCCCCGCCATGGGCGCCGAGCTTCTGGCCGAGGGCAGACGCCGGGGCCTCGCTGAAGACGACATCGTCGCGACGCTGACCGCCTTCGCGGCTGACTCCGTGGCCGACCAGTACCGTCGCTTCCTGCCGATCCCTCCGGACGAGGTGATCGTGGCCGGCGGCGGGACCAGCAACCCGGCACTGATGGCCCGCCTTGCCGCTGCCCTGCCCGCAGGGTCGCGGGTCATGACCTATGAGGACCTGGGCTTCGTCAGCCACCAGAAGGAAGCCATGGCCATGGCCGTCCTGGCGCACGAGACCTTCCACGGCCGGGTCGGTACCCTGCCCGCCTTCACCGGCGTCCGCCATCCGGTCCTGATGGGTTCGATCGTCCCGGGGCAGCGTATGCCGGGAGCGTGAGTGGATCCCCGCGCCTGCCGTTCGACGGCGCCCCGGGGCAGCGGCGGTCGCCCGATCCAGCCGTTGCGCGGGCGCCGCTTCCACTAGGATGGGCGACTCGATCGGACAGAGGCCTCGCCTGGTTCGCGCTTGCGGCCACGGGCAGGTGATCGACCGATCCCATGAGGATGTGGGTCCGGCAATGGGTCGGTCCCACCGCAAGGAGGAGAAACGATGCCCCCTCGTTCGTTCGTGCGCGCCGGAGCCGTGGGCATGCTGGCCCTCGCCATGGCCGTCCCCGCCGGCGTGGCCTTGGCCCAGGATGAGACGACCATCACGTTGCTCGCGCCCTCGTGGGGCGTGCCCCCCGACAAGGACCTGCTGGCCGCCTTCGAGGAGGAGAGTGGGATCAAGGTCGAGATCATCGGCGGCGAGGGTGTCGCCCTCGACAAGCTGTTCACGGACGTGGTCACCGCCAGCGCCACCGGGCAGGCCGCGGCCGACGTCATCTTCCTGACCGAGGAAGCGCCCTCCAACGTGGTCGCCATCGGCGGCGTGGAGGACATCTCCGATCTCGTCGCGGCCAACGGCACCGACCTGTCCCAGTTCGACCAGGTCGATTTCTGGCAGGAAGGCGACGCTCTCTACGGCATCCCGGTCTACAGCCAGCTGGTCATGGCTGACTACAACCCCGAGACGCTGGCCAAGGCCGGCTTCGACTCCGCCCCCACCACCTGGGCCGAGCTGACCGATGAGGCTCGCGCGCTCCAGGAGCAGGGCATCGACGACAACCCCATCTCCTACAAGGCCGACGACTGGACCTGGTACCTGACCTCCCTGTCCATGGGCGATCCCATGTTCGACGACGACCTCAACCCGGTCTTCGCCGACGAGGGCTCCAAGGCGCGCGAGGCCATGGACATGATCCTGACCTGGGTCAAGGAAGAGCTGATCTCCCCGGCCATCATCAGCAACGAGACCACCCAGCACGCCAACTTCTGGTCGGGCAACAGCACCTTCCACCAGGGTTGGCAGGGCAGCGCCAGCTACGGCAACAACCCCGAGGTCTCCAAGCAGTCGCTCGTCGAGTACATGCTGCTGCCGGAGGAGCACTACACGTGGTCATTCCCGGCGGCGATCGGCATCGGTGCCGGCAGCCAGAACCGCGATGCGGCCTACCAGTTCATCGAGTGGTACACCGCGCCGGAGAACCAGAAGGCCATCTTCGAGGGCTACGGGCTCTACCCGTCCCGCCCGGACGTGGCGGCTGAGCTGAACGAGGCCGGCGCCATCCCCGGCTACGACGTCATCGTCGAGCAGGCCCAGTACGTCCACGAGCTGCCGCGGCAGGCCCTCTGGTGGGGACCGTTCGCCAACGCGGTCGACGAGCAGATCCTGCTGGGCATCCAGAACGGAAGCACCGGCGACCAGATCGTCGATGCCATCGCCGACGAGTGGAACACGCTCAAGGCCGACTACGAGTAGGCCGAGCGACAGCAGTTGATGGCAGGGCCCCTGTGCGACTCCCCAGCGGATCGCATGGGGGCCTTTCCCCTACGCACGCGACGATGATCTCGGCCCGGGTCCGATGAGCGGCATCCTCACGCGCGACCGCGTGTTCGTGCTGCTGTTGCTCGTGCCCATCCTGGTCGTCATCGCGCTGCTCATCTACTACCCCGCGGCGGACACGCTCCAGACGAGCCTGACCGACGAGAACCTGCGCATCCGGCGGCCGACCGAGTTCGTCGGCCTCGACAACTACGCCCGCCTGCTGGGCGACCCCGAGTTCTGGACCGTCACCTGGCGCAGCATCCTGCTCGTCCTCATCGTCCTGCCGCTCGAGCTGGTCATCGCCTTCGCCGCGGCACTGCTGCTCAACGAGCGCTTCCCCGGGCGTGGCATCGTGCGCGCGCTCGTGCTCATCCCCTGGCTGGTGCCACCGGTGGTGAACGGCTTCCTGTGGGGCTGGATCCTCAACGGCGAGTACGGCGCGCTCAACGGCCTGCTCTACCAGCTCGGCATCATCAACGAGTACACCTACTGGCTGCGCGAGCCCACGAGCCAGATCCTGTGGGTCGCCATCGTCCACACCTGGACGCGTTTTGCCTTCCCCATGATCATCCTGCTCGCGGGCATGCAAGGCATCCCCGATGAGCTCTACGACGCAGCCAAGGTCGATGGCGCCAACGTCATCCGGCGGTTGCGCCACATCACCATCCCGAGCATGCGTGGCTCCATCGCGATCGTGCTCGTCATCGAGTTCATCTCCGCCTTCCAGATCTTCGACGTCATCTGGACGCTGACATCCGGCGGCTCGGCGGGCGGCGCCATGAACCCCTTCACCAAGACCTTGATGATCTACAACTACGAGCTGGTCTTCATGGACCTGCGCATCGGCCTCGGCTCCGCCCTCTCCTACCTGGTGCTGGCGATGTCGCTCGGTGTGGGCCTGGTCTTCGTGGTGCGGCTCTACAACCAGGCCGTGGAGGACAAGGGATGAGCACGGTCCGGCGGACCCGGCTGCGCCTGGTGGGCATCTACACCGGCGTGGTCGTGCTGCTCTTCTGGGCGCTTGCGCCGATCTACTGGCTGCTGGTCTCGAGCATCTCCACGCGCATCGACCTCTACTCCGCGCCGGAGAAGGTGTGGTTCCCGAGCCCTCCCACCCTCGAACACTTCCAGTCGCTGCTCTTCGGCGGCGGCGGGGGCTTCCGGGGGGCGGAGACCGCGGGCCTGGGGCCATTGCTGTGGGCCGGCCTGACCAACAGCCTGATCAGCAGCGTGGCCACCGCAGCCATCGTGACCGTCCTGTGCACGGGCGCCGGCTACGTCTTCGCGCGCATGAAGTTCCGGGGCAAGCAGGTCAGCTTCTACTTCATCATGCTGATGATGCCCCTGCCCATCTGGGTCGCCATCATCGCGCTCTTCTTCCTCATGTCGCAGCTGGGGCTGGTCGATACCCTGCAGGGCCTGGTGCTCATCTTCGTGGCCTTCTCCATCCCCATCGCCACCTGGCTGATGGCGACCTTCGTGCGTGACATCCCCATCGACATCGAGGAGGCCGGCCTGGTCGACGGCGCCACCCGCTGGCAGATCCTGGGTCGCCTGGTGTTCCCGCTGGCCCGCCCGGGCATGGTGGCCGTGTTCCTGGTGGTGCTGCTCACGACCTGGAACGCCTTCCTCATCCCGCTCGTCTTCACGCGCACCGCGGACAGCCAGACCATGACCGTGGTGCTGACCCTCTTCATCGGCCAGTACGAGATCGCCTGGGAGGCCATGAGCGCGGCCGCGGTGATGACCATGCTGCCGCCGCTGCTGCTGGCCCTGTTCTTCCAGCGCTACCTGGTGCGCGGCATGACCCTGGGCGCGGTCAAGGGGTAGCAGGAGGATGGCCATGGACATCGATCGGTTGCTCGGCGAGATGACACTCGAGGAGAAGGTGGGCCAGCTGTTCCTGCTGGCCTTCGAAGCTGCCAACATCGACGCGGCCGAGCTGCTCTTCGAGCGCTACTTCGTGGGCGGCTCCTACCTCTCCAACGACAACCTGCCCGACCCGGCCACGGCCGCCGCCATGACGGCTCGGATCCAGGGCTTCGCGGCGCGGACACGGCTGGCCCTGCCGGTCTTCCTGGGTGCCGATCAGGAGGGCGCCTGGCAGGTGATGTACCCCGATTCCTGCCCCGGTCCGGGCAACATGGCTCTGGGCGCGAGCGGTGATCCCGAGCAGGCGCGGGCGATGTATCGGGTCATCGGCGAAGAGGTTCGCGCGGTCGGGCTGCACGCCACCTTCGGGCCCTGCGCCGACTGCAATACCAACCCCGCCAACGCGATCATCGGCACGCGCTCGTTCGGCGAGCGGCCGGAGCTGGTGGCGGCCATGACCGCGGCGGCGGTCGAGGGCGTGCTCGAGGGTGGTGCCATCCCCACGCTCAAGCACTACCCGGGCCACGGGGACACGACGCTCGACAGCCATCGTGGCCTGCCCACCGTGGACCGTTCGCGTGACGAGCTGCTGGCGGTCGACCTGCTGCCGTTCGCGCGCGGCGTGGCCGCCGGCGCGCCGCTGGTGATGACCGCCCACATCCGCTTCCCGGCGCTCGACCCGGACCGCCCGGCGACCCTCTCGCCCGTCATCCTCGACGAGATCCTGCGGGGTGAGCTGGGCTTCGACGGAGCGGTCATCTCCGACTCCATGAACATGCACTCCATGCGCACGGTCTACGACCCTGTCGATGCGGCCACGCAGGCCATCAACGCGGGAGTGGACATCCTGATGCTGGCGGAGGAGCACTACGACCACGATGCCACCTACCTTGAGCGCCAGGTGGCGCTCATCGAAGGCCTGCGTGAGGCCGTTCGGGGCGGGCGCATCAGCGAGGCTCGGCTCGACCAGGCGGTCGGACGGGTGCTGCGCCTGAAGACGGCCATCCCGGAGATCCCGAGCAGACCGGAGGCCGTGGGTTCGGAAGCGCATCGCCGGGTGGAGGCTGCCGCAGCCCTGGCCGCGACCGCTGCGCTGCGCGGCGTGACCGAGTTGTTGCCGCTGCAGCCGGCGGAGCCACCCGTCCTGGTCAACACCACCCGCCGCGAGGCCTATCGCATCCTCGGCGCCACGCGGGGCATCGGCCCCAACCAGACTGACGCCGCCTTCGACCTCTTCGCCGCCGCCGTCCGTCGGCGCGCCCCCGGGGCGACCGTGGTCAGCGCCGAGGACGTCCTGGAGGGCCGCGTCACTTCGACCGGCGGCCTGATCGTGGCCGTGACCGAGAACCATCCGCTGCCGGGCGTCGACTTCGACGTGAGGGCGCGAGACGAGGTCATCTCGCAGCTGCAGGCGAGCGGCGAGCGCGTGCTGGTGGTGGCACTGCGCGACCCCTACGAGCTGGCCCAGATGGAGGGCGTCACCGACTACCTCTGCACCTTCGGGCCGCACCAGGCATCGGCGGAAGCGGCGGCGGCGGTGCTCTTCGGCGAGGCGGAGCCCACGGGCGCGTCGCCGGTCAGCGTGCCTGGGACAGACGTCCTGGCACGGTGAGCGAGCCGGCCGCCGGCACCGGCATCGACGTGCTGCACGCATCGGCACGCGCAGCGATCCGGGCCATCATCGACGCCGCGGTGCCAGTCGTGGCACCGGCGCTGGCGGTCAGCGTGTGGCAGGGCGGGCGGCGGCGGTTCGAGGCCTACGCCGGCTGGTTCGATCCCGAGCGCCGGGCGCGACCGGTGGCCTGGGCCGACCTGTGGGACCTGGCTTCGCTCACCAAGCTCTTCACGAGCACGGCCCTCCTGCGCCTGGTCGCAGCGGGCAAGGTGGAGCTGGACGAGCCGATCGTGGGGCTGGTGCCGGAGTTCGGCACGAGCGGACCGCGAACCGTCGACGGCGGCCAGGACCCGCTGACCTGGGAACTGCTGCCCACGCCGGCCGGACGCGGAGGCTGGCGGGTCGATCCCACGAGCATCACGATCCGGCAGCTGCTGACCCACACGAGCGGGCTGGCCCCGTGGCACAGCGTGTTCGAGGTGGCCGGTCCCGTGCCACCCCCGCCTGACGTCACCGACCCGGTCCCGGCAGCGGAGCGCTGGCAGGCCGCCCTGGAGGCCATCGGCGCCTACCCCTTCGTGTCCCGTCCCGGCGAGGAGGTCCACTACTCCGATCTCGGCTTCATGCTCCTCGGCGTCGCACTCGGTCGCGTGCATGGCGCCGGTCTGGCAGCGGCCATCCGCGAGCTCGTCGTCGAACCGCTCGGGCTCGACTCGCTGACCTACACCCCCCTGGCGGCCGGGCGCCCTCGCGGCACCGTCGTGCCCACCGAGCTCGACGCGCGCTGGCGGGGTCGCCGCTGCTGGGGCGAGGTGGACGATGAGAACACGGCGGGCCTCGGCGGGATCTCCGGACACGCCGGGCTCTTCGCCACCGCGGATGACGTCGCTCGACTGGGCGAGGCCTGGCGCGTGCGTGACGAGCGGCTGGGACTGGGTCACAGCTTTGACGAAGCGGTGAGGCTGCAGACGCCGGGTCTGGAGGCGGCACGCGGGCTGGGCTGGCAGGTCCAACCCACCGACCACCTCGCGCCCCTGGGCGACAGGGCCTACGGCCACACCGGCTTCACCGGCACGTCGCTGGCCGTCGACCCGGAACGGGAGATGGTCGTGGCCATCTGCACCAACCGCGTCTACCACGGCCGCGATCCGGCGGGCATCGATCGGCTGCGCCTGGACCTGCACCAGGCCCTCGCCGCCGCCATCCCGCCCGCCGGTGCGCCATCATGAGCCGCGTGAGCGCAGCGCACCCCATCCTCGCCGACCTGGCCGCCGAGCTGCCGGACACACGCATCGTCACGGCGGCCGACGAGACCGAGGCGTACCGGCGCGACGAGACCGAGTTCCTGCCGGCCGGCCGGCCGCTGGCGGCGGCCTTCCCCACCTCCACCGCGGAGGTCGCCGCCATCGTCCGGCACTGCGCCGCGCAGCGCGTGCCGGTCGTGACCCGCGGTGGCGGCTCGGGCCTCTCGGGCGGCGCCAACGCGGTCGATGGCTGCGTCGTGCTGGTCATGACCGGGCTCGACCGCATCATCGAGATCGACGCGGCCAACCTGCTGGCCGTGACCCAGGCCGGCGTCATCACCGCCGACCTGGAGCGAGCGGTGGAGGCACAGGGCCTGCTCTATCCACCCGATCCGGCCAGCCACGAGCTCAGCTGCATCGGCGGCAACATCGCGGAGAACGCGGGCGGCCTGCGCTGCGTCAAGTACGGCGTCACGCGCGACTGGGTGCTGGGCCTGGAGGTCGTGCTCGCCGACGGCGAGGTCATCCGCACCGGTGGCCGCAACGTGAAGGACGTCATGGGCTACGACCTCACGCGCCTGCTGGTGGGCTCGGAGGGCACGCTCGGCATCATCACGGAGGCCACGCTCAAGCTGCGGCCGCTACCGGCGCCCAAGACCACGCTGCTGGCCTTCTTCCCGACCGTCGGTCACGCCGGCGACGCCGTCTCACGCATCACGGCCGCAGGCGTGATCCCGGTCACGCTCGAGATGCTCGACCGTCCCATCATCGACGCGGTCGAGCAGGCTGTGCACCTGGGGCTGGACCCCGAAGCCGGCGCCTTGCTGATGATCGAATCCGATGCCGGTGGCAAGGAGGCCGAGCGGGAGCTCGACCTCGCCGCGGCAGCGTGCTCGGCCGCGGGCGCCACCAAACTGGACCGAGCCACCGACGCAGCCGAGGCCGAGGCCATGCGCGAGGCACGCCGGCGGGCACACTGGTCGCTCGAACAGCTGGGCCAGGCCCGGACGGAGGACGTGAGCGTGCCCCGCAGCCGGGTGGCCGAGCTCATCGCAGCGCTCGAGGGGATCTCCGCCCGCCACCACCTGCGGATCGGCGTCTTCGGCCACGCCGGCGACGGAAACTTCCATCCCGCCTACCTGACGGCACGCGATGATCCGCAGGCCAAGGAGCGCACCGACGCGGTGCGCGCCGAGGTCTACGAGGCGGTGCTGGCGCTCGGCGGCACCATCAGCGGGGAGCACGGCACGGGCCTGACCAAGAAGCAGTTCCTGGAGCGGCAATTCGGCCCGCGCGCGGTCGCGGCCATGCGCGCCATCAAGGACGCGCTCGATCCGCAGGGCATCCTCAACCCGGGGAAGATCCTGCCCGACTGAAGCTCATGTCGGCGAGCCCCAGCCACCGCCGCCGGGGGTGAGCACCACCAGCCGGTCACCCGGCGCCACCGCCACCGTCACCTTGCCCGGCAGTCGCACCCGCTCACCGGAAGCCCGGATGAGCCAGTCCTCGCCGGTGGCTCCGGGCTCGCCGCCGGCCAGGCCCCACGGCGCGTGCCGCCGGCGCTCACCCATCAGCGAGAGCGTGGCCGGGGCCTCGAAGCGCAACTCCCGCCGGATGCCGTCGCCGCCCCGGAAGCGGCCCGCGCCGCCGCTGCCGCGCCGCAGGGTGTAGGCCGTGACGCGGAAGGGGTAGTGGGCGTGGAGCGCCTCGACCGGCGTGTTCTGGGTGTTGGTCATGCCCGTCTGGATACCCGACTGGCCGTCGCGGCCGGGCCGCGCGCCCTGGCCGCCCGCGACCGTCTCGTAATAGGCGAACTCGTCGTTGCCGATGAGCACGTTGTTCATGGTGCCCTGCGAGGCCGCCGGCACCCGCTCCGGCGCCGCTTGCGCGAAGGCCCCGAGCAGCACGTCCGCGATCCGCTGGCTGGTCTCGACGTTGCCCGCGGCCACGGCGGCCGGGGGCAGGGCGTTGACGATCGAGCCCGCCGGAGCATGCAGCGTGAGCGCGCGGTAGCAGCCGCCGTTGGCCGGGATGGTGGGGTCGGTGGCCACGCGGACCGCGTAGTAGAGGCACGACCGCGTGACCGCCTTCACGGCGTTGAAGTTGGCGGGCACCTGGGGGTCCGTGCCGGCGAAGTCGGCGGTCAGCGAGCCTCCGTCGATGCGCACGACCGCCCGGATGACGACGTCGTCCTGGCCCAGCTCCATCGTGTCCTCGAACGCGAAGTCGCCGTCGGGCAGGTCCGCGATGGCAGCCTCCATCCGTCGTTGGCCGTAATCGAGAAGCGCGGCCGAGACCGTACGGAAGGGTTCGCGACCCTCACGTTGCACCAGCTCCTGCAGTCGTCGCACGGCCACGGCATTGGCGCCCATCTGGGCATCGAGGTCGCCGCGGCGCTCCCACGGGGTGCGCGATGCGGCCAGGAAGGGGCTGACGAACGCGTCGGCCCAGTGACCCTCCTCCACGGCCACGGCCGGGGGTACGCGATGGCCCTCCTGGTCGACGCTGGTGGCATGGGCCGGCATGGAACCGGGCGCCTCGCCGCCGACGTCCGCGTGATGGGCGCGGTTGGCTACCCAGGCTACGTGTCGCCCATCCACGAAGACCGGTGCCACCAGCGTCAGGTCGTTGAGATGTGTACCGCCGCTGAAGGGATCGTTGACCGCGTACTGCACGCCGGGGCGTGGCTCGAAGCGCTCGAGGCAGGCGACGACGGAGGCCGGCATGGAACCGAGGTGCACGGGGATGTGCTCGGCCTGCGCGAGCATCTCGCCATCGGCGGTGAAGACGGCGGCCGAGCAGTCGGCGCGCTCCTTGATGTTGGGCGAGAGCGACGTACGCCGCAGGACCGTGCCCATCTCCGCCGCGATCGCCGCGAACCGATGACGCGCCACTTCCAGCGTGATGGGATCGATCGACACGCTCACGAGGTGATCTCCAGCGTGCCGTCCTCGAGCACCGTCAAACGATCACCTCGTTCGAGCAGCGTGACCGCGTTGGTCTCCGCGACCACGGCCGGGCCATCGAGGGAGAAGCCGGCCGGCAGCGTCTCGCGCCGCCAGGTGCCGTCCGATCCTTGCGGCACCAAGTCCCGGCCGAGCCGCGGCAGATCCGCCCAGGCCATCGGAGCGCGCCCGCTGGCCACCGCACGCAGGTTCACCAGCTCGATCGGGGCGTCTGGCCGGGCGAAGCCGAAGTGCGCCTCGTGCGCAGTCTCGAAGGCGGCCCGGAGCTCGTCCCAGCCCGAGACGACCGGGACCTCCACCTCGTGCGACTGGCCCGCGTAGCGGACATCGGCGCTGGCCATCGTGTCCGACGGCGACTGCCCGAAGGTATCGCGGAACGTGCGCTCGACGGTCGCGAGCAGGTCGCATGCCAGGTCGGCGGGCACGCCGGCACCCTCCACCACCATGACCGTGCGCGCGAGGTCGGTGCGGGGGACGGCCAGCAACAGTCCCAGTGCGGAGAAGACGCCCGCCAGCGGCGGGATCAGCACCGTCGAGATGCCGAGGCGCCGGGCGAGCCGGGTCGCATGCAGCCCGCCCGCGCCACCGAAGGCCACCAGTGCCGCCACGCGCGGGTCGGTCCCCTCCTCCACCGAGACCGAGCGGAGCGCGTGCTCCATGTGGCTGTCCACGACCTCCAGCATCCCCGCGGCCGTCGCTTCCACGGACAGCCCCAGGTCCTGTGCCAGGCGCCCGAGCGCGACGCGCGCTGCCGCGAGGTCCAGGCGGACCGTGCCACCGAGGGCAAGGTCGGCGGGGATGTGGCCGGCGACCAGGTTGGCATCGGTGACCGTCGGCTCCGCGCCGCCATGGCCATAGGCCGCTGGCCCCGGCGTAGCCCCGGCCGAGCGAGGACCGACCCGCAGCGCCCCGCCGGGATCACGCCAGCCGATGCTGCCGCCGCCGGCGCCGATGGTCCGCACCGGGATCGAGGGCACGCGGTTGACGCGGCCCCCGATCCGGTGTCCGGAAGCGACGCTCGGCGTGCCGCCGCTGATGCGACAGACATCGGTGGAGGTGCCGCCCATGTCGAAGGAGATGACGGTCTCGAACCCGTGGTGGCGACCCAGGGCGGCGGCGGCGACGACGCCAGCGGCCGGTCCGGAAAGCACGAGGCGGCCGGCCGCCTGGGGTGCGTGGGCGAACGGGAGCAGGCCGCCGGAAGAGGTCATGACCAGGCGGCGAGCCATGGGCAGGCGGGCATCGAGCT
>Ga0210085_1000835_pt1 | contig 12588 bp, 4 predicted proteins | sample China_Galinas_PW_5_FD_184866 | JGI IMG/M metagenome (GOLD analysis project Ga0210085, IMG submission 184866) | Wetland microbial communities from San Francisco Bay, California, USA, that impact long-term carbon sequestration - China_Galinas_PWC_D1... | ecosystem: Environmental > Aquatic > Marine... | reverse complement strand
GGTCTCATCAACCCACATCCTGGTGGGCGCGGTGCTCGGTATCGGTCTCGTCAACAAGGCCGCCAACTGGGACCTGATGAAGCCTATCGCCGCTGCCTGGGTAATTACCGTGCCGGCTGCCGCCGTCCTCGCCTCACTGGTCTTCGTCATCCTCCGCTCCCTGTTCTGAGCGAGGCACTGTAAGCCCGCTGCACTCCACGCGTATCAGAATGCTCAGTCACTCCCTCCCGGAGCCACACGCGCTCCGAAAGGGACATACCGAACGGGGGACTGCGGTATCAGATGTCAGCGTCGAAGGCTGTGGTCGGAAGCCGATTCCATGAGTGCGAAGATCCTCGACTCTTCGCTTGCTGACGGAGAGGCATCGAGGGTGAGTCCGGCAAGGGTGCGGGTGCGCCCGTGGGCCACCACCGCTTCCCACAGCTCGGCGGCGGGTTGCGGGGGAGAGACTCCGATCTCCCGGCCGAAGTATTCTGACTGATGCAAGGCTTGGGGCCTCTGAATCGCCAGGGTGTAGAGCGCGTCGATGTCGGGATGCAGGGGGCCCCAGTAGGCGAAGCCCGCGAGAGCCTCCCGTGCCCGGAGCAGATCGCTGCCCCTGACCTCGACCCGGTACAGGCTGCTGATGCCGGGCTGGCCCACGGGCTCTCGCCTTATCCGGAAGGCATCCAATACGTCCTGTTGGGTCAGGCCCCCGCCCTGCCATTCCGTCCACACGGAATCTGTCCCGACCAAGGCCGCGTCCACGCCCAGGGTCTCCACTGCGGCCCGGGCAGCGATACGCGCCATGGATTCCTTGCTCTGCACCGAGCGCACCCGCGCGAACTGCGTGCCGAGCTTATCCCGGTACGGAGCGAGAATCTCGGCGATGGCCGAGGAGACGAGAGGGTCCGGCTCGAGCCGTTCGCCGGTGTTGGGCACCAGATCGAACCGGGCTGATCGAATGGAGCGGTCACGAACGTCGTACTCGATGTCCATTCTGCCGACATGCTCCGCATTGGCCCCGACGTGCACAATCCATGTGTCCTGTACCTTCAGGGGTCGGGCGCGGAGGGTGTGGCTGTGTCCCCCGAGGATCAGGTCGATGCCATCCGTCTGCTCGGCAAGGCGAGTATCGTCGAAGATCCCCACGTGGCTGACCAGCACCAACAGGTCAACGTTCCGCCGATGCCGGGCGATGATCTCACGAGCGGTCTCCACATAATGGTAATCGGACCTCAGCTCCGGGTAATAGGGACCGTCGAACTGCTCGCCCTTATCGTTCCAGGGCTTGGATACCAGGCCGAAGAAACCGATCCGGACGCATCCCAGGCTCAATTCCGCATAATCCTTCCAGCCCGGACGAGGATTGGATTGCCCGGCGGCCATCTGGATATTGGAGGCGAGCACGACGGCGGTCGGGTCGTGGCTGAATGCGAGGAGCTCGTCCAAGCCCCAGGCGAAGTCATGATTGCCGAGGGTGCGAACGTCGTAGCCCATCGCCTGCACCACCTGTCTCGTCGCTCGCCCCCTGGAGAGCACCTCCGCGATCGAGCCCTTCTCATAGTCGTCCCCTGCATTGGTGAGCAGGGTGAATGGGCTCTCCCGCCTGGTCCTTTCGTAGAGGCCGCGGATTCGGGCCAGAGGACTCGAGCCACCGGGGTCGGGATTGTAGTGCGCATGGATGTCGGAAACATGGAGAAACGTCAGCTTCTGTGACCTCGCCGCACGGTTGCATTCCGGCCAGCGCGATACCCTTTGATCGATGATCGGATCTCGAAAAAGGGACTCTGAATTCGGAACTTGTTTCTCAGAGTAGGTCGCAATCGGAACGGCAAAGAAGAAGAATACAAATGACAGAAGGGTGAGCGACCCTATGGGTGCTGTTTTCATCGCCGATCATCCCTCGCCGGGAAGGTCTGCGGCTCTTGTCAGAGCGCGGTTCGGCGACAGTGTGAGACCGGACTGTTATCCCAAGATGAATAAGCGAGGAAATCTCTATGACCACGCCCGGCGTATCGGAACGGCAAGCCCCTGAGTGGGTGATCCAATGAGTAGTACTGACCGGGGCAATCGGCTTCCCTACGTGGAGCTCTCCCGCCACACCACCTCCCCCAGCGGTACTTCCCACTGATCGGCCCGCAGGAGTCGCCGGAAGTCGTCCTGGCTATCGCTGCCGAGTCTGCGCACCATCGTCACCACTCGCACCCCTTCCACCCCTGCAAGGCGCGGCCGCCAGACCTCCGCGGCCTGGCGGGAGAGCCGGGCCACCGAGAAACCGTCCGCATCCACCAGATCCAGGCCCCCGTTACGTTCGGCGAGCATCAGGCGGTCGCCGAATCCCAGCCTCGCCAATCGTGTATGGATCGGATGGTCTTCGGCCCGCCGGCCGGCGAAACCCAGGTACAGATCGGACATGCCCAGAAGATCGGCCCTGCGCGCGAGCACCTCGGGTGGTGCCTCCAGGTCCAGTGCCGGGGTGCGGCGCAGGACCGCATCGCCCGCCTGCAGCCCGGCGTGGGGGTTGCCGATCCCGGCATCCACCAACGCCAAGGTGTGGCGGGCACGGGTCATGCCGACGTAGTAGGTGCGGCGCTCGACCTCCAGCTCCCGGGTACGGGCCTGCCAGCCACCGTCGGCGATGAGGCAGTGGTCGAATTCCATGCCCTTGGCGGCGTGGACGGTGCAGAGGAGAACCCCGTCGCCGATCCGCTGCTCGCGACGCTGCTCCGCCAGGGCCTCGTAGAGGAGCTCGACTATGGAGTCGATGGGGGCGTCCGCGTCGCCGCTCTCCGCCTGCCAATCACGCAGGAGCCCTTGCAGTAGCGCATCCCAGGGGGAATCCGCGGACCCCGCCTGGGAGCTTGCAAAGAGGTCGATCAGCGCCGAGGCCCGGGCCGTCTCGTTTCTCCGCTCCCTGGCCCAGTCCAGGAAGGCGGCCAGCTCGCGCACCCGGTGCAACGGCGGCGTCTTGTCGCGGTCCAGCCCCCAGGCGATGGGAATGCCGTGGTGCTCCAGCAGTGCGCGGATGGGCTGGAGCACGGCTCGGGTCCTGGCCAGCACCGCGAAACCGGCATATTGGCCACCGGCTAGGCGCACCAGCTCACCCACCAGCGCCGCCGGCTGGGCCGCGAGGCCGGGCACCTGCAATACCTGCACCCGCCCGCGCCCCAGGGGGTCGCGCTTCTCCCAGTCCCCGCCCGGGGGCTCCGCTTGGCGGGCGGCATCGATGCGGATGGTATGCTCGCCCTTCATGCGGTCGTGGTTGTTAGCGATGAGCCGGTTGGCCGCCGAGATGATGTGGCCGGTGGAGCGGTAGTTCTCCACCAGGTGGCGGGTCCGGGCCCGGTAGTCCTCGCTGAAGCGGCGGATGAAGGCGACGTTCGTGCCGCGGAAGGCGTAGATGTTCTGGTCGTCGTCACCAACCGCCAGCAGGGCGAGGCGCTCGTCCGCATCGGTCAGGGTGCGCCCGGCAATGGCGGAGACCAGGTCGTACTGGGCCTGGTCGATGTCCTGGTACTCGTCCACCAGGATGTGGCGATAGCCGGCGAGGATGCGGTCGCGCAGCTCGTCTGGCTCCAGCCCGCCGGCGTCGGTCTCGCCGCGCAGCAGGCGCACCGCCTCAGGGATGACGGCATCCAGGCTCAGCTCGCCGCCGTCCTCGGCCCGCGCGGCGTAGGAGTGGCCGGTGAGGCGCATGGCGAGCCCGTGGTATGTCTGCAACTGCACCCCACGGGCATCGGCCCCGACCAGGTCGAACAGGCGGCGGCGCAGCTCCAGGGCCGCGTTGCGGTTGAAGCAGACCACCAGGATCGAGCGTGCCGGCACGCGCTGGACCCGCAGCAGCCAGGCACAGCGGTGGACCACCACCCGGGTCTTCCCGGAGCCCGGCCCGGCGAGGACCAGCAGGCTGTCGTCGGCGGGGGCGGCGACGATGGCCTGTTGCACGGGGTTGCTCAGGGCCTCGACGATGCGCCGGTAGGATTCCTGCCCGGTGGCGCGCTCCAGCTCCTCCTCGCGGTTGGGAAACCAGCGCTCCACGAAGGCGCGCCCCTCCTGGCTGAAGTAGTCGAGTACGAAGGCCAGCGCCCGTCCGATGCGCTCCAGCCCCAGGCGGGCATATTCCTGCATGACGTGGACCTGGAACACCCGCTCCCGGTAGTGCTGGGCCAGGGGCTCGAAGTCGCCCTGGCCGTAGCGGCGGCGCTTGGCGGTGTCGTCGAGGCGGATGGTCATGGCCTGGTGGAACACGCCGAGCCCCTGCTGGAGCTCGATCACCTTGTTCTCGTGCAGGAACAGGAGGGCACGGTCGAGGGCGGCCAGGGGGTCATCGAGCTGGGAGGCGACCACCAGGTCCGCGGCCAGGGCGTCGGTCAGCTCGCGAGTACCGAAACCGACCAGGCATTCGGCGCTGGCCGGGGCGTCGGGCGGGATCTTGGCGAGGATGGCCTGCAGCGCGACCTGGGCCACCGCCCGCCGGCGGGCGGCCGTCTCCACCAGGGCCTGCCAGGAGCGGCGAAGCTGGACCCGGTAGTGGTCGCGAGAGACCGGACGCAGCTCCAGGCTGCCGCTGCCCCCGGCGAGTCCCCGGCCGTCGAGGGCGAGGCCGCGTACCAGGCGCAGCAGCGCGGTGGTGCTGGAGTCGGTCTCGCCCTCATCCAGCAGCCGCTGGTTCAGGCGCCGCAGCGACAGCTCCTGCCACTCGCCGGGCTCGGCGTCCGGGCACTCGATGCGCAATTGGCCGAGCATCGCCTCCTCCAGCCGGCATAGGGTCCGGAGCCGCTCCAGTGAGGTCCCGACCACTTTGTGGCGCACCAGCGCGGTGAGCAGCACGCCCTCGTCCAGCAGGCCCGACTCGGCCATGGCGTGGAGGCAGCGCAGCACCTGGCGGCCCGTCTCGGGGCCGTATTCCTTGAATGGCGCCAAGCCCGCCAGGCTGTCGGCGCCGATCCCCTCGTCCGGGTCGGCGTTGATCAGCTCCTCGAGCAGGGCGAGCCACTGGGCCTGGGTCTGGTCCGAGATGTGCAACGCGGCCATGCACCGGCGCGCCTGCTCCAGGTCGCGTATCCGCGGCGTTCCCTGGAACACCCGGGTGTGGTTCTCGTTGCGCTCCAGGAAGCCGCCGCGCTCCAGCCAGGCTACCGCGGCCTTGACCTTGGTGTCGTACTGGCGGTCGTCGGTGTCGAAGCCGGCCTCCACTTCGCCGTCACGCAGCAGCTCGGCGGTGGTCAGAACGATGTCGCCTTCACGGTTGCTCTTCGCCCGGCGGATGCCGCGCAGGAGCTGGGCGATGTCCTTGCGGCTCAGCTCCGAGGAGGCGCCGAGGCGAAACTGGGTCTCGATGTCCTTTTCGTCGTAGAGCAGCACGCACTCGGCGTGCGCGAAGTCGCGTCCGGCACGACCCGCCTCCTGGAGATAGTTCTCCAGCGAGCCGGGGATGTCCGCGTGCAGCACCAGCCGCACGTCCTCCTTGTCGATACCCATGCCGAAGGCGTTGGTGGCACAGACCACGCGGATGGTGCCTTCGATGAATGCCTCCTGGATCCGCCGTTTCTCCGGTGCGGTCAGCCCGGCGTGGAAGGCCGCCGCGGGCCATCCTGCATTCACCAGGAACTCCGCCGCCTCTTGTGTGCGCTTGCGGGTGGAGAGATAGACCACCGCCGCACCGTCTCGCTCGCCCAATCGCTCGCTGAGCAGGGTTTGGAGTCTGGCCTGTTTCTCCGGTCGGCGCACCGGCTGCACCTCGAAGCTCAGGTTCGGCCGCTCCGTGCCGCCCTCGAACAGGGTCAGCTCCTGGTGCAGCTCGCGCCGGAAGAGCGCGACGATCTCCTCCTTGACGGCGGGCTTGGCGGTGGCGGTGAAGCAGGCTACAGGCGGGGGCTCCACCTCCTGCTCCGCGGCGAGCTCGCGGATGAAACGGCCGGCGTAGAGGTAGTCCGGACGGAAGTCGTGACCCCACTTGGAGAAGCAATGGGCCTCGTCGAACACCCAGGCACCGATCTCGCGCTGGGCCACCACCTGCCGGAAGCTGCGGTTGCGCAGCTGCTCCGGCGAGACGTAGAGGATCGCCACGTCCCCGAGGCGCACCCGCTCCAGCACGTCCGCGCGCTCGGGCGGGGTGAGCAGGCCGTTCAGCGCCGCCGCCGCGGGGGAGCCCGTGTTGGCGACCAGGTTGTCCACTTGGTCCTTCATCAGGGCCTGCAGGGGCGAGATCACCAGGGTGAGGAGGCCCCGCCGGAAGTGGCGGGCGAGGGCCGGCACCTGATAGCACAGGGACTTGCCGCCGCCGGTGGGAAGGATTGCCAACAACGGCGTCTCCCGCATCCCGTGGGCGACGATCGCCTGCTGCAACGAGCTGCCGTCGCTTGCGCTGGGCTCGGGCCGGAACCCGGCGAAGCCGAACCAGCGCTCCAACTGGGCGACGGGCCGGTGGACCGTTCCGCACCAGGAGCACGCGGGATCATCGCAAGGGAGATCGCGCAGGGCGCGGAGCATCCCCGGAATCTCCGGGTAGCGATGCCGTACCCAGGGCGGCAGCACCGAGTTGGAGCCAGATACACGGAGCCAGCCGGCGATATAGGCGAGTGCCGGGCCGAGCACGATGTCTCGTGCGGCCGCACCCCGGATAGCGCTCCTGCAGACCTTGCCGTCGGTGTACCGGGACCAGATGACCATCGCCTCGGAGACGGAGGGCAGTTGGGCGTCCAGCTCGGAGAAGACCAGATCCAACCCCTCGAAGCCACCGTCCCCGCCGGCAAAACAGGCGCGGAAGAGGGTGAGGAGATCCGGCTCCAGGGATTGCAGCGCCTCCCATTGGTCGAGAAACAGCGAGCCGGCCAGGCGCGCGTCGGCCACCGGGTCGTTCACCGACTGGCTGACCAGCTTGTAGTCCTTCACCAGCCGGTGGTAGGGATTTTCGGGAAAGGCGAGCGGGGAGAGGTAGAGGGTGTCGATGACCGGTAGATCGAACAGCGGCGAGGCGGCCGCCAAGCCGCGCAGCATCGGCAGGTCGTGGCCGATCAGGTTGTGGCCGAGGAGGCGCTCCGCCCCGGCGGCGAAGGGCTCCAGCTCCTGCAGTGCCTGGCGCGCGTCGAAGCGGCCCTTGCGCTCGAAGGTACGCCCCGCGAAGACCGCGCCGATCTTGTGCAGCCGCTGGCCGGTCTTGTCCGACTCCAGATCCAGGAGGAGGCAACGGGAGAGGATCCGTTCGGCGATCGAGTCCATGCGGGGGGCAGTAAAGGAATCGGAATCAAGGCGATTTCTATCAAAGAACATACCATCAAGCATGTTGCCAAATCGTCGAATTGCCAGTCTATACTGGCGATTCGTGAAAAACCGCTCGGTCCCTGCGGGACCGCATACAAGGAACGGTCATGTTCTTCATCATCGCCAACTTCACTCTGGCCGGCGCCCTATTGGTGGTGGGCGTGCTGACGCTGCGCAATGTGAGTACCCCGCGCGAATACCTGTTCGCCAGCTTGCCGTTGCTGTTCGGTCTGCACCAGTTCGACCAGGGCATCGTCTGGCTGGGCCTGTATGGCGTAGGCAGCCCTGCCACCCTGCATGCCGCGGCGACGGTGTTCGTGTTCTACGCCCAGGCGGCCCTGCCACTGCTGGTTCCCCTGGCAATCTGGCTGATCGAGCCGCCCGGCTTCAAACGCGGCTTGTTGGCGGTGTTGGCCTTGGTCGGGGGATTGCTGGCCGCCTACGTTGCCTGGGGGTTGGCAATGGTGCCGACCCGGGTCTACGTCCACCATGGGTCGCTGGTGTACGAAAACCCGTTCACCCACTACCTCTGGATCGCCGGGGTGTACATAATGACCACTTGCGGCTCGTTGATTCTGAGCCGAAGTGTCAGCATCCAGATCTTCGGCTGGCTGAATCTGGTAGGACTCAGTGTGGTTTTCGTCCTCGCGCAGTATTCGTTCACAGCGCTCTGGTGCTTGTATGCTGCACTGGTCAGCGGCGTGCTCTACCTGCATTTCGTCGAGCGCCGCATCGCCGCGTTACGCGCCCTGAGTCAGCGCGAAGAGGCATTGAGCCGGGAAGCCCAAGTGGAGCTCGCACAACTCAGCCGTCATTTCCTGAGACTGCGGCGATTGTTGCTCAGCAGTTCCTAGGGGCTGGGACTACGGATTCGATTTCGCGTACAAGCAAGGTTGGGTCTCGTAGGCCCGGCCCAATCTATCTGGCTGCTCGGACGAAGGTATCGGACATGCCAGCATCGTGGTAGCTAAAAACTATCTAAGGTGTCCGTTTGCATTAAACCACCTCACCCTGTGGGCTGCGCAGCCGGCAGCACCATCTGGCCGGCTTCGGCGACACCGATCGTATCGTCCGATTCGGATACAGCGTCCGTAGAGTTGGGCGTGAAGTTCCGGGCAAACACAGACGGCTATATTTGCGGTTTGCGTTTCTATAAAGGAGCGGGGAACAGCGGCACACATGTGGGCAAATTGTGGAGCAGCACGGGTACGCTGCTGACTTCGGCGACCTTCAGCAACGAGACGGCCACCGGCTGGCAACAGGTCGATTTCCCCGCACCGGTGCCCATCCAGGCCAACACCCTGTATGTGGCCTCCTACCTGGCGCCCGTCGGGGGGTATGCAGGCGATACAGGTTACTTTGCCACAAGCGGGGTGACCAACGGCCCGCTGTACGCACTGAGCGACGGCGAAAGCGGTGGCAATGGTGTGTACCTCTATGGCTCCGGAGGCTTTCCCTCAAACACCTACCAGTCCACTAACTACTGGGTGGATGTGGTGTTCACGACCAGTACCGGGCCGGATACGACAGCACCCACGGTATCGATGACAGCACCGCCCAGCGGTGCAACGGTTTCGGGCACGACGGTCGCGGTGTCGGCCGATGCGAGTGACAACGTGGGCGTGGTCAGCGTTCAGTTCCTGCTGGACGGGGCTGCCTTGGGTGCGCCGGTCACCAGTGCGCCCTACGCCATCACCTTGGATTCGACCACCGCGGCCAACGGTACGCACACCCTCGAGGCACGCGCCGTCGACGCAGCGGGCAATGCGACCACCTCGAGCCCGGTGACCGTGACCGTATCGAATGGCACGGATACTACCCAGCCGACTGTGTTGGAGACTACGCCGGCAGGCGGGGCGGCGGACGTCACCCTGAATTCTCCCGTGACGGTAACCTTCAGCGAAGCCATGGATGCGGCAAGTATCTCGGGCACTGCGGTGGTCCAAAGCGCGTTGGAACTGCAAGATTCGGAAGGTGTGAGCGTAGCGGCCAGCGTTACCTATGACGCCGCAAGCTTTACTGCAACGCTGACTCCGAGCACATCGCTCGCGACCTCGACCACCTACACAATGACGGTGAGGGGTGGTATGACGGATCCGCGCGCGAAGGACCTCGCAGGTCTTGCGCTGGCGCAGAGCTACACGTCGTCTTTCACCACGACGGATACGGATGCGTGCGGCGCCAATCCCATCGTGGCGGAAAACTGTCTCACCGGAAACCCCGAGAGTGAATGGGATGTCAGCGGCATCGGTGATGAGAGCATCCAGGGCTTTGCCACGGACATCAGTGTCAACAGAGGAAATACCGTCGACTTCAAGGTCGACACGGATGCCAGCGACTGGCACCTCGATATCTACCGCATGGGTTATTACGATGGCATGGGGGCACGCAAGGTCGCTACGGTCGACGGCACGGGTGCCCAGAGCCAACTTGATTGCCTCACCGACGACTCCACGGGTCTCATGGACTGCGGCAACTGGTCAGTCTCAACCTCCTGGACGGTGCCGGACACAGCGACGTCGGGTATCTACTTCGCCAAAGCGGTGCGCACCGATACCGGCGGGGCTAGCCATATTCTCTTTATCGTGCGCGACGACGCCAGTCAGTCCGACATCCTGTTCCAGACCTCCGATACGACCTGGCAGACCTACACCGAGTATTTTGGTAATAGCCTCTATTACGGCAGCGGGCCGGGAGGAGGCGACGCCGCCAATGGCCGTGCCTACAAGGTGAGCTACAACCGACCGTTCTTTACCCGGGAGTCGCCACCGGTCGGTGAAACAGAAACATGGGTCTTCAACGCCGAATACCCGATGGTTCGGTGGCTCGAGGCAAATGGCTACGATGTAACCTATTTCACCGGCGTCGATGCCGATCGCAACGGTGGGCTGATCAAGAACCACAAGGTGTGGATGTCGAACGGTCACGACGAGTACTGGTCGGGGGGCGAGCGGACAAATGTTGAAGCGGCTCGGGACGCGGGTGTCCACCTCGCCTTCTTCAGCGGCAACACCATCTTTTGGAAGACGCGGTGGGAGAATGCCATCGACGGTTCCGGGACGCCTTACCGCACTCTCGTCTGCTACAAGGAAACGCACGAGAACGCCGTAATCGACCCCGCCGATCCTCCCACTTGGACCGGCACTTGGCGTGATCCGCGCTTCAGTCCACCGGCCGATGGTGGGCAACCAGAGAACGCGCTGTTGGGAAGCATCTTCTACTTCAACGGCTCGTATCCCGATCCCATCATGGTACCGGCCGAAGACGGGAAGATGCGCTTCTGGCGCGACACCTCCGTAGCCAGTCTGGGCGCGGGTCAGACTGCGACCCTGGCCCCGGGAACGCTGGGCGCCGAGCTGAACTTGGATGTCGACAATGGCTTTCGGCCCGCCGGACTGTTTGGTGTTTCCACTACGCCTGTATCCACCTCGGACCAATACCTGCTGGATTACGGCAGCACCTATGGGGCGGGGAGTGGGACTCACCGAGTAACTCTGTACAAGGCGCCGAGCGGAGCCCTGGTATTTGCCACCGGCACCTACCAGTGGTCGTGGGGCCTCGATGCCCATCACGATCGTGACGACCTGGGAGACACGACAGACCCGGCGATGCAGCAGGCGACTGTCAACTTGTTTGCCGATATGGGCGTCCAGCCCGCGACCTTGCAGTCGGAACTGACGGCAGCGACGCCGTCCAGCGATACTGCGGTGCCGAGCTCCGAGATCACGTCGCCGACCGCCAATGATACGGTTTCGCCGGGAGATCCCTTCACAGTCAGCGGGACTGCAACGGACACCGGCGGCGGTGTCGTTGGTGGCGTCGAGGTCTCAGTCGACGGGGGCTCGACTTGGCATCCGGCTACGGGCCGGGACACCTGGAGCTATACCTGGCTACCTGAGACGCTCGGCTCGGTGACCATCAGGAGCCAAGCGGTCGATGACAGCGGCAATCTGGAAACACCCGAAGCCGGTGTGACGGTGACCGTCGCTACAGCACCGTTACAATCGATAGCCGTGACCCCGGAGACCCCGGAGATCCTGACCGGGGCGACACAGCAGTTCACGGCCACGGAGACCTACTCGGACAGCTCGACACAGGACCTGACCAGCCAAGTCACTTGGGCCTCTTCGAGCACAACGGTAGCGACCATCGATCCCAGCGGGTTGGCAACGGGAGCCAGTGCCGGCAGCACCACCGTCTCGGCGACCTTGGATGGCGTGAGCGGAAACACGCTGCTGACCGTGCAGGATGCACCGCTCACCATCGCCACAGCCTCGCTGCCGGATGCGACCGTAGACACGGCGTATTCGGCCACGCTCGCAGCGACCGGTGGTACGCCGCCATACCACTGGACCGTTACGGGCGGCTCACTGCCGGACGGTCTGAGCCTGAGTGATGTGGGCAACATCAGTGGCACGCCGACAACGACAGGCAGCTTCGGGTTTACGGTGCAAGTGTCCGACACGGCGAGTCCTGCGGCGACTGTCAGCCAGGCGCTGAGCATCGAGGTTGTGACGGCCCCGACCACCGTGACCATTTGGCCGAGCACGGCGGGGCCGAATCTGGTCGATGCGGATGCGGACGATCCCGTCGAGCTGGGCGTGAAGTTCCAGTCCGATGTGGCTGGAACCATCACGGGCATCCGCTTCTACAAGGCGAGCACAAACACGGGCACCCATGTGGGCAACCTGTGGTCGAGCACTGGAGAGAATCTCGCCACGGTCACCTTCAAGGGTGAGACGGCGTCGGGCTGGCAGCAGATACTGTTTTCCAACCCGGTGGCGATTGATGCCGATACCGTCTATGTGGCCTCCTATCACACGAACGGTGGACACTACAGTGACGATGAGAGCTACTTTGCGGTCAACGGAGTCGATAACCCGCCTTTGCATGCCTTGGCCGATGGGATCTCTGGGGGCAACGGCGACTACGCCTACGGGTCGAGTAGTGCCTTCCCGACCCAGACCTGGAATACCAGCAACTATTGGGTGGACGTGGTTCTCAGCCCGGCGGAGCCTTAGCCCATGAACAGCTTGCATGCGTGCCCTGGCTTGATTCGGCTATTCCCGGGACGGCAACAAGGGCAAGAGCGGTGCATCGACTTTGGACTGCTCCATTAACCGCGGGACTGCCCGGAGGCAGTGGTCGTCTTCGAGGGGAGCCATGGTGGTTCGCGAATTTCATCGAAAATGCATGTGGTTACCGGAGAGGGCAGTTATACCGAGCTAATGCCATTTTTTCGGTTTTTCGTTAACCGACAATAGCGAAATTCTCCGTCAGCAATGAGCGTAGCTCACGATGATATTTGCGGGGGTTTGCGAAGAACTCTTCACAAGCAATCCG
>Ga0210085_1000833_pt1 | contig 12601 bp, 13 predicted proteins | sample China_Galinas_PW_5_FD_184866 | JGI IMG/M metagenome (GOLD analysis project Ga0210085, IMG submission 184866) | Wetland microbial communities from San Francisco Bay, California, USA, that impact long-term carbon sequestration - China_Galinas_PWC_D1... | ecosystem: Environmental > Aquatic > Marine... | reverse complement strand
CGAAGAAGACCAAGGAGATGTTCGAAAAGGAAGCCGAGGCGACCGCCGAGGGCGTCGAGAAGAGCGTCGTCGAAGGGAGCGGCAGATGAGCCCGGCACCGGGTCGCTCGGCGGAGGAGATCCGCCGCGACATCGAGCTTCAGCAACGCCAGCTCGGCACCTCCGTGGAAGCCCTGCGCGGCCGGGTCACCGAGTTGACCGACTGGCGCCGCCAGGTGAACGAGCACAAACGCGAGCTGATCATCGGCGCCGCAGCGGTCGGCTTCCTGGTCGGCGCCAAGCTGATGCTCGGCCGCCGCGGCAGGCGCGGCTAGCTCGGGACGACCAGCTCGGTCGGCACGCTGCCGACGCCGAGCAGGCCGGGGCCGACGTGGGCGCCGAGGACGGCGCCGACCTCCGAGGTGAAGACGGGGTCGCAGCCGAAGATCTCGTAGCAGTCTTCGATCAGCTTGTCGGCAGTCTCCTGGTCCTGGATGTGCTGGACGACCCAGCCGTCGCGGCCGGACTCGTGGCGCTGGCGGGCGTAGTCGCGCAGCCGCTCCAGCGAGCGTGCCCGCGTGCGCACACGCTCGACCGGGGTGATCTCCTCCTCGAGGGTGAGGATCGGCTTGATCTTCAGGGCGCTGCCGATCCAGGCGCGGGCGCCGCCGATCCGGCCGCCGCGCCGCAGGTACTCGAGGGTGTCGATCGCGAACCACATCTTCAGCTCGCCGCGCACCCGCTCGGCCTGGGCCACCGCCGCCTCGCCGTCGGCGCCGCCGATCGCGGCGGTCGCCGCGCCGAGCGCGCAGAGACCCATCCCGCCGGCCGCAGAGCGCGAGTCCATCAGGTGGACCCGCTCGCCCCCCTTGCCTTCGTCGATCAGCCGCTGGCGTGCCTGGCCGGCGGCCTCGAAGGTCCCCGAGATCCCGGCCGAGATGTGGACCGAGACGATCTCCCGGCCGGCCTCCAGCAGCGGCTCGTAGACGGCGAGGAAGTCGCCGATCGAGGGCTGCGAGGTGGTCGCGCCCCCCTTCGAGGCGCGCAGGCGCTCGAAGAAGCCGGCGTAGTCCTCGATCTCGGTCTCGCGCTGCTGCTCGCCGTCGACCGAGACGTAGAGGCTGATCGTCCGAATCCCCCGTTCGGCGACCAGCGCCGGGGGCAGGTAGGCCGTGCTGTCGCAGACGACCGCAGTCTCAGTGCTGGCATTCAACGCCGCGATTCTCGCAGAAGCGGCGACGGTGGAGACGCGGGGGGACCGCTGAGCGGACGTCCAAACGGACATTTGCGCGACCAAAAAATTGCGGTAAAGTCTCGGAAAACCAGCGCTTATGCGAAATAGGAGGGACGCTCAAACGGACACGCTACTGGACACGCCGCGGGACTACATGACGTCACATCCGTGGATCAACTTCCAGCTCGACCTCAAGCGTGCAAGCTGGGCGTTCTGGAATCACGTGGGCGAAGCGCATTCCAAGTGCCGCCACCTCGCGAGGACGCCACTTCCTCCCGCGATGGCGCGCGAGATGGAACAGGTCTATCTCGCTAAGGGCGCCCGGGCCAGCGCCGCCATCGAGGGGAACAGCCTGAGCGACGAGCAGGCCGTGGCTGCGGTCGAAGGCAAGCTGGAGGTGCCGGAAAGCCAGGAGTACCTGAAGCGGGAGCTCGACAACGTCATCGAGGCCCTTGCCGAGATCGAAAGGGAGGTCCATCGCACCGGCAGCTTCGACGTTTCTACGGAGAGCCTGCGTGAGCTCAATCGGAAGGTGCTGGACGGCCTGGAGACGGAGGACCACGTGGTGCCGGGCGAATTTCGCACCCAGGGCATCCTTGTCGGAACCGTCTACAGGGGCGCACCGGCCCAGGACTGCGACTATCTCGTTCAGGCGATGTGCGACTGGCTCAACGGGCCTGACTTCAGCCGCGACGGTGGCGACCATGCCAAGGACTTCTTGATGGCCGTGTTGAGGGCGATCGCCGCCCATGTCTACATCGCGTGGATTCATCCCTTCGGGGACGGAAACGGCCGAACCGCCCGCCTGGTCGAGTTCGGCATCCTCGCCGCCGCGGGCGTCCCCTCGGTGGCCGCCCACCTGCTCTCGAACCACTACAACGAAACCCGCACGGACTACTACCGGCAGCTCGAGAACGCTTCGAAATCGGGCGGCGATCTGAATCCTCTGCTCGCCTACGCGACGAAGGGCTTCGTCGACCAGCTTCAGCAGCAGCTCAAATCGGTGGACGAGTGGATCCTCATGGCAACGTGGACGAATCACGTCCATTCGCTGTTCGCGGACTCCACCGCCACGGCCAAGAGGCAGCGCGACCTCGTCCTGGCGTTGCCCTCCGACAGCTTCGTTCCAAGGGCCAAGCTGACGGCGCTGACTCCGGGTCTGGCCGAGGCCTACGCGACCAAGAAAAGCAAGACCGTCACCCGCGATCTCAACGCGCTTTCGCAGATGGAATTGATTGAGCGTCGCTCGCAGGGGATTCGGGCGCGCCGGGAGATCATGCTCTCCTTCATGCCCCGTGTGGCTCCGGGCAGCGAGAACGACCGGGACGACCTTTTCCCGGCCGTGGCGTGATCTTGTCGGCCCGGATCCCCCGCTACACTTTGTGAAGTGACCGATACGCCACAGCCAGCCATCACCCTCACCGAGAAGGCCGCAGCGAAGATCGGCGAGCTGCTTGCCGGGCAGGACGCGAGCGAGCAGGCTCTGCGCGTCGCCGTCCGCGGCGGCGGCTGCTCCGGCTTCCAGTACGCCCTCGCGTTCGACAAGCCGAACGACGACGACCACGTGTTCGAGGCCGACGGAGTCGCCGTGGTCGTCGACAAGGTCAGCATGCAGTTCGTCTTCGGCTCCGAGGTCGACTACGTCGAAGGCCTGCAGGGCGCGGGCTTCCAGGTGAACAACCCGAACGTCGTCGCCGCCTGCGGCTGCGGTTCCTCTTTCCAGGTGAAAGAGGACGCGGCGGGCGCCCCCGCCTGAGCGCGGCGGGTCAGCGCGCCGACACTCCCAGGCAGAGCGCCGGGATCCGGTAGGAGCCGTCCGCCTCGCGGAACCCGGCGAGCCTGTCTTCGATCGCGGCGCGGGTGGCCGCCCGCTCGGCCTCCGGCAGGTCGGCGATCGCGCGGGCAAGCCGGAACGACATCTTCGTCTGCGTGTCCCAGAGGGCGTCCGGGCTCGCGTAGACGAACTCGAACGGGACCTCGGCGAGGACCGGGGGGTCGAATCCCGCCCCCGTGACCAGGGCCTCGATCCGGTCGCCGTCGGCGAGCGCGAACATGCCGGGCTCGCCCGGCTCCGGCGCCGCCAGGTGGCCGCGCTCGACCAGGGTCGCCGCCGGCAGGGCCGCCCACGCGTTGCGCTCGGGCTCCGCCCAGACCGCGAAGGCGAGCGAGCCGCCGGCGCGGAGCACCCGCCTGGTCTCGCGCAGCGCGGCGCCCGGGTTCGCCATCAGCATGTAGGCCCAGCGGCAGACGACGGCGTCGACGCTGCTGTCGCCGAGGTCCATCCGTTCGGCGTCGAGCACCCGGTACTCGACGTTGGCGAGGCCGCGCCGCGCTCCCAGGCGGCGCGCGGCGGCGACCATCGCGGCCGCGAAGTCGGTCGACAGGACGCGCCCCGCCCCGCCCACGGCGGCGGCGGCGCGCAGCCCGAGGTCGCCCGGGCCGGCGGCGATCTCCAGGACGTCGTCCCCGGGGCTGAGGCGGGCCTGCGCCAGGATCCAGTCGCTGACCGGGCGGGCCGCCTCGTTCATCCACCGGCCGCGGTCCTCCCAGCCGGCCGCGACTTCGCCCCAGGTCGCGCGGCTCTGCTCCCGGTAGGCGTCCGGGTCGGTGCCCAAGCGCGGCGCTACTCGATCTGCAGCGGGGGCGACTGGCCCGGCGGCGACTGCTCCGGGACCGAGCCGTTCTCCGGCTGCTCGACGCCGAGGGCCTCGCCCAGCTCGCCGGCCTCGAACATCTCCTGGACGATGTCGGCGCCGCCGAGCAGCTCGCCGTTGACGTAGAGCTGGGGGAAGGTCTCCCAGTCGGCGATCTCGGCGGTGACTTCGCGCAGCGGCTGCAGGGCGGGGAGGACGTCGATCGCGCCGTACTCGACGTCGACCGCGTCCAGCACCTGGACGACGCGCATCGAGAAACCGCAGCGCGGCATGTCGGGGGTGCCTTTCATGAAGAGCAGAATCGGGTTGGCGGAGATCAGCTCTTCGACTTTGGACTTCAGCTCTGGATCTGCCATGAGCACAGACTAGCTATCGCGGCGTCCGGGCCACGCGATCAGCCGGGGAGACTGGTCTTCACCGAGAGGGCGTGGACCGTGCCGTCGTCGAAGCGCTCTTTGATCGCGGCCTTGACCAGGCGGTGCTGGTCGATCCGGGAGAGGCCCTCGAACTGGGGGGCCGCGACGACCGCGAGCAGGTGCTGCCCGCCGCCGTCTTCGTCGCTGACCTCGACGGCGGCGCCGGGCAGCGCCGCCTCGACCATCGCCTGCAGCTCGCTCAGGTCGACCGGCATCGCGCTCGCCTACCCGACCTGCTCGCCGAGGGTGCCGAGCATCTCCTCGACGCGGACGAACTTGACCCGGGGACGGCCGTGCGGCTCGCCGCGGCCGACCTCGGCCTGGTCGATCGCCTGCCAGTCCTCGAAGGTGACGAAGCGGACGCCGCGCTCGGCGAGCAGCTCCTCGATCGCCTCCGGCGCCGGGTTCTCCGGCGCCAGCAGCGTCTGCGACTCGACGTCGGCGAAGAGGTGCTGGACCGTCTCCAGCGCGTCTTTCTTGTTGGTCCCGATCACGCCCGAGGGGCCGCGCTTGATCCAGCCCGCGGTGTAGTGGCCGACCTTGTGGCCGGCGTCGTGGGAGTCGAGCACGCGGCCGCCCTCGTTGAGGATCAGGCCCCGGCGCTCGTCGAAGGGCACCCCCTCGATCGGGATGCCGGTGTAGCCGACCGAGCGCAGCACCAGGCCGCACTCGAGCTCTTCGCGCTCGCCGGTGTCCCTGGCGCGCTGGGTGCCGTCCTCTTCGACCAGCTCGTTGCGGCCGACCACGATCGACTCGACCCTGCCGTCGCCCTTGATCTCGACCGGCGAGGCGAGGAAGCGCAGGACGATCCGCTGCTTCTTGCCCTCCGGGCTGCGCTGGGAGAACTCGCGCAGGGTCTCGACGTTGACCTTGGTCGTCTTGTCGGCCTCGTCGGACTCGACGTAGGCGGCGCTGGCCGGGTCGAGCTCGACCTCGGCCGGGTCGACGACGACGTCGGCGTCCTCCATCTCGCCCAGCTCCTTGATCTCCGGGTTGGTGAAGGCGGCCTGGGCGGGGCCGCGGCGGCCGAGCACGACGATCTCGCGGATCCGCTTGGCGTCGAGCGCCTCGATCGCGTGGTCGGCGGTGTCGGTCTCGCGCAGCTCGCGGTCGGTGAGGGCGAGCATCCGGGCGACGTCCATCGCCACGTTGCCGTTGCCGATCACGACGGCGCGCTCGCAGGAGAGGTCGAAGTCGAGGTCGGCGTAGTCGGGGTGGGCGTTGTACCAGCCGACGAAGGCGGTGGCGGCGTGGCTGCCGGGCAGGTCCTCGCCCGGGACGCCGAGCTGGCGGTCGGTCTCGCAGCCGACCGTGAAGACGATCGCGTGGTAGAGCCGTTCCAGCTCCTCGACCTCGACGTCGTGGCCGACCTTGACGTTGCCGAAGAAGCGGAAGCCGTCGCGGGCGGCGGTCTTCTCGTAGACCCGGATCACCGACTTGATCTTCGGGTGGTCGGGGGCGACGCCGCCGCGGACCAGGCCGAACGGGGTGGGGAGGCGGTCGAAGAGGTCGACCTGGGCGTGCAGGTCGCCGTCCTTGAGGATGTGCTCGGCGGCGTAGAAGCCGGAGGGCCCGGCGCCCACGATCGCCACGCGGAGTGGCTTGTCTTCGGTTCCGATTCTGCTCATAGGGAACGCGGAAGGATAGGGAATGAGGCGAGCGGCGACCTACGCGGCGAGCAGCCGCTCGCTGCACTCGTCGCAGACGCCGTGGTCGATCGTGGGTAGGCGGTCGCGCTGGAACAGGCCGAGCCGTTCAGCCGCCACCTCGGCCTCGACCCACTCGCCGGCGACCTGGAAGCGGTCGCACCAGCCGCACATCGTCAGCGTCTCCTCGTCGCGCTCGGCGCCGACCTCGAGCAGCGCCTGCGGGGGCCGGCGTCGCTGGGAGCGCAGGGTCGTCCTGAACAGCACGACCCTGGCGCTCGGCGACGCGGACACCCTGATGTCGAGCTCGCGGCGCAGGTCGGGGGCGTCGCAGCGGAAGGTGAGCTCGGCGGCGCTGCGGCCTTCGCGGATCCGGCGCACGACCAACCGCTGCAGCCGGAGCATCTCCTCGCCGGCGACGAAGTCCCACAGCGAGCGGCCGAGGCAGTTGCCCGGCTCGGCCCAGCCGTTCTCCTCGGCGAAGTCGTAGAAGCCCGCGTCGATCTGGACCAGGTGGTCCTGGTCGTCGATCGCGTAACTGAGGCCCCGCCCCCCGATCCGGTAAGGGTACTAGCGAATACCCAAATATGACTCAGCGCGCGGCGCCGACCGGCGGCGTGACCGCGGCGGCGCTGGGGGTGCCGTCGAGGGCGTCGAGCGCCTTCGGCACCGACATCGCGACGCAGGTGAAGATCGGCGTCTCCAGCTCCGTGTACTCGCTCGCCCGGGTGGGACGCAGCTCGTTGACCAGGTCGAGGAATTCGCCCGGGTCGTCGCCCTCGAAGCCGACCACGAACTCCTGGTCGTCGATGCCGTAGGAGTAGGTGGTGTTGATCGTGATTTCGGGGTAGCGGCGGCCGACCTCGATGTGGCTTTTCATGATCCGGCCCCGCTCCTCCGGCGAGAGGCCGTACCAGCGGCGCTGCTTGACCATCGGGTAGAGGAAGAGGTACTTGCGCTCGGAGACGCAGATCTCGGTGCGCGCCTGCTCGTCGGAGTAGGGCGAGCGCTTGGTCATCGAGAGAAACGAGTACGGCGTCTCCGCCCACTGGGCGAGCCCGCTCTGGCCGAGCACGACGTGGAGGGTGTGGATGTCGTGCAGGTTGGCGCTCTGGCTGAGCAGGACCAGGTCGACGTCGCCGCGCGTTCCTATGGTTGAGTAGGCCCGCAGCGAGCGGTCGACGGCGAAGTCTTCGCAGGCGGCGAGGAACTCCTGCTTGTCGGCGGCCCGCAGGTCGGCGTCGCGGCGGCGCCAGGCGGGATCCATCTTCAGGAACGTAAATTTGGCGAAAGTCCGATCAGCCACGGCAGCATTGACGATAGCGCTCGCGGCGTCGGGGCTCCTGGGTGGAATCCCACACGCCTCGGCCGCCTCCAGCCCTTCGACCGTCACCCTCGCCTGGCTCCCGCAGGGCACCGAAGTCCACCAGCTGGCCGACGCGGGCCTTGCGCCGGGACTGCTCTCAGCTGGCCTGGGCTCGGTGTCGGCCGACCAGACCTACCTCGACGTCACCCAGGGCAACCGAGTCTTCAACAGCCTCTACGACCAGCAGCTCCCCTCTCGAACCGGCGACTGCGCCTCGTGGTGGAGAGCCGTCGAAGAACGAGCCGAGTCGGCTCCCGCCGACATCATCCCGGGCCTGCTTTCCACGACCCTCGCAGGGACTGGTGTGGAGGTTCTGACCAGGGGTGAAGCGTCTTGTACTTTTTCGGCGCATCCCATCTCGGCCAGCCGGAACGCGCCATCGAAGTCGCCTCCCTCGCCGAATCCCTGCGACCCGACGACCTGCTGATCGCCGCAGTCAAGCCCCCGCCGGCCTCCAACCGCCAGCTTGCGATCGGCATCGCCGGCGCCGGCTTCTCCGGCGACCTCACCTCGGACTCGACCCGGACCGACGGCTACGTGCTCTCCACCGACCTCGCGCCGACGATCCTCGCCCGGTTCGGCCTGCCGGTCCCCGACGCGATGTCGGGGGAGCCGATTCGGGCAGAGGGCGAGGCCGACCCGGCGGCGATCGAAGAGCGATCCGATCGAATGGCGGTGATCGGCCACCGGCGCGGGCCGGTGATCGGTTGGAGCCTGCTGGCCTGGCTGGCGGCGCTCGGCGCCGTCGCGGCGCTCGGCGGAGGCGCGGTGCGGCGGGCGGCGGTGCGGGCGACCGGCCTGGCGATCGTCTACCTGCCGCTGGTGCTTCTCGCCGCGGCCGCGATCGAGCCGGGAGAGGCCGCCGAAATCCTGCTGACGATGCTCTGCGCGCCGGCGCTCGCCGGGCTCACCCTGGTCGCGATCGGCGGCTACCGGGCGCTCGCGATGGCGGCCGCGGTGACGGTCCTGGCCTACGCGGCCGACATGCTCGCCGGCTCGCAGCTGACCGCGCTCTCGCTGCTCGGGCCGAACCCGGGGCTCGGGGTCCGCTTCTACGGGATCGGCAACGAGCTCGAGGCGCTGCTCAGCGTCCTCGTGGTGGCCGGGACGGGGGCGGCGCTCGCCGGCTTCGCGCCGCGGCTCGCCCCCCCGCGCGCGGCGGGCGCCTTCCTTGCCGTCGGCCTGCTCTCCGCCCTCGTCTTCGCCGCCGGCCGCTTCGGCGCCGACGTCGGCGCGGCGATCGTCTTCCCCGCGGCGGCCGCGGTGGCCGCCGCGGGGATCGCAGCCCGCCGGCGCCGGACCGCGCTGCTCGTCCTCGCCGTGCCCGTCGCCGCCGTTGCCCTGCTCGCCCTGATCGACCTCCTCTCCGGCGCCAACGCCCACCTGACCCGCTCGGTGCTCGACGCCGGCGGGTTGCGGGAGTTGGCCGACGTCGCCCAGCGCCGGCTGCAGCTCTCGGCGCGCAGCTTCGTGCGCCCGGTCCTCCTCTTCTTCCTTCCCCTCGTCGCGATCGTCGCGGCGCTGGCCGTGCTCCGCCGCGACAGGATCCGGGGCTGGGTCCGCGACGCGCCGGCGATGCGGGCGGGCCTGCTCGGCGCCCTGGCGGCGATCGCCGTCGGCACCCTCGCCAACGACTCCGGCGCCCTCCTGCTCGAGGTCGGCACCGCGTATCTGCTCGTCTTCGCGGGCTACGCCTGGGCCGAGTCGAAGCCCGCCGCATCTCCGTAGACGAAAAGTTACACTTTCGTGCGCCAAATTTGACACTTGACGCTCTAGCCTGGGAGGCATGGAGGCATTGAGATCCAGTTGGACCGACACGCGGCTCGACGTCCTCAACGAAGGCGTCGCCGAGCTGGGCGAGCGCGTCGCCCGGATCGACGGCAGGCTCGCGGGGGTCGACAAGCGCCTCGGCGGCCTCGAGGTGAGGGTGGAACAGATCGACAAGCGCCTCGGTCGCCTCGAGGTCCGAGTCGAACGACTGGACCAGCGGGTCGGTCGCCTCGAGGTGAAGGTCGAGCGGCTCGACCAGCGGCTCGACGGGGTCGAAGGCCAATTGCGGAACGTCGAAGGCCAATTGCGGAACGTCGAAGGCCAATTGACGACCCTCTCCTCCGACACGAAGGACGAATTTTCCGCCGTGCGGACCGAGGTGAAGGACGAGTCCGCAGCCGTGCGGGCCGAGATGAAGGCCGAATTTGCCGCCGTGCGGGCGGAGATGAAGGCCGAATTTGCCGCCGTGCGGGCGGAGATGAAGGCCGAATTTGCCGCCGTGCGGGCCGAGATGAAGGCCGAATTTGCCGCGGTGCGGGTCGAGATGAAGGACGGATTCGCCGCCGTGCGGGCGGAGATGAAGGACGAGTCCGCAGCCCTGCGGGCCGAGATGAAGGCCGGGTTCGCGCGGGTGGACGCCCAGCTGCTCGAGATGCGGTCGGAGATGGCGGGCTACCAGCGCGCGATCATCCAGGTCGGGGGCGGGCTGATCGGGACCCTCGGCGTCGGCATTCTGGGGATCGTCGCCACCCAGCTCTAGGGCGCTCGCGCCCGGGCCCGCGCCTGCACGACTGGACCGGAGGATGCCCTACCCTTAGAGGCCCGTGCGCATCGGTCTCGTATCGCCATATTCCTGGTCCTACCAGGGCGGCGTCAATCGGCACGTCGAAGCGCTCGCCGAGGAGTTCCTCGGCCGTGGTCACGACGTCCGCGTACTCGCTCCCTACGACCCGCCCGGGCGGGTCAGCCGCGCCCTGCACAGAACAGGCGCCGAAGTGCGCGAGCCGCAGGACTACGTCGTGCCGCTCGGCCGCACCGCCGGCTTCGGCGCCAACGGCTCGGTCTCCAACCTCGCTCCCTTCCCGGTCGGCGGCTATCTGGCCCCGCGCCGCGCCGTCAGAGAGGGGGAATTCGACGTCATCCACGTCCACGAGCCGCTGGTCCCGCTGGTCGGCTGGAACGCGACCCTGGCCGCGCGGACCCCGGTGGTCGGCACCTTCCACGCCTACTCGACCAAGGCGGTCCCGAACCACATCGCCAGCGCCCTCGGGGCGCGCCGCGTGTTCAACCGCCTCTCGGCCCGGATCGCGGTCTCGCAGGCCGCCGCCTGGACCGGCAGGCGCTGGTTCGGCGGCGACTACACGATCATCCCCAACGGCGTCGACGTCGGCGCCCCCCCGTCCGCGCCTCCTCCCGCGTCCGAGGAGCTGAGGATCCTCTTCGTCGGTCGCTCCGAGGAGCGCAAGGGGCTGCCGATCCTGCTGACCGCGTTCGGCGCCCTGATCGAGCACGTCCCGACCCGGCTGACCGTGGTCGGCGCCGACCGCGAGGACGTGCTCAAGTACATCCCGGACCCGGACCTGCTGCGCTGGATCGATGTCCGCGGCCGCGTTTCCGGCCCGGACCTGTGGTCGGAGCTGCACCGGGCCGACGTGCTCTGCGCGCCGTCGCTCTCGGGGGAGAGCTTCGGCATGGTGCTGACCGAGGCGTTCGCCGCCGGCACTCCGGCGATCGCCTCCGCGATCGCCGGCTACAGCGACGTCGTCGAGGACGGCGTCGACGGCCTGCTGGTGCCGCCGGGAGACCCGCAGCGCCTCGCCGAGGAGCTGCAGCGCGTCCACCATGAGCCCGAGACGCTGGCGGCGATGGGCGAGGCCGCGCGGCGCAGCGCCCAGCGCTACGCCTGGCCGCGGGTCGCCGACCAGGTGACCGAGGTCTACGAGCGCGCGATCGAGGCGCCCCGGCCGGTCACCGCCTCCGAGAGGGCAGCCCACTGGGCCGGCACGCGCCCGGCCGATGGCGGCCCGCGGCGCCCCGCCCGCCGGCTGCCGTCGCTCGATCCGCCGACGGCCGCCGCCGGCAAGCGCGGCCGCCGCGCCGCCCGCCGCGTCGGGCTCGGCATCGCCGGCGTGCTCGGCGTCGGGCTGACCGCGCTGGCGGCGCAGAAGATCGGCGTCGACAACGTTGTCCAGAGCATCGTCCGCTCCGACCTGACCTGGGTGCTCGTCGCCCTGGCGCTGATGGCCCTCTCGCTCTTCTTCCGCGCGGCCTCCTGGTACTGGATCGCCGGCGCTGCGCTGCCCAACCGGCCGCTCCGCCGCCGTGACGTCACCTCGGCGACGATGATCGGGGTGCTGATGTCGGCGACCCTGCCGGCCCGGCTCGGCGAGCCCGCCCGTGCGCTGGCGCTCTCGCGCCGCACGGGGAGGATGCGGGAGACCTTCCCGGTCCTGCTCGGCACGCTCGTCTCGCAGACGATGCTCAACCTGGTCGCGCTGGCGCTGCTCGGCGTGATCATCGTCTCCACCACCTCGCTCTTCCACTCCGGCACGCAGAGGCTGTTCGCCTTCAGCTTCGTGCCGCTGATCCTGCTCGTCGTCGTGCTGGTCGGGCCGGTGCTGATGCGCCGCAACGGCGACGGCCGCCTGTCCCGGATCGGCGCCGCGATCCACCGCGCCCTGGTCCAGGTCCGCGCCGGGCTCGCGGTCTTCCGCCATCCGCGTCGCGGCGCCCTGGCGGCGGCCGCGCAGCTGCTCGCCTGGGCGATCCAGCTCGCTGCCTGCTGGGCGCTGCTCTACGCGCTCGGGCTCGACGCCAAGGCGGGCATCGGCGCCGCCGCCGCGGTTCTCTTCGCGGTCAACGTGACCGCCGTCGTCCCGGCGACCCCCTCCAACATCGGCGTCTTTCAGCTGGCGGTGATCAGCGTCCTGCACACCGGGTTCGGGATCAGCACCGCCGACGCGCTCGCCTACGGCGTGATCCTGCAGGCGGTCGAGATCGCCACCGCCGTCGCCCTCGGCCTGCCGGCCCTGGTCCGCGAGGGACTCACCTGGAGCGACCTGCGTGTGCAGGCGCTCTCGGCGGCACCGGTACGGCTCGACCCGGAGCCGCGCCAGCGCCGCAGCCCGAAGCGCGAGAGCGTTGTAAGTTAAGAATTATTGAGCAATCAACAAACGTGACTGTATTGATCTAGGGTTGGTCGTGAGGAGACCGCACCATTCCCAGGCCGGTACTCCCTGTGCTACCGAGCGGGCCGGTGCCGCCCTTTCCATCCAGCGGGCACCGGCCCCTCGGGAATGCCCGGCAGGGGCTGTTGCTCAACAAAGTTCTTGACGATCAGCGCGCCTCCTCGTAGAGTCGGGCGCTGCAAGGGGCGGGCCGGTCCAATCTGTCGGGGGGTGTCAGGTGGAGTACGACGCGGCGGTTCTCGAGAAGATCGCTCAGCGGTTCAGGCGCGACATGTGGCGCTCCGTCGTGCCCGAGGCGGTGACGGAATCGGGCGTGGAGATGGCCCGCTTCGGGCCGATCCAGGCCTCC
>Ga0210085_1000832_pt1 | contig 12603 bp, 10 predicted proteins | sample China_Galinas_PW_5_FD_184866 | JGI IMG/M metagenome (GOLD analysis project Ga0210085, IMG submission 184866) | Wetland microbial communities from San Francisco Bay, California, USA, that impact long-term carbon sequestration - China_Galinas_PWC_D1... | ecosystem: Environmental > Aquatic > Marine... | reverse complement strand
TCCGGTGGGGTAGCAACTTTTATATCAGGCAGAGTAGGGGAGCTTAAATTTCCTATCCTGTCTTTTTCCCAGTTAACTGTTGTAGTATAAAAATGAGCATTATCCATAATGTTGTCCTGTTTTTTTATAAAACATTTGATGACGGTTAAACGAAAAGGATTCGTTTCTAATGCAAAAATAAAGATATTTTTTCTGAAAATTTAATTGACAAATAATACTTTTCTCGTTATTTTTAATCAGACAATTTAATCTGATTTATAAAAATGACAGTAATTTTCTCTAAAAAGTGTGAATATGGTCTGCAGGCAGTTCTTTACCTGGCTGCTCATCTAAATGCGAACGTTATTCCGTCTGATGAGATAGCGAAGGCTCTAAATATTCCAAAGGAATTTGTTTCAAAAATTTTACAAAGCCTTACTGAGAGTGGAATAGTGGAATCAAGAAAAGGAAAAAATGGAGGATTTGCACTTGCAAAAACACCGGAAAAAATAAGGCTGATTGATGTTGTTGCAGCAATAGACGGGCTGGATATTTTTAATAGTTGTGTCCTCGGATTTCCAAATTGTACACCCGATCATCCCTGCCCGGTGCACCACAACTGGGGCGAATTAAGAACACAGGCTTATAACATGTTAACCGAGGAGACTCTGGATAAATTCAAGGAAAAAACTTTAAATAAAGTTAAAAGCCTCTGAGTTTTTTTGGACTTAAATCGGATAAAAAAATCTGATATAAAATGGAAAAGAAAAAAATAATAAGAAATAAAGAAAAGCCGATTCAGAAATACAGGTTCTATATTCAAACGGCCTTTGCATTACTTTGTATCTGGATTGGGGTAGAGTTTTATCAATTTGCAACTTATTTACAATCAGGAGGCGTAGCAGCATTCCATAACCGGCCTCCTGGTAGTGAAGGATTTTTGCCAATCAGTTCACTTATGAGTTTCTATTTGTTTCTTACCACAGGGGTAATTCATCCGGCTCATCCCGCGGGACTTTTTATTTTCTTCGCAATTATTTTAATGTCGCTTCTTTTCGGAAAATCTTTTTGCAGCTGGTTGTGCCCGGTTGGATATATCTCTGAGATGGTAGGGGAATTCGGTGAAAAAATAATCTATAAGTTATTCCACAAAAAATTAGTTTTACCAAAGTTTATAGATTATCCTCTAAGGAGTTTGAAATATTTACTACTGGGATTTTTTGTTTACTCAATATTTTTTCTGATGACTCTAACATCGATTAAATTTTTTCTCGATAGTCCCTACAATATTGTTGCTGATTTGAAAATGTATTTTTTCTTCGCAGATATTTCCAGGTTTTCTCTGATCGTAATTGGCTCACTTATTTTGTTATCTGTATTTATAAAAAATTTCTGGTGCCGATTTCTTTGTCCTTACGGAGCGTTGCTTGGATTACTTTCATTTCTTAGTCCGAATAAAATAAAAAGAAATCCGGTAAGCTGTATAGATTGTGGCCTTTGTAATAAAGCTTGTCCTTCTAATATAAAAGTAGATAAAATAAAAACTGTCTTATCCGATGAATGTACATCCTGCATGAGTTGTGTAGATGCTTGTCCGGTTGCAGACACTCTTTATCTGAAATCGATGGTTACCAAAAAAAAGGTTTCCAAAAAGAGTATAGCTATTGCAGTAGTAGTAATATTTATGTTCCTCACAGGTTTGGGTATGTTAACCGGCAATTGGGATAACAATATTTCAAAAGAGCAATATTTGATTTATTACGAAAACATGAACAGCTATGGCCATCCGACAAGTACGGAAGCAGTTAAAAAATTTAACAAGGAATCCAGTTCAAAAATTATTGATAAAACTGTAAAATAATATGAAGCTGGTGGGCAGGTTGAAGCTAATTGCTTTCCCAAAAACAGTAAGAATTTTCTCAGTTCTTAAAAATTTATAAACATAATTTGATATTGTAGGCAAATTTCAGGCTTTATTTGCAACATAAACTGATAAAATCCCCACTATTTCAGGCATAAACCTTGATTACGAAAGGAAGTATTATAGGAGAAAAAAATGGAAAATACTGAAAAAAAATATTCCGGGCTGACCCTTTTACAAATAATTAATGGCAACACTAAGGCAGCAGCAATTCTTGAAAAATATAATCTTGACCTGTCAAAAAATGGCGTTAAAACAATCAGGCAGGTGTGTGAAGAAAAGGGCATATTATCAACTGATGTATTTAATGATCTTGATGATGTAATAGATTTTAAAATAGAAATTCCTGTAAAAATAGATGACTGGGAACTTGATGCTATTGTTGATTACATTATCAATAATCACCATAAATATGTAAGAACGATGATTCCTGTAATAACCACACATACAGAAAAAATAGCAGCAACTTATGGTAAAGATTATCCGGAAATGGTTGAGGTTGCAAGAATATTTTCAGCAGTATATAAAGAACTGAAACAACATATGATGAAAGAAGAGGAAATCATTTTTCCGTATATAAAATATCTTGTAAAGGTTAAGGCCGGACAAGCGAAATTTGAGAAACCATATTTTGGAAGGATAGGAAATCCGATAAATATGATGGAGCTTGAGCATCAGTCCGTTGGTGAAGACATGTACACGATCAGGAAATTATTAAACAATTATGCTGTACCCGCTGGTGATAATGAAACCTATAAACTTGCTGTAAAGGAATTAAAAGAATTTGAGGAAGATCATCTGAAACATGTACATCTTGAAAATCATCTTTTATTTCCGAAAGCAGTTATTCTGGAAGAACAATTGCTGGAAGTAGTGAACAGCTAAAATTTTTATCCGGTACTTTAAAATAAAAAACCCTCATAAAATTATGAGGGTTTTTTTATGAAATATAAAATAATTATCAGGCTTTCATTCTGCGCCCCTGTTCTTCGTGAATGAAGATCCAGCTGCAGATTTTGCCAATGTTTATTTCTTCAAAATTACCCCAGTATGCTCTTGTCCTTACGTGATGAGAACTTGTATCTGTTTCGGGGATGTTTTCAGCTTCGTCAATCAAGTCTTTAATTCTCTGCTGCCATTTAGACATATTTGCTACTCTAAGATCAAGCCATCCTTCAAATGCCCAGCGTTCTATATTTTTCCCATTTATGTCTAGTTCATTTTCTCCCTGGAAAGCGGGGATTTTAATATTGTTTCCTCTCAAAAGTGATTTCCCATCCGGGAGCAGAATTGGAATTCCAATTGATAAAATTTCGCTTCTTTGTTTTTTATCGTTCGATATAATTTCAAAACATTTATCTGAAACAACTTTAGGTTTAGCTTTCAGAAAATCACGCATCGTTTTAAAAATTCTTCTGATTAGATGAATTTCAAAAAGAAGTTTTGATAATCTTGGAGGTCCAAGTAGTTCAAAGGCCACGCTATAGATATTGTTTTTATCTTCAAGTTGAGCAAGCTTTGTAACTGCTGTGTGCTGCATATAACCCGCACGGTATGTCGGCTCGAGTGTTGCGTGATCGAGTGAACTAACAATGTCTTTACCGGTGTTTCCACCCTTTATTTCATAAATTGCAACTTCAGCTATTTCTTCAGGTGTTACAAACTCCATCTGTCTCTGTGCAGTAATTGTTTCGAATTCACCCTTTGAAAAAATTCCGTTTTCGCCTGTATCAATAAATACAGATTTTAAAGTTTCACCGGTTGATTTATACTGTTTATTCTGACAGATTTCAAACTTTCCTTCTAAAGGGATAGCTTCACTGATGTCAATATCAAAAAGTTCAATTGCCTGTCCTCTTCTTTTTATTTCTCCAAATTCAATTCTCTTCCAGGCAATTGCGCCGGTTGGTTTTATTTCTTTTGTTATCGGTCCTTCAGGAGTTCTTCCCATCAGGAATAACAATAGCGTTTGAGCGCCCGCAATAGATGATTTACTCAGCAGAACGCGTGACGGTTTTTCTTCACTGTGTGTATATGGAATATTTAATCCCATTCCGCCTGTTCCGCTTGTCCCGACTTTTAAATAAACACTGGTATTCACTTTGCTCATACTTGCATACATTATTTGTACGTGCCTGATAAGCTGTGGAATATAAAGAGTGCACAAAAGTTTCTCAGTTTCAGATACAATTACATCGTATTCAGCCTTTGTTTTTATTGCACGGTTTATCGTTCTATAGGTACTGTAAACATCCTGGTATGCAATTGCGGTTGCGGTATTAATACAATCAATCACTACGTTTGGTTTAAATTTCATCATTAGCTGATAAACAGCTGAACTTTCTAGCACTTTGTCGGAAAGTTCATCCATTATATCGCTCATTAAAATTTTCCGGGTCTTTTTACTTGCTAAAAGATCACCGCGGTTTTTTTCTTTGAATTCATTTCTTACAAATATATCTCCTCCCCAGGGTATGAAAAATTTCTTTCCTTTTTTCTCCGGGAATTCAATTTCTAATTTTTTAACAGCATCCTTTGCTTCTGATAATCTTAAAGATGTGATAATTATTCTTTTTGGTTTTTCAGAAATAAGGTTCCTGGCTACTGCAGTACCAACCAGGCCCCAACCACCAAGAACCAGAACTGTTTTATTATGTATGTCCATACGCTCCCTCTCTCGTAATGAGGATTTTTTATAAAAACTATCCTACTAAATTACAGTAAACGAAACTATTCAGCAATGTATTTTGAATGTAAATGACAAAAAATGCGTAATTAATGAAGTAACATAATTTTAATAATATATTTTTGGATTGAACCTAAAAACTACGATTTTATTTCTAAATCATGTTTAATTCATTGCTAAACTACTCAGGTATTATTAAGTTTAAATTTATTTTATTATAGTTTCTAAAAGAAGTGGTAATCCGATGAAAGTTGCAGATTTATTAAAAAAAGAATTTATAATTCCTGAATTAAAAGGGAATACAAAAGAAGAAGTTATCAATGAACTGGTTGATCTTTTTAACGATGATCCCCGGGTAAATGATCTTGATAAAATCAGGAATTCAGTACTTGAAAGGGAAAAAATTATGTCAACCGGGGTGGGAAAAGGATTTGCAATTCCACACGGAAAAACTAATTCGGTAGAAGAAATTTTGGGAGCTTTTGGCAGAACAAGCAATCCCGTAGATTACCAGTCTCTTGATAATCAACCTGTCGATCTTGTATTTTTGCTGGTTGGGAAAGATAATCTAGTAAGCACACACATAAAATTGTTGAGCAGAATCTCCAGAATGATGAACAAGGATGAGTTCAGGGAATCATTACAAAAAGCTAAGGCAACCGAAGAAATTCTAGAGCTATTTAGGAAAGAAGAAGAAAATTATTTTGAAGTTTAGGCTTCATAATAGTTTCCCATCTTTGTAAAAACACATCTCTTTTTATTGTCTAAATATATTTTTATTGTTGTAATATGATCAAAGCAATTACCGGAACAAAAGATATACTCCCATCAGAAATTTCAAAATGGACACTTCTTGAAAATATTGTCCGAAATGTTTTCACATATTTTAATTATAAAGAAATACGCACGCCAATTTTTGAAGAAACAGCTTTATTTGCCAGGGGAATAGGGGAAGAGACAGATATCGTTGGGAAAGAAATGTATACGTTTCTTGATAGGAGCGAAACCAGTATAACTTTAAAACCTGAAATGACTGCTGCAGTTGTTCGCTCTTTTATAGAACACTCACTCGGGAAACAACAATCATTAAATAAACTTTTTTATATCTCCCCAATGTTCAGACAGGAGAGGCCGCAGGCAGGCCGACTGAGACAATTTCACCAGTTTGGTGCAGAAGCTATCGGAAGTACTTCGGTCATGCTTGATGCTGAATTAATCGGAATTGTTTATGACATTCTAAAACTTCTTGGGCTTAAAGATTTACAGGTTAAAATAAATTCTCTCGGTGTTCCTGAATCCAGGGAAAAGTATAAGAACGAACTGAGAAAATACCTTGAAGATAAAAAAAATAATTTATCGGAAGACAGCAGGAGAAGATTTGATACAAATATTCTAAGAGTTTTTGACAGTAAAGTTGAATCTGATCAGGAAATTCTGAAGGGTGCTCCTTTATTAATAGATCATTTGGACCAAGAAAGTAAAAATGATTTTGACGAAGTAAAAAATTACTTAAAGTTAATGAATATTCCGTTTGAAGTTGAACCCGCACTTGTAAGAGGGCTGGATTATTATACTAAAACAACATTTGAAATTCTCAGCGGAAAAGTAGGTTCACAAAGCGCATTATGCGGTGGTGGAAGATATGATCTTTTAATTGAGCAACTTGGTGGTACACCGACACCGGGCGTTGGTTTTGCTGCAGGAATTGAGAGAATTTTGCTGGCCTGTGAAAATGAAAAATCACTGGCTCTTCCGGAAGAAAATATTGATCTCTATATTGTAAGAATTGATAAAGAACTAAAACAAAAAGTTGTAGAAACCGGATTAAATTTAAGAAGGAATAGACTTTCTGTTGAATTTGATTATCTTGACAGAAGTGTAAAAGCCCAGATGCGCGAAGCAAATAAACTGAATTCTAAATTTGTATTATTTATTGGCGGTGAAGAATTTAAATCAGGAAAAGCTAACCTGAAAAAGATGGAAACCGGTGAGCAGGTTGAACTGTGTATTGAGAATACAGAAGAAATTATAAAAAACATTACAAAATAATGTCCCTCAAGAATCCGAAATCGATTCCCGGGATTCCTAAGCCCAGGGAAAAATCAATTACCCGGTTAAAGGATAATATACCGAGAAAAAAAGAAGCCGAAATTGAATATTTGTGTTCGGTATATTTTAAGAAGGACCCGGTGAGCAATAAACAATTCTATTGTGCAAAGCTTACTTCCACCAGGCAATTTACAATGCTTAATTACGAAATATCGGTTAAAACCCGCCGCCAGAAAAAGTCTATCGATATAAGCATTCTTGGGTTGAACACAAAAAAAGAATATGTAACCAAAGCCGGACCGGCGGTTACTGAATTGTTATTTAAAGATCTTTATGGCAAATTTACTTTTAATATAATCAAGCAGGATGGAAGCATAAACAGCGCGGTATTTGATTTTAATATATTCAAAAAACAGATTGTACTTGTAAAAGAATTCCTGCCCGAAAAAGAAAACAACAGGAAATTCTGTGATTTTGAAATTGCAGAAGATAAATTTTCATACTAATTAGTAAGGCAAAACAAGATGTATCCCGAGTTATTTAAGATTGGTCCTTTTACGGTTTACAGTTACGGCCTGATGCTCGGAATAGCATTCATAGTGGCCAGCTATTTTCTTACCAAAGAATTTGAAAGAAAAAACCTCAGTTCAAATCTTGCAACTGAAATAACATTGCTTGCAATAATTTTTGGAATTGTTGGTAGTAAACTTTTCAGCTTGTTTGAAAACTGGGATGCGTTTTTAAAAGATCCTATGATTGCTTTTTCACCCGGCGGCCTGACTTTTTACGGCGGACTTATACTGGCAATTATTGCGATCTGGATTTATTTAAAAAGAAAGAAAATCCCATTCCTTGTAGTTGCCGATGCGGCATCTCCATCGTTAATTCTGGCTTATGGAATCGGAAGAATAGGATGTCATCTTGCGGGCGACGGCGATTACGGAATTCCTACAAACCTGCCCTGGGGTACAAATTATTCGCACGGAACGGTTCCTCCATCGGTAATGTTCGAGCAGTTTAATTTTCAAAAATATTTTCCCGATGTTGCCAAACATTTTCCTAATGGTGTGCCCGATAATACACCGCTTCATCCTGTGCCGATCTATGAATTTATTCTTGCCGTAATAATTTTCGGTATTCTCTGGAAACTCAGGAAAAAGGACTGGGCGGACGGGAAACTTTTCATGTTTTACCTGATCTTTGCAGGATTTGAAAGGCTTATGGTTGAATTTATTCGGCTTAACCCTCGTTTACTTCTTGGATTGACAGAAGCCCAACTGATTTCGGTGGTCATGATAATTGCCGGTTTTATCGGGCTGTCTTATTTTTCAAAACACAAAGACCTGAGAAAATTTGTACCCGTTGTTGAAAAGAAAGATCATACAAATAAAAAATAATTACAATCCCCGGTCTTTAAATGAGTATCATAATTGGAAGAAAGCCCGTACTTGAAGCTATAAATTCCGGCGAAGAAATTGAACAGGTTTATGTTCTTTACGGGCAGAAGGGCGGAATAATTAACGCTATAAGAGTAGCCGCAAAGAAAAAGGGAATAAAGTGTAATGAAATTCCTGCCAAAAAATTCAACGAGCTTACCGATAGCAAAAACACTCAGGGAATTGTAGCAAAAAAATCTGCGCAGAAATATTTCTCTCTTGAAGAAATAATTGGGCATTCCAAAAAATCAGAATACCCGCTCATACTTTTGCTCGATTCTATTCAGGATACACACAATCTTGGCGCTATTTTACGCACGGCCGACTGTTCCGATGTGCACGGTATAATAGTTACAAAACATAATAGTGCGCCTGTGAATGAAACTGTTGTAAAAACTTCTGCCGGGGCAACAGAACATACAAAAATCTGTCCGGTCAGTAATCTTGCGAATACAATTAAAGTCTTGAAAGACAGCGGCTTCTGGGTTGTAGGTTCGTCACTAGAAAATTCAAAAAGTTATACCTATGTTGATTATAAAATGCCAGTTGCTTTAATTATGGGTAATGAAGAAAAGGGAATACGCAGACTGACCGCAGAAAATTGTGATATTCTTATTAACATCCCGATGAAGGGGAAAATTCAATCCTTAAATGTTTCTGTTGCTACAGGGGTTATTTTGTTTGAAATTTTAAGGCAGAGAAGTTTATAGGAAATTTGCAGCTATGTATGGGAAAAAATTGTATAAATTTATTTTGTCCGTTTTTACTTTAGTTCTTTTATTGTTGAGCAAATCTTCTGCTCAATCAGATGTTGGCGGTTATGTGGATAAGTTTTCTGTAACTCGTGGAGATAGCATTACCTTTTACCTTTCAACAACGTCTCTTGATTCAAGCCATCTTGCAATGAGTTTTTTCCAGATTACTGATGACGTTAAATACATTAGTGGTATTAATGATATCACAGCCGGATATCAGAAAGCTCCTGATAGCTCATTTGCAAATGGATGTAACTGGAATCCGACTTATACTTTTACAATACCTTCAGATTGGAAACCTGGTGTGTACCGTGCAGAATTTCATAGATCATCTGTAATAGACACTATTAACAATGTAATAGATACAACATTTCAATCATATGGTGTATTGTTTATCGTAAAACCGAAAACTTTAGCTTCTACATCAGATATACTCTTGGTTGTGGCAACGAATACTTACCAAGCATATAATGCATATGCCGGTCATAGTTTGTATGTGCAGTATCCTGATACAGGCGGGTATATACCTAAGGCTCAAAAAGTTTCCATGCAGAGGCCCGCCGCACTTCCACTCGGCAGTCTGGGCAGTGCGGATTTTTATAAATACGAAAGAAGGTTTATAAATTGGGCGTTTACAAATAATATAGATCTTGAATACGCTTCAAAATATGATCTGGATATTGATTCTGCATTTTTAAATAATTACAAAGTTGTCTTCATTGTAGGGCATAATGAATACTGGTCAATGGCAGAGCGCAAACAATGTGAAACGTACCTGGACAACGGCGGAAAAATAATTATTCTTTCTGGCAACACCTGCTGGTGGCAAGTTCGTTTTGAAGATAACGGCAAGACAATGGTTTGTTATAAAGATACGACAGACCCTATTTCCAATCGAACACAGGTAACTACAAACTGGTGGCGTTCCCCGGTAAATATTCCGGAGAATAGTTTTACCGGAGTAAATTTTAAAGACGGAGGGTATGTTAACTTCGGTGCTAAACTTCCCAAAAGCTCTGGCTATGGTGATTATGCGGCACTCAATACCCAATACTGGGTTTTTGACGGAACAGGATTGAAAGACGGCGACGAATTCGGGTACGATGATGCTATTGTCGGGTATGAAACAGACGGAACACCTTTTCATTGGGATAGTATTGGACTGCCGGTTGTTGACGGTTATGAAAACACGCCATTAAATTACAGGGTCCTGGGCACATCACCCGCTGCACCTTTTGATTCCGCTTTTATTGCTGATTCATCATACTCGTATCATTACCCACACGCCACAATGGGACTTTATTACAGAACTGAAAGTGGTTTATTTGGTCAAAAAGGAGTGGTCTTTAACGGGGCAACTACAGATTGGTCTGATGGGCTGCTGACTGATCCATCAAATAATAATTACCCGGATCCGGTGGTTGACAGGATCACAAAAAATGTGCTCAATAAATTTTTAAGCAACAAATTCCCCCCGGAAATAACTGCCTGGAGTCCGTCCATAAAACAATATAAATGGGTAAATATTGATCCAATTTATTGTAATGTAAGGGACACATTAATTGCAGATACCACTACGCTTCATTTATTTATATCTGCTCAGAATCCTTTTCCCTCATTGCAGGGAACTGTGAAATATTTCTGGAAAGGTTTTGCGGACAGCCTGGTTTCGGACAGTAGCACTTATGAATTTAAAATTCCAGAAACATTTGCGGCTGTTAAAAAATTTACCGTAACAGGGTACGCTTATAACAAAGAGGATACTGCCTCCGTAAGCTGGAATATCTTCACATCACCGCTTGCAATATTGAACTCAGATTCAACGGGTGTAAAAGACAGTACAAGTTTTTCATATCAGATTAAAGTATTCAACTATTATCAGGATGCGCTGAGTTTTAGTTTATCAGGAGCACCCGATTCACTAAGCATAGACAGCAACGGGTTGATAACAGGAAATTTCGGAGAAATGGATACAACTTTTAACTTTTCAATTATTGTTAACAACCAGCACTCAAACTCCGACACACTTAAATTTAAGTTAACTGTTTCCGGCAGCATCACTTCAGTTAAAAATCCGGGAAATCTTCCTGAAACCTTTTACCTTTCACAAAACTATCCGAACCCTTTCAATCCATCCACTACAATAAATTATGATATACCCAAAACTGGGATGGTCATACTGAAAATTTACGACATACTCGGCAGGGAAGTAAGAACGCTTTTAAGTGAGGAAAAACCGGCGGGACGCTATAAAATTTCGTTCAACGCATCCTCGCTTGCCAGCGGTATTTATTTCTACCGGCTAACTGCTGGGAGTTACACATCCACAAAAAAAATGGTGATTTTGAAGTAAATCCAAAATTTGGACTATTTTAAAACGGCCCGAAATCGCACTTTTTTTATTTATTAGCCGAAGCTTTTTAGCGAAGGCTGACCGTTAACTCAATGAACTATACCGTTAACTAATTAATCCTTCCTTTTTGTGGATCTTTTTGCAGAAATTGTCCATATTTCAAAGTATTATCGCAAATATTTAATCTCAGCGGAAAACAGGCATACAATTGAATATCATCAAACAGGGGTGAAAATGTATTCGAAGAAAGTATTTTACTGCATATTCTTATCTCTATTTTTAGTTAACATCGCTTTTGCTTCCGGGAAAAACGGCGGAGATAAAACTAAAACGTTAAATAAAACCACCGACGCAATTCGATACACTCATTTCAATATCAATAAAATTTCTACCTTTATTTACAATAACGGTGATGCAGATCTTGCCAATAATAGCAACTCAGGTCTAATTTACCCAAAGGGAAGCGGGAAAACTGCAGTATTTGAATCCGGCCTGGTCTGGGGCGGAAAGGTGGATGGACAGATAAGGGTCGGCGGTTCAACTTACGGAAGTGGGCTATTGCCGGGTAAAATAATTTCAAAAGGCGTGGCCGCAAATCCGGAGGATATTAAAAACAGGGTTTACAGGGTAAGGCCCGGTTATAAAACTGCGGACTTAACTTCGGAAATCAATGACAGGGAAGGGACAGCAGATCAGATAAGAGAACAGTATGCAAAAGACTGGAATGAATGGCCGGCCGCTGAAGGCGCACCTTATAAAGATGTGGACGGCAACGGTATTTACAATCCATCGGTTGATATTCCCGGTGTCCCCGGTGCAGGACAGACTCTCTGGTTCGTGGCAAATGATCTCGATTCAGTCCAGGCAAAATCACTTTACGGTTCTACTTCAATGGGAATTGAGATGCAGGTTACCGTATGGGGGTATAATCAGCGTAATTCTACGTTGCTTAATAATATGTTCTTTAAAAAATATAAGGTGATAAACAAAAGCGATAAAAATTTTACAGATATGTATCTCGGTTACTGGTCAGATGTTGATAACGGCAATGCCGGTGATGATTTAGACGGTTGTGATACTCTGCTGGATCTCGGGTATGTATACAATTACAACGCTGTTGATGCAACATATACACCGTTGCCTCCCCCCGCTGTCGGCTTTACATTTTTGCAGGGACCAATTGTACCGGGAGTGCCGGGAGATACGGCAATGTTTGACGGAAAATTTTTAAGCGGTAAAAAAAATCTTGGAATGACGTCAATAGGGTTCATATTTAAGAGTTCACCGTCAGGTGATGCCCCCATAGGTAGCTACGCCGGGACACTTGATATGTATAATTTTTTCCAGGGTAAGTTGAAAGATGGAACTTATATCCCTGTTCCTCAACAATTCCAGGGAAGTAATCCGCTTTTCCCGTTTTCAGG